>Ga0206123_10001280_pt1 | contig 23932 bp, 27 predicted proteins | sample Helgoland_Spring_2_FD_160086 | JGI IMG/M metagenome (GOLD analysis project Ga0206123, IMG submission 160086) | Pelagic subsurface seawater microbial communities from Kabeltonne, Helgoland, North Sea - Helgoland_Spring_Bloom_20160316_1 | ecosystem: Environmental > Aquatic > Marine > Epipelagic ...
AGACCTCAACGTCATACGCATCGCCATCCTCAAAACGAAAGCAGATACGCCACTGATCGTTAATCGAAATGGCGTGCTGACCTTGTCGGTTACCGGAAAGCGCATGCAGTTTGTTACCCGGGGGCACTTTCAGGTCATCCAGACACGTCGCCAAATCCACATACTCAAGCTTACGCGCTGCCCTTGAGGCCACGTCGGGAGGAAACTTCTTTGCCTTGCCTTTGGCATAGAGCTCCTGGGAACGCTTGTCCGTAAACGTCTTGATCATGTCCATGACCGTATTCTGTCACGTGACACTTGTCAACCAGGCTCACGGGGATGCTCCGCGACCAAACTCTCCCGCGAAATCTCCCCAACCGCCCGCGCCCCGGTCAACGTCATCGCCACCTTCATCTCGCTGGCGATCAGGTCCAGCACATGGGCCACGCCCTGCTCGCCGGCGGCGGCGAGGGCGTAGACGAAGGGGCGGCCAAGCAGCACGCCGTCCGCGCCCAAGGCGAGCATGCGCACCACGTCCAGGCCGGAGCGGACGCCGGAATCCGCCAGGATGGTCAGGTCGCCCTGCACGGCGTCGGCGATGGCCGGCAGGGCTAGGGCCGAGGACAGCACGCCATCGAGCTGGCGCCCGCCGTGGTTGGAGACCACGATGCCGTCCGCACCGAAGCGCACCGCCTCGCGGGCGTCCTCCGGGTCGAGAATGCCCTTGAGCACCATGGCGCCCTGCCAATACTCCCGAATCCATTCCAGATCCCGCCAACCGATGGACGGATCGAAGTTCTCGCCCAGCCAGCCGATGTAATCCTCCAGGTTGATGCGATGGCCCAGATAGGCCGACACATTGCCCAGATCGTGCGGCCGCCCGCGCAGGCCCACGTCGCAGGCCCAGCGCGGGTGCGTCACCGCCTGCAGCATCCGCCGCCAAGCCGCGAAGGGCCCGGACATCCCCGAATGACGATCGCGATAGCGCGCCCCCGGCACCGGCATATCCACCGTGAACACCAGGGTCCGCACCCCCGCCGCCCAGGCCCGCTCCAGCGCGTTCTTCATGAAGCCGCGATCGCGCAGCACATACAGCTGAAACCACATCGGCCGTGTCATCGCCGGCTGCACCTCCTCGATGGGACACACCGACACCGACGACAACGTAAACGGCACGCCCCGCGACGCCGCCGCCCGCGCTGCCTGCACCTCGCCCCGCCGCGCGTACATCCCGGTGAGCCCCACCGGCGCCAGCGCCACCGGCAGGCTCACATCCTCCCCGAACAACCGCGCCGACAGATCCACCTCCCCCACTTCCTTCAACACCCGCTGCCGCAACGCCAGATCGCGCAGATCCGCCACATTGCGCGCCAGGGTGTGCTCGTCGTACGCGCCCCCGTCGATGTAGTGGAACAGGAACGGCGGCAGGCGACGTTTGGCGGCGAGGCGGTAATCGTGGGTGGAGGAGATGATCATGGTTGTCTCAACAAAGCGGGAAAGTGCTACTTATCGTCTGTAGACCGTAATTTATGGTCTGCGCTCTACTGGATGGGTCGATTTAAGGAGAATAATTGAAGGAGACGGAGATGACCAAGCCGTACGATGTGGAGCGGACCGAAGCGCTCGATATGGCAAGTTTGGCTGTTGAGCAGTTTAACTATTTGGAGGCGCTTTTCTCGGCGCTGGCTGACCAACTGGATGCTTTAGATACCGGAAATCGAACGGCTCGCGACGCCAAGCGACTTGCCTTATTAGGTCGTAGTCACGCGGAGCAATGGTCCAGCACTTTTCTGAATGAGATCAACGGCTAATCGAACAGGCAATGGAGGCACCATGAAAACGAACACACCGAACATCGAAATTGGGCACTATCGTGGCAGCCGTTATTGGGGCGTTTGGGTTGATTCAGAGTTGCTTGCGGTGGTGTGTTATCGAAAGGGAGCGGAGGCGATTAGATCGGCTTTACTGAACCGTTAACAAAAAGGTCAGTCGTGAGACCAGAATAGAGGACTTCCGTGCCGCGCTTTAATAATCACAGGGAAATGCAATCAACCTTATCGCATTGCCTCAATGCATATGCCGTATTTTGTAAAACCCGAAACGAAGAACTCTAAATCATATTCGGCCAGCGCCTGACAATGTCTTAAAACTCAGCGACTGAAAGAATTTTATTACCGAAATTTTATATCCAACACATAGCAATGGAACGCCAATTTTAAAATCTCCAATCTAGGTCTTCGCATTGGGATAATTTCGGTTAGCATAGTGCTTATCGCTTCCAGTGAGCTCAAGACTCGACCTCCACATTACACGCCCAGCTTTCTCAACGACCACCTGAGTGAACGCACCTGAAATCACCTCCCTAACAACACAATCATTCATTTTATCTTTAACAGAGGAAGCACACCCATTATTAGCTTTTGAATATCCCACCATGTCAAAATTTTTACTCGTTTCATTAAGCGGTCTTCCGGCCAAAGAATTAAAGACCAGCCTTAAGGACATCCACCATGCATAGACAGTAGCGATCGAAGAAGAAGAATTATCGTTCAAGAGCCCATGAGCAACTTCATTTCGCAAATTGAAGCCCAGAGCATCAGTAAAAACACTCTCAATTTCAAAAGCCAAATCACTCCCAAAGACATCTTTAGATTCTGGCAAACCCATCAATGCACTTAAACCATTTTCGTTTTCTATACCTTCTCGATCGATATTACTGGTGAGAGCACCAAACTCCTTTAACTGAACTCTAACTATATTTTCAATCTGAGGGCAAAGTAAATGGATCGCATTTCCGAAATCATATTCAAACCCCAGCCATAATGCGAAGGCTAACAGCTGATCGCGACCTTCGGGAACGATAGGCGATTGATGACAAACTGCTCCGAGAAACTCCTTTGTTACTCGATACTCCCTCAGTATTTGTCCTAGTCCTGGCAGGACCTCACCCTCTACGACCATCTGAATTTCTGATTTCAAGACCTGATGAACCTGCCTATTCAAAACAGCTTTATTCGCTGAACTCTCGTAAGTTCCATCGAAATTCGCTGCGGGAGTTTTCGCAACAATTCGTCCTTCTTCGCTTATATAGCTGGACCCCAAAATACTAAGAAGGGGACTTTCCCGAATGCTTTCACGGGCACTGCTCGCCAGACATTGATATTTAGGGCCAGGATAAAGCCCGACAAAATACAACAGGGCCTCTTCCAAGCTATTCTTCCCCGCGACATGAGCTGTAGCAGCCTCCACCATTTCGGAAATGTCAAACGGCGGACTTCTAACCAGAGCCATTTCTTCCAAAGAAGCTTTCCCACTGCTGGTGATTTTAGCTCGAATAACCTGTATCTTATTTCCGAAATCGTGATCATCTCGGTGTTTCGTCGGAACACGACGATAGGCTTGTATAGCATTTTCATAGAAAGAATTGGCGACCAAATTACTTCCCGAAAGTCGAGAATCGCCTTCCTTCTCGAAGCAGTCGGCGATTGACAAAAGACTATCCACCCTACCCTTTTCATCACTGCTTTGTTCGAATTTTCTTGCCGCCAGATCCAAATAAGACCTCGCTGCGTCGAAATGAAATTTATCTTTTAGGTTCGCTCCCAGCTCAAACAGTCTAACCGCCATAAATTCTCTAAATTCAAAATCCAAATTGAGTCTATCCAAGTGTCTTGCCAACCAAAATGGCATATACATACAATCCGGATACTCTAACTTAAAAGCTTGAAATAATTTATTTTTAATATCATCAATTTTTTTTCTTTCACCGATCTGCATTGCTAGACGAGCAGCACGCTCCCAACACTTCCCCACATCTCTATTCCAGCTTTTTGAGTTGATTGGGTGAGCAAGGTAAGATCTTATCGCTACCCCGGCATGATCAGGATTCTTAGGGGTACTACATAACCAAAGTAAATCCGCCAATCTCGCCTTCAGCCACGGCTCCTCAAGACTATCCAGAATGCACTCGAAAAACTCCAATTCTTCTTTATTATGGTCCCCTATTATTCTCGAACGCTGACCTGTCTGATAATCTACAAAAATTGGCCTGAATGGCTCGTTGAGACTATCCGGCATTAACATCATCGACGCCGCCTGAGCTAACAGTTCCAGCACTTCAGCCTGATCAACCAGCCCATTGTCACGTTTTTCTTTCGCGAAACTCTGGAGGCTTCTCATCACGGATGAATAACCGAAGTGTTCTTCGGGAGATGGACTGTATCGCCAGCCACATGCCATAAAATTTTCGAGGGTCAAGGAATCCATCCAGTCACCGTGCGTTGTTAAAACATGATATCCTAAAGCCTATTATTTCTTCCGCTGTGCCTCTTCAAAGCAAACGTCAAAGAAGCACGTTTTTTACTTTAGCAAAGGGACGCCCTAACCGAAATTGATAGTTTGCCCCTTTAAGCAGGGGGCAGCAGGGGCAAATCTTGCCATTTGTAGATTTCGGGCGCGCGCCGCCGAGGAAGTATCCTGCCCCAGTAGATACCGCAGGTCTTCCGCCCCCCTTCTTCCAGTTCCCGGCAGCCGTGCAGCACCTTGCTCAGCCCCACGTGCGGCGGACTATGCCAGTGGGCCCCGCCGGTATGCAGATAGGCCCCCTCTGATGCCGGAGACCGGCCGCAAGCCTGGTGAGCCTGTGAAAAGTCGCGGGGCCCGTAGACAACCCTCCTCCAAGCGGAAGGCGCTGCGCTTGCCGCTGCCCAGTTAGCACCGCCCGATAAACCGGCCTTTCGTGCCGAGATGGACGTCGAGATCCCGGCGTTGTGCCTGCTTGGCCGCCATCAGAAGCGCTCGATTTCCTCGTCAGCGCCGGCGGTCTGACTGCCTTTCGCTAAATGCACTATGCGCAACATTAACTGCGCATAGCTTTAATAGCTGCTTGTAGGCGTGCTTTAATTGCGCATTAGCCCCAATGCGCAATATGCCCGAGGATGGCGAACCCCATACCTGAAAAGGAGCTATAGAACATTGAGTCAGTGATATCCGCCCACCCTGGGGGGGGGGGGGGCGGCCTTCAAACGGTTCTGGACGCCCTGGAGCAATAGCTGCCCCGGCGCACACTCCAGTACCGTTTGGAATACCTGGTGGATGCGGGCCGGCTCACCAAGACGGGGAAGATCATTTATGTATCTGGGCATTGCCTATCTCCTCTTGTGAGGAGAAGGTGTCCACTAAAGCGGGGGAACTACAACGTCACTTTGCAAACGATTGTTATATTTCTTGGAACTCAAGACTGTAGTAATCCAAGTTCCTCCTTGCTTTCCAGACGTCTAGATAGCCTGTCGAGGAGGCGTGGCCACCCAGGACATCCTTCTTTTCAAGGTCTGACTTAAGCCCCAACAAGCAATTGTTGATGCTACTAGATGATAATTTCATCAGATACACTACATTGGGATTGCGACTTAGTTTTGCCAAGTGCATCGATGCGGATATCCGTTCAACATTATCATTGATGTCCATAAGACTAATAACAGCTCGGCCAGTATTGGGATCGACCGAACACCACTCTGAAACCGCAATTCGGTTTTTGATCTGCTCATTGGTTATAAGATCAATGCTTTCAGGAATTACTCTGTCGGCCTGCTCTAGCCTAAGGACCACTCGGTGTTCTTGCTCATAAATCCACTCATCACTTTTTTGCATGAATACTTCATAGAGTATCCGGTCAGAACCTTCTACTGAGATATTTGAGTAGTCATAGTCGAACTTATCGTTTCTGTATCTTAGCCCTTTTCTGTATGAAACCGGCTTAGGAATTCCGTGAAACGGTGAATATTCCTCACCCAAAGAGGTATTTATTAAAGCATCTGCTCTGAAAAGGTTTTGAAAAATGGAACCATTATCAGGAATAGACACAACTCCTACAGCAAGGCCTTTATGCTCGTTTGCATAATGAGCCCACATCAATAGATGTTCTTTATTTTCGGAAAAACAAATCACACCGATATTGTGCCTTCGCATTTCTACGTACTGAGAAAAGCTCAAATTTCCGAATTCTGGGTCTAGGGCCATAGGATCGTCAAAATGGCCTGCTAACTCTTCTAAACTTCTCTGACAGAATGAAGCCTCAAATGGATCATTCAATACGGCTGACTGAGATAGTCGGATGAAACCATCACTAAAGATGTCTCTAGGCTCATTCATGTACTTAAATAATTGCTTCAATATTACTCCCTGCGGTGAGAAATATAACGCCGCGCTCTACGGAAAATTTGTCCGGTAGCACCGCTTTGTTAAGCCTGCTCATCGTAAGTATTCCATCCACATGACTCGCATAAATTTACATATGGGTGTTCAAGATCAAGATCAGGCTCATAAACAGAGACGACCCGGTAAGACTTACATTTTGGGCATGATTCAGGCCCCAGGCCCTCACTTTTAACAACCACAAGACTGAAGATAGATAACAAGCCTGCTACAGCATCATGCGCAAAATGAGCTTCATAAAGAGATGCTTTTGACGTATGAGTAAGCCAGTTAACGAGATGCCAAGTTTCTTTTGCCGTAGACTTTAAATAGCTACGAATATGCTTGTTCCGTTGGCCAGACGCAAAATGCGCAATAATAAGCTCTGACCAACCAATGAAATCTGCTGCCTTAGGTTTTTTATCCTCTGCTGACTGAGGTATCTCATGTTGCAAAGATTTAACTAATTCAACCAATGTTTCTCGGCACATCATACCTATGGATTGAAAATCTTCTGCCTCTTTGCATTCATCCAGCGCTTCTGCTGCATTTTCCCAGCGGCGCCATACTGAACGGATACGATCTTTTCTCTCATCAGGTGCCTTTTTCGCCTGTGAGGCGGCAACTCTGGCGGTTACGCCAACGTGAAATGATAGTGTGTAATCTAGGGATGGAAATTCTGTTTGCGAGTATAAATTGGTTGGAGACGTAATTACCCACCACCTTCCGGGCTCATCGGTATGGACATCCCATACAATGTGCTCCTCACCAAAAACCACTTCGGACTTTATTTTTTCTAAATGCGTAATTTTCTTCTCAAAATCAGAGCCATTATTAATTTGCCACTCGACATATTCGATAACGTTCTTCTTCTGGTGCTCAGGATCCGAAATGGTTCCTTTTTTAATAGCTTCAAGAGAAATCGGGCCTGGTAACTCGTCCATTATTTATTCCTTGGTATATTGGCTTAGCAGGTATTAGACCGCCAGTTTGAATATGCAATGAACGCGCCAGCGTCATGTCACTCTTCTTGAACTCACCTAACGCAAAATAAAACCAGAAAAGTCAGCCAGTTACAAACTCAACGAGAAAACTTGCTCCTTATATCTTGAGCGAATCACTCTCCCCAAAAAACAAAAAAGGCCGCCAACGCCCAAGCGCCAACCGCCTTTAAAGTAAGCCCTTACTAATTAGCCAAATCAGATAAATCGCGGATCAGCCCACAAGCTGCGCCAACCCCGGCTAACCACCCTCCCCCGGCAACGGCAACCCAGCAATCCGCTTAGCCTTCTCCGGCGGCACCCCCAACGCCTGCAACACCATCTCCGCGGCGATACGGTCGGCGTGTTCCACCTCGCCGTCTTCCACGAGCAGGTTCATGGCGCCCAGGGTGGCGGAGATGACCATGCTCATGGCCATTTCTTCGTGGGCGTAGTGGAAGTCGCCTTGGCGGCTTCCGGCTTGGAGGTCGGCGCGGAGGTAGGTGGCGAGGGTGGAGCGCATGCCTTCGGCGTAGCGCACCACGGTGATCAGGGCGCGGGTCCAGTCCGGGTCGGTGCGGGCTTTGTTCATGAAGGTGCGCACGGCGATGCTGAGGCGTTCGGCGCCGCTGTCGACGGCTTCGCTGACGGTGAGGATCTGTTCGGAGAGCTGGACGGCCAGTTCCAGGCCGACGGCTTCGAGCACTTGTTCGCGGGAGCGGAAGTAGTTGTAGACGGTGCCGTTGGAGACGCCGGCTTCTTCGGCCAGGGTGTTGAGCGCGAGGTCGCCGACGCCGGCGCGGGCGTAGATGCGCAGGGCGGCGTCCAGCAGTTGCCGCCGGGTGCGGGCCTTTTTTTTGTGGCCCCGGGTGAGGGTACTGGCCGGTGCTTTTCGGGTGCCGGGCGTCGCTTTTTTTGCCATGAAACCGTTCCAACCGTGGGCTTGGGTGGCGTCATGATACTGGGAAAAACTCAATATTGAGAGTCCTTCATTGTGAGCGCTTCAAGTCAGCCCTGAGCGCCAATAAACAATCGTCGACGATGCGCTCCGCGTGGCGGGCCGGGCCGTCGTGGAGAATGACGCGGTCCGGGCGGCACACCACCAGGGTGCCCCGGGACGGGCCGTTGGCCAGGCAGTCCGAGAGGTCCTCCGCGAAGGCGGTTTCGGTGCCCGGGTGCTGGCCGCGCAAGCCCACCTGCAGGAAGGCGCCGCCATGAGCTTGCCAGCGGGCCTGGGCGTCGTCGTCGAGGGCTTCGCGGGGGTCGACGCCGAAGCCAATCAGGGTGAGGGGGTCGCCGAGCACGTCGTCGCTGGGGCGGATATGTCCGTCGTGGCGGACCAGGCCCTGGGGCAGCAGAGCGCCGCGGGTGACGCCCTTGCGGCCACGGCCCTTGATCAAAAAGCCGTCGCGAAAACGGTTGGGCGGTTTGATTTCCAGTTCCTCCAGCTGGCGGCGCAACAACGGTACCAGGCGGCCCAGGCGCATGGCGCCGTGCACGGTGATGGCTTTGAAGCGGCTGCGGGGCATGACCAGGCTGCCCATCAGCTTGGCCAGGCCGATCATTTTCTTGGCGTGGGGGCGGCGTTCCCGGTCGTAGCTGTCGAGCAGGGCCGGGGCGGCCTGGTCTTTGACCACCCAGGCCAGCTTCCAGCCCAGGTTGGCCACGTCGCGCAGGCCGGCCACCAGGCCCTGGCCGACGAAGGGCGGCGTGATGTGGGCGGCGTCGCCGGCGAGGAACACCCGGCCCTGCTGGAAGGTGGTGCAGCAGCGGGCGTGGAAGCGGTACACCGCCTTGCGCTCCACCACCAGGTCTTCCGGGGCGACCCAGGGCGCCAGCAGTTCGGCGACGTTTTCCGGGCGCTCCATGTCCTCGTGGGTTTCGCCGGGTTGGAGCATGAATTCCCAGCGTTCCCGGCCGCCGGGGGCGGGCATGTGCGGGGTCGGACGCCGGGTGTCGCAGAGAAATTCCACGTGGTCGATGGCTTTGCCTTCGCGGGCCTTGGCGTCGACGATCAGCCAGTCCTCGGGGTAGGTCTCGCCCTGGAAGTCCTGGCCGATCAGGCCGCGCACGGTGGAGCTGGCGCCGTCCGCGCCCACCAGGTAGCGGGCGGTGATCTCGTGGCGGCGGCCGTCGCTGTCCTTGAGGTGGGCCGTCACGCCGGAGTCGGACTGGCTGAGATCCACCAGCTCATACCCATCGCGGAAGGTCACGTCGGGGTAAGCGGCCACCTGCCGCCGCAGGGCCCGCTCCAGGTCCGGCTGATAGAAGGTCACCAGCTTGGGGTGGCCGTCGAGGGTGCCGGAGGTGTTGGCGCGGCCGAACTGGCCCAGGTAGGGGCAGTGCATTTTCACCTCCGGGATGGCGATGCGTTCGAAGGCGTCTTCGCCCAGCCCGGCCATTTGCAGGATGCGCAGGGCCTCGTTGTCCAGGGCGATGGCGCGGGGCGCCAGCAACACCTCCGCCACCTTGTCCACCACCAGGGTGGTCACGCCGTAGCGGCCCAGTAGCGCGCAGAGCGCGGCCCCCACCGGCCCATAGCCGATCACCAGCACGTCCGTGGTGCGGGGCGGAGTGTCGGTTCTTGTTGTCATCGCCATCTTCCCCTTCGCAAGAAAACGGGTGGCCCGGCCGGCCGTCCACCCTGGAAGCGGTCTTTTTATCCCTTATTGACATTTATTTCAATATTGAATCTAATCTCAATTATTCGAGCTAGTAAACCGCCGGCCATCAATGACAACAACGGAAGAGGTGCATCATGACCTTCGCGGCCCAGCCCAAACGCGACCTGACGGCGGAGGAGATCCGCGCGTTTCAGGAAGACGGCGTGATCATGCTCAAGCAGGTTCTTGAGCCGAACTGGATGGCCATGGCGGAAGCCGGCATCGAGCAGGCGCGCCAGGAAAGCTCGCTGCTGGGCCGGTTTATGTCGCGCAAGGTGGAGGGCTATCAGATGGACATCTTCCTGTGGAAGCGCATCGATATTCTGCGCGACCTGATCTATTACAGCCCTTGCGCCCATCTGGCCCGGCAGTTGATGGGCGCCGAAGAGGTGCGCTTTTTCTACGACCAGATGTTCGTCAAGGAACCGGGCACCGACGCACCCACGCCCTGGCATCAGGATCTGAGCTTCTGGCCGATCCGCGGCGAGCAGATTTGTTCGTTCTGGATTCCCTGCGACCCGGTGAACCGGGACAACAGCGGCCTGCTCTATGTGCGCGGCTCGCACCGCTGGTCGCAGCGCTTTAAAGCCATTTCGCCGGACTATGTCGCCAGCATCATCGACGAGGACATGGACGACATTCCGGACATCAACGCCAACCCGGACCAGTACGATCTGGTCGATTGGGACATGGAGCCGGGGGACATTCTCGCTTTCCACCCGCTGACGCTGCACGGCTCCTACGGCAACGCGTCACGCACCCGCCGCCGGCGCGCGCTGGCGCTGCGCTGGACCGGCGATGACGTGGTCTATGCGCCGTCCACCAAACGGATGCCGATTCATTACAAGCACGAATCGGTAGCGGGCGGCCCGCTCCGTGGCGCCGCCTTCCCGCGCATCCTGCCGGAGCAGGCGCCGCGGGAGCGCGCGGCCCGGTTGCAGGCGGAACGCGCCGACGTCGGCAAGCTGCTGAGCTCGGGCTTTCACAATGCGGTGGCGGCCGCGCGCCAGACCCTGCGCGCCAAGAAGACGCCCACGCCGAAACAAACCTGGACTAGGTAAACGCCATGGCCGAACTGACCACGCCCCAACCGGCGCGGCATCCAACGCCGACGGTGAAGGCGCGCAAGCTGGCCTACCTGCTGTTCGAGCGGCCCGATCTGGAGAAGGCCGAGCGCTTCCTCAACGACTTTGGCCTGCACACGGTGTCGCGCTCGCCGGAAGCGCTCTACCTGCGTGGCACCGACCCCGAGCCGTTCTGCTACCGCGTGGCCAAGGGGGACGACGCGGGCTTTGTCGGGATCGGTTTTGAGGTGGGCGATCGCGAGGACCTGGACCGGCTGAGCCGGCTGCCCGGCGCGTCGGCGATCGAGCCGGTGGATTACCCCGGCGGTGGCGAACGGGTGCGCCTGACCGACCCGTCCGGCTTCACCGTGGAAGCGATCCATGGGCAAACGCCGGCGGCGCCCCTGCCCCACCGGGCGGCGCTGCCGATCAACTTCCCCGAGCAACAGCCCCGGGTGAACGACACCCAGCGCCCGCCGGTGGCGCCGCCGGAGGTGATGCGTCTCGGCCATGTGGTGCTTGAGGTGGCGGACTTTCAGGACACTTGCGGCTGGTACACGCAACACTTCGGGCTGATCCCCAGCGATGTGCAGGTGCTGCCGGACGGTTCGCCGGCGGTGGTGTTCCTGCGCCTGGATCTGGGCGACACGCCGGCGGACCATCACACCATTGCCATGGCTCAGGGCTTCATGCCGCTTTACAGCCACAGCGCCTATGAGGTGATCGACACCGACGCGGTGGGCATGGGCCAGCGTCTGCTCAAGGAACGCGGCTGGAAACACGCCTGGGGCATCGGCCGGCACGTTCTCGGCAGCCAGATCTTCGATTACTGGGAGGACCCCTGGGCCGCCAAGCATGAGCACTATTGTGATGGCGACGTGTTCACCGCCGAGCGGCCCATGGGCGTGCATCCCGTGACCCGGGAGGGCATGGCCCAGTGGGGCCAGCCGATGCCGGCCAGCTTCACCAAACCCAAACTCACCCCGACGGCACTGCGAGCGCTGGCGCGCAATCTGCGCCGCAGCCCGGACCTGTCGGTGAAAAAACTGATCACCCTCGCCAAGATATTTGGCTGATAGGAGAAAAGAATATGGCACTGCACCTTGTTCGCTTCCAACACCAGGAACAGCCCCGCTGGGGCCTGCTGGAAGGCACGCGCATTACGCCCCTGGATCTGCCTTGCACCACCACCGCCGCGCTGATCGAACAGGGCCAAGAGGCGATTCGGGCGGCGGCCGGCGACGACGCCGAGCTGGCGCTGGAGAGCGCCACTCTGTTGTCACCGATCACCAGTGAGGCCAAGGTGCTCTGCCAGGGCGCCAATTATCGCCAGCACATGATCGACTCCGGCATGAACCCGGACGACAAAAGCTTCAACATGTTCTTCACCAAATCCCCGGCGTCGATCACCGCCCCCGGCGGGGAGATCATCAAGCCCGCCCACGTGCAGCTGCTGGATTACGAGATCGAGCTGACCCTGGTGCTGGGCAAACAGACCCGCGGGCCGGTGGACGTCACCGCCGCCAACCTGCATGAATTCGTGGCGGGGATTTGCATTGGCAACGACGTGTCCGCCCGGGACGTGCAGATTCCCCAGATGCAGTTCCACAAGGGCAAGAGCTACCGCACCTTCTGCCCGCTGGGGCCGGTGCTGTGCCTGCTGGATAAAAGCGAAATGTATTACCTGGACGAGATGCAGCTGAAGCTGACGGTGAACGGCGAGACCCGGCAGCGGGACAGCACGGCGAATCTGGTGTTCAAGCCCGCCGAAACCCTCCCCGAGTATTCGCAACTCCACGATTTCGCCCCCGGCGACGTGCTGATGACGGGCACGCCCGCCGGCTGCGCCCTGGGGCTGCCCAGCCCGGCGGTGACCAAAGTGGCCGCCTTACTGCCCGAATCAAAAAAATGGCAGCTTTTCATAAAGTCCCAAAAGCGCCGACAGCAATACCTTCAGGCCGGGGACGTGGTGGAATCCACCATTACCAGCCGCGATCAAACGCTGGACCTGGGTAAGCAACGGCATACCGTTAAAGACGGAGCGTGACGAATGAAGGCTTTTATCATCGGCGACTCGAACAGCGGCACGCTACGCGCCACCGAGATGCCGGCGCCGTCGGCGCCCACCGACAAGGAAGTGCGTCTGGAATTGATCGGCACCTCCATCAACCCCATCGATCCGCTGGTGGCCAAGGGCTACGGCGCCCCGCTGCTGGAACGCAAAGGGCCCGGGGCACGGATCACGGGCCGGGACGCGGTGGCCCGGGTGGTCGAGGTGGGCAAAGGCGTCACCGACCTGCGGCCCGGGCAGCGCGTGCTGGTGGCGGCCTCACCACGCACCGGCGCCACTTACGCCGAGATGTTTAACCTGCCCCGGAAATGCGTGGCGCCCATCGAGGACAGCCTCAGCGACGCCACCGCCGCCGGCCTGGGCTACGCCGGGCTCACCGCGCTGCAGGCCCTGGCCGCCGCCGGCCTGTCCGCCGACAACGCCCGAGACAAGACCCTGTGCATCAACGGCGCCAGCGGCGGCGTGGGCTCCATCGCGCTGGTGCTGGCCCGACGCTGGGGCGCCACCATCACCGCCGTGGCCTCCCAGCGCAACCACGATTGGGTACGGCGCCTGGGCGCCGACGAGACCGTGGACTATCGCGACCCGGACGCCATGGCCGCGATCAGCGCGGATATCATCCTCAACTTCGCCGCCCCCGGCGATAACCACCGGCAAAACCCGCTGCTGGACCTCCTGCGCGGCCGCGACACCCCCGGCCGCGCCTACGTCAACACCACCAATCCAGTGCTCAGCTCGGTCACCGATAAGGGCGTGGTGGGCGGGCTCGCCACCAGCGGCGGTATCTACCTCAAGAAACGCCTGGCGGCACGCCGGGCGGGCATCCGCTACCGTTGGGTGCTGTTCAAAGAGGACGCCGAACAGCTGGCGTACCTGGCCAAGGTCTTCGCCGACCCGAACACCCCGACTATCGTCAGCGGCAGCCAGCCGCTTGAGGCGTTGCCAGAGGCGTTCAACGATCCCAAGGGGCCTCCGTCACCGGGGAAAGCGGTTTTTATGGTTGAGGCGCCCTGAGCCGGCTTGGTAACGCAGGGGAACGAAATCAGCAGCGTGAGAGCGGTCAAAGCTTGCTGTTGAGGCTGTAGTGATCGATTGCGCGCCGGACCTGCCGGCTGCCCTCCTGGCGAACTATCCGGAATTTCCGGATAACTGAATCCTCGACCAGCTCACCCTCTTCGAAGACGTTCTTCACTGAAATCAGCCACACTGGCCATATTGACAGTACATTACACGAAGGTACACTTACTTGAGGAGCCTAGAAACTCCAACAGGCGGGCAAAGCCGCACCCCGGAAGCATTGCGGCTTTTTTGTGCCCGAAATCCGGGACGTAATGGCCGGGAGGTCCGGCGAATACAACACCTGCTTGCAGGAAATAGTCGGAGCAGTACCTGTTGCTGTTTCTAGCCTCCCGACCGCCCTATTTACGCAACCTAGAAATTGCACAACAGGAGCAAGACCATGAAACAGCGCAAACTAAAAGTCCGCAAAGGCCACCGGGACTACACCCTGAAAAGCAAGCCTTGCAGCGGCAACCCGATTATTCCCTTTCTTCTTCTCAAAGGTACCTGGCTGGAAAAGGCCGGATTCACCATTGATACGCCCGTTTCCGTGACCGTCGAGGATGGCCGACTGTCGATTGTTCGGGAGCGTTGTCGGTGAGGGGGGGGCCTCGGCTTTGCGCCGGGGCTTTCCTGCCCGGAAAAGTAGGAGTGTGTAGTGATGGTATTCACCTGACAGTCCACCGCGCCTAGAAGCGGTGGCCATATCCCCTCTGACGGGTTAAAGAAAGCGTTAGCAGACGTTATCTACAACCTGAAAGGAGTGGAAACCATAGGTGGCAGCAGAATACTCTCATTGGCGAGGGCGTTGAAAGCAGTCAGGAAAGCACGTGGCTTGAGCCAAGAAGCGTTTTCCGAGGTGTCGATCTGTACCTACATGAGTACCTTGGAGCGCGACCTGAAAAGCCCGACCCTCAGCAAGCTGGCCGAGCTGTGCGAGGTGATGGAGGTGCATCCGCTTACGTTGTTGACGTTGGCCTACAGTGGTAACAATGAGAAGTAGGCCGAAGAGTTGCTGCCGCAGGTGCGCCAGGAATTAAATAAGATTACTGGAGATTGTCCTGAGTAACTACACACACTCCACCAAGTGGACTGACCAAGCTATGATCCTGCTCAGGTCGATCGCCAGCAATCGATGCAGCGATTTTTCTGGTACAGGCGTAATCTTTTACAGCGATCTGGGTAAGCTGCCCCACTTGCAGCTGACCACAGGAAATGAGAAGCCGAGCGTAACCCAACTCGGTGACCACGACATCGCATCTGCGCTGGCTTCGATCTCGACAATGTGTGGCCCTTTCCATGATGGCTTTCACTTCATCGATATGAACTCATGGCAAATGACTCACTTATCGCAGTTCATCTCCCCACCTATTCCACACGACGCAGCACAACGCTTTCATGGCACAGGCGCTCGATTGATGGCCGCTATGCTGGCCTCACTTCTTCCCGGCATCACATGTGTCGGCCTTGTGTCTCAGGGTGGCCAAGTCCACTTATTTTATGGCGGCGTCGACATCGCCGAAGAGAATTAAGAGATGGCAAACGTCGCCTTGTCTACCGGAGAGTTCAAGAAAGCACTACTTTTCGTGTCCATCACGACCATCGCTATTGGGGGTCTTGTTGGAACAGTGCGCCACTTCGGATTTGGGGACAATGGTATTCAAGCACTAACGCTAGGGCTTGGGTCTGGTGTTAGCTGGACTATCGCGGTTTCTGTCTGGGCCTTTCAGCGGCCGTGGACAACGAAGTGGCTCGCACGCTGGACCGGCCGGCCTATCATCCACGGTGTCTGGTTCGGCCATCTTCGCACCAATTATGGTGCAAGTAATGACGGAGGCTCGACAGCCATTCCCATTGCATTCGTAATCAAACAAACATACCTAGGATACTCCCTCCTCTCGTACACGGAACGCCAGGACAGTGAAACTTTAATCGAGTCTCTGTCTGTTGATGATCGACATAATACGATCCACCTGCGATACATTTATGAGTTCTATATCAGGAAGCCCAACGAGCGAAAACTGACTACCGGCGCGGCAGAGCTAAAGTTGATTGAGGGCGGCAAGCGGCTGTTCGGACACTATCTAACCAATTCTCCCACGCAAGGATTTGCAGATCTCGTCTTAGTTCAACGAGAGTGCCACGGCATAGACACTTTTGGGGCGGCGCAGAAACTTTACCAGGAGAAGTCTCCAATATAAGCCTTGCCAAGCACTAATTATCATATAGCTGCCGCGCCTTTGACGACCTCGAGCGGATACACCGACGCACCGTCAACGATACTTCCGAACATCCAGGTGCAGTCGATCAGACAATGGATGCTGCGAATCGAGAAATAGAACAGCAAAGACTTCGTGCACGAAGCACGTCAGTTTGACAAACAGGTTCTCTTTAGCAAGTGGAGCGTCCAGCCCCTCATGGGCCGGAGGCGTCAGAGAGCAAAGCAGTGCGGCACGGGGGTGCACGACTGGGACAGCACTAGCCTGATTGGGCGCTATTCCACAGGCGTAAACGTCAAACCGCATCCTGAACTCGACACCAATTCAACATATAAAGACTTCCGCCCAACGATGACAGCAAGCATTGGCCGCTTGTCCCGGCGCTTCGCTGACAAGCGGTTCCATTCCGCTCTGTCCAGACCAGAAGGATGAGGGTGGTCTTGCGGATGGGTGTGCCATTCGCCTAAGTAGCGGATAGTTCCTTGACTTGCAGTCCATTGAGACAAGGCGATGGCTGCGTGGCCAAATGGCATTCGCTCGAACAGGTAGCGAAACCGTCTGTCCCATGCCGCAGGCGCCGTTGCCTGTTCAATTAGCATATGAGCTCCATGAACCGAACCAAGCAGAATTCCGCCTGCTTCGCAGTCGGCATCATAGGCCTGGACATGCTGACAGAATGTATTGAGCGTAGACTCCGAAAAATGCAGCAGTACCCTCTTATCATCAGCTCGCCAAGAACTCATGAACTGCATAGGGGGCACTTCCAATCCCGCAGTGGATCGCAATCGGGTGTGGCAAGCTGCTGGGAACTATCGATTAACCTAGTCCGCAATGCGGGGGAATAGACGCCGTTGACCCAGTCCAGCGCCATTTCAGCGCCAAGACTTGCCGCATGCACCGACACCGATGCGGGGAATGGCACATACAAGCCCTCACATCCATGCCCCGCCAAGACGGTAGGAAGAGGATCAAGAGTGGAACGGAGTTCTCCCCTTCCATTGCTATGCCAAAGACATCGGTAGCACGCGCCGGAGGCGTTCATCCTTAGAAGCGCACGGACAGCCGTTCCCGGTCCCTCGATCCAGACCGAAAGCATGGGCGTCGGGGACGGATAGTGGCCGCAAAGCCAATGCCCGAGGGCATCCTCCCCGGTAGCATCTATGAGCAGATCCAGCTCTCCCAATTGAGCTTGTCTGACATCCACGGGCAGAGCACGAATCTCGGCACCTGGGGACAAACGCTTGAGTTCTTTCGCCATCGCCTCGGCTTTGTTTGACAGTAAGTCCGGAAACCCCAGGCGATGACGCCCAATGTTTTGCGGGAGAAGGCAGTCGAAATCCACCAACGTAAGTTTGCCGCCGCATGTCCCCGCCCCGGCCTTTACCAGCATGTCTGACAGATAGCCGCCGATGGTGCCGCATCCAATGACGGCGATGTTCTTCCCTGCAAGCGTCTTTGAATTCGGTATGTTCCGTTGGGCAAGATATCGATCGTCAATTCTGACCACCGAGACGGGCATCACCTTCAACCCATAGCTCGAATCCCTGCCGCCCGTGAGTTTGCTTTTTGGGTCAGGACGTTGGCGGTCATAGAGAACCACAAAACCATACGTCATCAATGGTGACTCGATAACGATCAGAACACCGCCAGCCTTCTTCCTTTTCCCCTCCTTAATGCGCTTGTGAACCTTGCGCCGACAGCTAGAGTCAAGGGTACTTTGCCATGCCAGGACATCCCCAACTGTTTCAGGAGGCCAATGGCTGGTCAGAGGACGGGGTTGAGCATTTGTCTTTACCCGATACGTCAGCACCGTTCTATCGGTAACTTGGTAACCAAGCAACTTCAGCTTCTCAGTTGTTCGATCTTCGTTGTCGGTGATGAACCACAAAGAAGTCTCATTGGCCTGCGCTACTATACAATGCTGTTGCCCCAGGCTTTCTCCCTGCATGTCCACAAGACAAGGCCAACCACCCCAATACGCAAAGAACTCTTCAGTGAGGTCTTCGATCATTTCTCCCTTTGAGATTCTCCCAAACACGACGGATGCTCGCTGCAGGCATGCCAGTGACTGCCCGACAGGGTCGTAGATGTCTAGGATGACAGTTCCCTTGTCGAGATAACAAAGCTCACCACCTGCACCAAGATGAGGAACCGTTGCAGGCAGCTCAGGAGGAACTTCGAGCAGCCGAATGCGAGGCAGGTTGAAGAACGTGGGATCAAGCTGGACCTCACACGGACAACCCTTGCCCCCGTCGGGCGGGATCAACGACCCATGCAACTTAAACCAGCCGTCATCCGTCTTGCTCACAAACTCGAAGCCTTGCTGCTTGAAGGCCTCGATCACGTCTGCGACCATTGCGGCGCCGCTCATCCTGCTTTCGTTCGCCCGACCAACTCGCTCGGGCCGGCCGTGGCTGGGGCTGCGGCAATAGTGGCGGCGACGGATACCACCTTGACCCGGTCCGGCTCGTTTGGAAAGCGGGGACCGAATTCATCCTGCATCCAGATGCAGGCCTGTGAAGGGCTTCCGGCATCCGTGGCTCCGCGAAGCACCTTCTCAAATTCTTCGAACGCCTTTGCGGCTTCTTCGACACCGGCTTTACCCAGCCGTGCCGTCAGCGATTCAGAGTCATCCACGGGATTATTCACACCCGCACGCAACCGGGCTGGCAGCGCCGCGGCAACGTCCAGCAAAGCGAGGTCATCACGCCGATCGCGCTTCTCAAAGAGCGGCGCTGCAGCCGCCATCAGCAGGATCGAAGCGGGCCCGCCGCTGGGCCACCTCCAATCGCGGAACGCCTTCAGGTAACGAACGACGCGGCGGAACTGCTCCCCCTTGGCCTCGACTTCACCCAGGAACCACTCCTTCACAGGCCTGGGGTCAGAGGACATCCAGTTGCATTCACGATGAGCAAGCAGCACCTTGTCAGCGGGGAGCGCCGTCCAAATATCCTGCTCCGCCATGTTTACAGCTTCCGATAACGAATCGTAGCCACGCTGGTCCATCGACGCCTTTAGAACCGCAAACTCTTCGTCTGGGATGGCGTACAGAGGAATATCAATGTGGGCATCCGTGGCAATCACTATGCGGACGCACGTCGGTTTATCGATGACAAGTTTCCATTGCTTCTCCTTGACCAGTGGCTTCAAGGCTTCTTCCGCAGCGGCAAAGAACACCGCCGCTGCCGTACTGGGACGTTTTGTCTGCGAGACGAAACTCAATGGCAGATAGCACCCGTCATCGACATCCGCCTGCTGCGGGCATTGGGCCGGAGAATTCAGCGTCTTGTACGCCCATGACCCTTGCGTGAAGAAGCGTGGCTGCGGCACACCCTCCGTGTATCCATTTTCCCTCAGCACGCGAGGGATGCCTGTGCGCAGGCAGTCCCTGACGTCAGTGCGCGCGCTGGCGATCCAGGTGCGTTGCTCAGGCGTCAGATCCAGCTCGCCATGCATGCAAGATTCGTCATCAACAGTGGTATAGAAGAGTGGACTTAGGTTCAGCATGTGGCCTCCGGAACATTCTTTTTGGGGCCGTGATAGAAGATGGGAACGCCGGCCTGGTGCGCTCGGAAAGGCTGGAAAAGGGGGTCACCAAGCGCACGCTGCGCTGCGTGGCTGCCTCGATCCTTGAGCGTATTCGTGGCGCCAATGGAAACCCGATCTAGCGCCTTCACATCCTTGCTCTGGTCGGGGGTCGCCTTGTCATCAATCTGGAAGTAGTTGCTCCCTAACGACTGCCGTAGCATGTAGTCCACAGACGATTCCTGGGCGGAGATGACCAGATCGAAAAGTCCTCCGCGCCACTTGCCGAATCCTCGGTCAAGGCTGGCGCCTCCACGGACGGTCGCACCGATCGTCATCGTGCCGATGGAGAGAACACGAATCAGCGCATCCTGTTTCGGTGGGAGGAACGTCTTGACTTCGTGCAACCCGAACAGGCCAGGGGCGTTGCCTACCAGCCCCCCATCCGCGAAGACACCGCGGTCGTTGCGCGCCAGCGGAAAGTAAACGGGCGCGGCGGCGGTCGCCATCGCCACATCAACGATCTTCATGCGGTAATCTAGCTCAAAGGAAGGGTGGTGAGGCGTCTTGAAGAACTGTCCGCGACCTGTCGAGTAGTTGACTGCCGGCACAAGAATACGATGCTTCAGGTCGCCTATCGTGGCTCCTTGGAAGCGTTCAGTCAGCACATCTCTCAATCCCGCCGCGTCATGCTTTGCAGTCAGCCAGAATCCCAGAAGCCGCCTTGGAAGGCTACAGCAGCCAAAGATGCGGCTGCCTTCATCTTCGAACAGTGCTTTGAGTTCGCTGGCCGGGATTTCCGCTGCCAGCCCCAGGGCCAACATCCCTCCTGCCGATGTACCACAAATCAGATCAAAGTGAGCAGCGATAGGGCGACCCAGCACGGCTTCAAGTTCGGCAAGAACCGTAGCCGTATAGAGACCGCGATAACCTCCACCCGACAGGGCGAGCACATGGTACGTAGGGATGATATCAGTCATGACGTCTCAACCTCTCGGAGGAAAGAAGTCGTTGCCGTGACTGTCCTTGTCACGGATACGGCCATCTGGACGATGGATAACGAGCTCGGACTGCTGGTTGCGTGCAATATCCCGCCCTGCATCTATTGCTTGCTGCTGCGTGCTATGCACAGAGGTCGCCCGCTGGTTGCCAGCACCTTTAACGGCCCAACCGACTTGATGAGGAACAACATGTTGATTTTTTCCAGACATGATAGCTCTCCTGCAATGGAGCCTTGGAGGCCCCAGCCAGCCAGCTGGGTTGTCAATGGCCGCCCTCTGTAGCACAATACGTTGCTCGAACAGACAACAGGAAGACCCATCCAATGCAGCCTAGATAAGGCGTAAATCCTGCATCCGTTGTCTATCCAGACAACAATGTATCAGCACATGTCCGTCGACGCAACACCCGCGCAACATGCACCTTTGAACTCGACTGAACGTGGGGTTGATGCAACAGAGGGCTATTGCCTTCTCCCCCAGCCGCAAGGATCAGAACTCATGCCGCAAACAGGCCTGGGCGTCGCTATCAAGACGCTACGCGAACGCAGAACCCTTTCCCTGCGTGAAATTGGGCAGCTATCGTCAGTGGACCACGCGTATGTCCACCGCCTCGAAACGGGCGAAAAGACCAATCCCTCCCCAGAGATGGTTGAAAAGCTATTGAAAGTTCTCAAACCGTCAGAAAGGGATGCTGCACTCGTAACGTGGCTGGTTGACCATGCAGACGCTGATCCGAACCTCGTCGAATTCGTGCTACAAGATCCCTCTATTGACATCGACGTATTTACTATGGCGGCTGGCGTCAGGCATCGCGGCCACACAAGGCCTGCTCCCGCCACATTGATTGCCCGGATCAAAAGGGCCCTTGAGGACGACGACGAGGACGATTGACCATGGATGAAATGGATGTCAGACAGAAGGCACGGGCGTTCATTGCGAAGGTCGATGTCTCTAGCATCCGAGAAGACCTTTCCCCCTATGTGACCGCAGCTAACGCCAAGATCAAGAAAGATGAGCTTGGCGAAGGAGAGTCTGGCTATACCATTACCAAGCCGAACGGGAAGCACATCATCACGGTGAACTCCCTGGAGACTGAGGAACGTCAGCGCTTCACGGTTTGCCATGAAATAGCTCATATCGTGCTCGACCTAGAATCGAGCCACGAAGAAGTTCCGTCCTGGTCTTATGCCAAACGACATCCCAACGAGATCGCCTGCGACACATTTGCCGCTGAACTGCTGATGCCTTATCAGCAATGGCTTTCTGTCGTTCCCAAGGAAGAGCCTTCCTTGAACCTTATCCAGCATATGGCCGATATGTTCGGCACCTCGTTCCCCGCCGCAGCCTCAAGATTCGCCAGTCTAAGCGATGCACCGTGTGCCTTCGTCACCATGGAGCGCGGCGCAGTACGGTATGCCGCACGCTCTACGTCTTTGAGACAGGCCGGGGCCTGGATACCCCCTAGGTCGGCAATCCCGGCTGGCTCCGTGGCTCATCGAGTCAGATCCTCTGGGACCAATACAACCGATACGGGAGAAATCTCTCAGGACGTCTGGTTCGACAACTGGAAAAAGGGCCTTGATCTCTGGGAACTTTCAAGGCACTACGCACGTACTGACACCACTATTTCGTTGCTATGGTTTGACGACGAAGACTTACCGGATATCGAGGTAAGCCGTTTTGGCGTACGAGTCGATGACGACGGTGGCTTACCTGAACTTACAGGCGAACTCCCATGGCCCGGGCGAAGCAAGCGTCGCTAGCAAAGCTGTCAATATCGCGCAGTAGCTGCCCCTATCGTTTGCGCGGAGTACTGCCAGGTCTTCCTAGGATGTTTATATCTGGGCATTACCCACCTCCTCTTGTTAGGAGAGGGTGTCCACTAAAGCGGGGGAACTACAGCGTCCGGTGCTGTGATTTGTTAGCGCTCCGCCATAGCGATTAATTTCTCTTCTTTAGCCTCAGCATTTTTTATGGCTTCTTGCGCCTTGTGGCGCGCAATATCGAATATATCGTTCAGCTGGCCCGACTGGTGAAAGCTACCAAGAGCATCCAAACCATTCATGACATGGCGCAACGAAATCATCCGACTTCTGATTTCTGCTGCTGAGTCAGCAGTCAGAACCCGTTTCAAGTCTAAATACTCATCCAGAATTAATGTCTGATCATGGATGAACTGCTCCATCTCTTGCACCGCTGTCTGAGCAATTTTCTTGTCCTGCGATGAGTTCCCATTGATACTCTTGAGTGAATCAATTCCGTGTGTAAATCCAGACTTCATTGTTTCTCCTTTAGTGCTAACGCCAGCGCACAACGGCGCCCTTGGAATGGAGGCGCAGCCGAAATGTAAAGGGCGTCCGGCGGCCGCAGGCCGCGAATTGATGCACCTTGTTAAATGCTGACATGCCGCGTTCCGATCTGAACGCTTTTTGCCGTGATGAAGCGATTGCCGGCATTGGTTTCTAGTTTGACAGTGGTGCAGCCGCCCTCTTTTCTCACTACCGCGGCAGCCAATATAGTTGGGTTACCCTCAAACGGCATTTCGTCAACCGTGTGTGAGTGATAGCCGGAAAACGTAATTGCCCTCGAAACGAAGATATTCTGGCCCCAATCTTCAGGATACTGGACGTTATAGACCAGCTCATCCTTGGCTGGGATCTCTATGACTGACTCTATCTCTGAGTCATGCCAATGGATTTCATACAGACCTTCCATGCTGGTCCCTTTTCTTGATTCCCCACGACTTGAAATAAAAGCAGAAAAACCAGCCGCTTACAAACTCCACCGCAGACGGCCTCCTGATATCTTGACCAACACTTTCCCCAAAACACAAAAAAGGCCGCCGACGCTCCCACGCCGACGGCCTTCCAAGTAAGCCCTTACTAGCGAGCTAAATCAGATCATTCCCACTCAATCGTAGCCGGCGGCTTGGACGAGATGTCATACGTCACCCGGCTGATCCCCGGAATCTCATTGATGATCCGGCTGGAGACCTTCTCCAGGAAGTCGTAGGGCAAATGCGCCCAACGTGCGGTCATGAAGTCGATGGTCTCGACGGCGCGCAGGGCCACCACGTATTCGTAGCGGCGGGCGTCGCCGACGACGCCGACGGATTTGACTGGGAGGAAGACGGCGAAGGCCTGGCTGGTTTTGTGGTAGAGGCCGGCGGCGTGCAGTTC
>Ga0206123_10001293_pt1 | contig 23809 bp, 20 predicted proteins | sample Helgoland_Spring_2_FD_160086 | JGI IMG/M metagenome (GOLD analysis project Ga0206123, IMG submission 160086) | Pelagic subsurface seawater microbial communities from Kabeltonne, Helgoland, North Sea - Helgoland_Spring_Bloom_20160316_1 | ecosystem: Environmental > Aquatic > Marine > Epipelagic ...
AATTAAATTAATATGTTAGAATATTTTACAACCTATAATATTATTATAGGAGTTTCAGTAATACTGAATATTGTCTTATTGATAGGTGTAAGAAACCTTTTAAGACAGAATGAACAACTTGAAGATAGGCTTATTGAAACAATAACTTCTATACGAACTAGAATTCAAACTTCTCTTGAAAATATGAGAAGATTAGATAATAAACAAGTATTTGAAAAAGATGATGAAGTTGGAGTTTCGTTTAGTGAGATAAAAAAAATAATAGAAACTCTAGATAACAAAATATAATATGCCAAAAAAAAGAAGAAAAAAATCCAAAATATATTTTGGAACACCAGCACAAGAAGCAATAATAGAGTACAACAAATCAAAGGACTTTGAAGAAAGGTCTAAAATTTACGAAGAAAGAATTAAATATCCATTTGAAAAACTAGCAGAAAATGTTATGAATACATTTAAGTTTTCGTATTTTGATGTACCAAAAATAGATGTACAAATGGAAGTAGTTTCTACTATGGTAGAAAAAATGCATATGTTTAAAGAAGGTAAGGGAAGGGCTTTTTCTTACTTTACAATTATTGCAAAAAATCATTTGATATTGAAAAATAATGGTAACTATAAAAGATGGAAACAAAATTCATTATTATCTCAAATGCCACAAACTTGGAATCCTCAAAATGACCATTACGAAGCTGAAGAAAAAAATGAATTTAAAGAGTTCAAAGAAATAATGTTAGGCTATTGGGATAGAAACTTAACTACTGTTTTTAGTAAAAAAAGAGATATTCAAATTGCGGATGCAATATTAGAATTATTTCGTAGAAGTGAACATATAGAAAATTTTAATAAAAAACATTTATATCTTCTTATAAGAGAAATGACTGATTGTAAAACTCATTACATTACTAAAGTTGTAAATACAATGAAACAACATCAGAAAAGATTATTAAACCAATATTTAGAACACGGTCATATTGAAGAAACCAAAGATACTTTTTTTGATTCCAACAAATATATAGACGAAGAATATTTATAAAGAATGAAAGTAAAATATGTTATAGGAATAAGTTGTGGTTATCACGATTCAGCCGCCTGTTTAGTTAAAGATGGTAAAGTTATCGCTGCTTGTGAGGAAGAAAGATTCACAGGTATAAAACATGATTCATCATTTCCACATAATACTTTAAATTGGTTTTTTGATAAATTTAATATTTCCAAAGAAAATATATCTGAGATATGTTTTTACGAAAACCCAATAACGAAATTAGATAGAATTACAGAATCTACAAAAAGAGGAGGTATTTGGAAATATTTCAATAGAAAAAAAATAATAAACAGAAATACCGAATCTTATAATTTATTAAATAAAAATATAGATAAATATAAAGGTAAGAATACCAACGTTATTTTTGGTAACCACCATGATTCTCACCTATCATACACCTACTACACTTCTCCATTTAAAACATCAGCAATATTATCAGTAGATGGTGTTGGTGAATGGAAAACAACTTCTTTATCTTATGGAGATAAAAATAAAATAAAAGAATTACAAAGTATAGATTTCCCACATTCATTGGGAATGTTTTATTCTTCATTTACTGCTTTCCTAGGATTCAAACCAAACGAGGGTGAGTATAAAGTTATGGGATTGGCTCCATATGGTAATTCTGAAAAATATAATTTAAAATTTGAAGATATAATTTATTCTACTAAAGATGGTGGATATAAATTAAATATGGATTATTTTGAATACGATTGGTCTGATGACCATATGTTTAATTCAAAACTATCAGAACACTTAGGTATATCAAATAGATTACCAGAAGAAGAACTAACACAAGATTATAAAGATTTAGCTGCATCGGTTCAATTTCAATATGAAAAATATTTCTTTAAATTATTAAACAGATTATACAGAATAACAGAAACACCGAACTTATGTTTAAGTGGTGGATGTGCTTATAATGGAACTGCAAATGGTAAGATAAAAGAAAAAACAAAGTTTCAAAATATTTGGATACCACCAGCTCCATCAGATGCTGGTTCTTCGATTGGCGTGGCTCTTGAAAGTTTTTACAAAGGTATTGATATTGATAGACATGATAATACTAATCCATATTTAGGTCCTGATTATAGTAAACAAGATATGTTAAAAGCACTTAATGATTATCATTTAGATGTTTACTATGAATGGAAACCGAGTGATGTACTAATACCTTATACTGCTGAACTGATAGCTGAAAATAATATTATAGGATGGTTTCAAGGAAGAATGGAATTTGGTGCAAGAGCATTGGGAAGTCGATGTATATTCGCAAATCCATGTGACCCTCAAATGAAATCTCGATTAAATAAAGTAATTAAAAAAAGAGAAGGATTCAGACCATTTGCTCCTATATGTAAAAGAGAATCATTAACTACTTACTTTGAATATGATTCTGATATACCATATATGAATCAAGTAGTAAAAGTAGTTGATAGATTTATAAAGAAATTACCATCTATAACTCATGTAGATAAATCATCAAGAGTTCAAACTCTAACAAACACAAGAGCTAGATATGTTTATCAACTACTTGGTGAACTAGAAAAACTAAATGGATTTCCAATTGTAATTAATACTTCATTCAATTTAAAAGACCAAACAATGGTTCTTACACCAGAAGATGCAATAAAAACATTTTTAAATTGTGAGATGGATGTGTTGATACTTGGTTCTTATGTAGTTCGTAAAAAGATTCTTTAAACTTTTCTTTAACTAAAATATACTTATTTGTAGATAGAGGAAACTATTTTAAGTTATAAATTACCTCGGAAATCTCTAATCGTATAACAAATTGGTTAGAATAGAAACCCAACGAATTTCGGTTGGGTTTTTTTGTACATAAATATATAAATCCACAATACAACCCTCTAATTGATGTTTCAATATATATTAAAATTTTTTTGTTTATATATACCATAGTTATTGAGTGGATATCCCTTAGTTTTGCAAGATGGAAAAGTTATTTACATTTAATTAAAACAAAAGGAGAACAATATGGAATTTTTGAAAAAAATAGGCTCTTGGGCCGAAGAATTAACAAAAATTGGTATCAGTTTCATCGCCTTTGGAGTTGTACTTGAAGTACTCTTCTCAGGTGCAAACATCCCTTTTTGGCCAGAAGTATCAGTAGTTGGTAACATTATGGACATATTAGGAAGTTTGAGTGCTGAGGGTCTGTTAGGACTTGTAGGGGCTTTTGTACTATATCATATCATTAAAAAGTAAGAGTTAGGAGTAATTCTAACAACGCGTTAAAGATTAAACCTCACACTAAAAGTGAGGTTTTTTCGTTTACTATATTTATATACAACTAATATGGTATAATTATGAGTACAAATTTTGAATTATTTCCTGGCAAAAATCTTAGTGGATTATTTAAAAATATCTATGATAATCAACAAAATAAGAAACAAAAGATTTCAGAACTAATTGCTGAAATGAAAAAGGTAATTAGACATTCTGGTGATATGGCGGTAATTGGTCCAATCATAAAAGATTTAGTTGATACATCAGTAAGAAACGATGAATCACTTCTTAAGATGGCTGCAATTGCACAAAGAATGGTTGCATCAAAAGAAAAAGTAGATGGCGATACAGGATTTCTTAGTGACCAAGAAAAAGAACAATTACTTCAACAACTTGAAGATACTGTTATTGAAATAGAAAATGAAAAAACAAAAGTTGATGATTTAACTAATGAAGTTGAAGAATTAAAACAAAAGGTAGATATAGATGAGTAGTAGAGTAGCAATATCAAATAGCTCTTTTAACGCAAACAAAAAACCTACGATTAACAGTTCGCTTGATAGAAGTACAGGTGTAGTTGTTTTTGTACACCTTGATGATAGTAAAGCAAATACTATTGCTTTACCAGATGACTTAGTTGATAAAGTATCTGATAAAGAAATGGTTATTGGTCATTGTAAGATTGCAAGCAGAACCGATTCGACACATGATTTAGAAAATATACCAGAATATCCACCAATGAATCCTGATGAGGGAATTCCATTAATAGGAGAAGTAGTACAGTTGATAAAAATTGGGGCTACACTATTTTATAAACGAATACCAAGTATAGATATTAATACAGGTAACGCAGTTGAAAATGCATTACTAGAAGGAACTCCAAAAGAAGAAAAATCTGTATCACAAGGAAAATCATATAATGAAACATCTCAAACAGGTATTGCTAATAATACTAGTAATACTGATAATTCTGTTAGAGAAACTAAAATAGGAGAATATTTTGAATCAACTCAAATTAATCCTTTAAAATTTTATGAAGGTGATAAGATAATTCAAAGTAGGTTTGGTCAATCAATTAGATTTAGTGGATATAATAATGAAGAAAATAAACTAGCTCCAACTATTATTATTCGTAACAGACAGAATGATAAATCTATTGAAGATTTAAAAGAGTTCGAACCAACAGAAGAAGATATTGTAAATGATGGTTCTTCAATTATTCTTTCGAGTGGAGAGTATGAGCTTCCATTTTTACCTGGAAACGATGAAGTTACATTAGAAACAAATGATAATGTAGTTTACCACGAATCACCAGAACTAAAAGGAACAGACCAAGTTTTAATCAATAGTGGTAGAATAGTTTTATCCGCTAAAGATTCAGAAATGATATTTTTCTCAAAAGGTAATTATTCATTTATATCAGATGGAAAACTTACAATAGATAATGGATTAGATGGTGCTGAAATGGATTTTAATGGAGAAGTAAGAATAACAACTAATGATAATCCTGTTTTTATTTTAGGACAAGGAGAAGAAGGTAAAATATTTCTTAATACGGAAGAAACAAAAGAACCAATTGCAAGAGGACAAACTTTAATTGATTTGTTAGCAGAATTAATAGATACTATTAACAAACAAATATTTTCAACCCCTGCAGGGCCAACAGCAGTAGGACCAAACAATAAAGCAGATTTTAAGAATATAAAAAATAAACTAGATACAATATTATCTTCTACAAACTTTACTGAATAAGATGTCTGTTTCCATTTTTAAAAAAAACCTACTAAGTTATATGGAAAATCAATCCGGTATAAAACGGTTTGAAGATTTTGCAGATAAACTAACATTTGAATATGATTTATTAATTAAATCAGGATTTCAAACAATAAATAATAATAAAATTATTAGTGGAAATACCGAGTTAATGAAGAACTCAGTAATATTTGCTTGTAGAAAAAGTTTACAAAAAAAATCTGGTACACATGACTTTGTTAATGATTTAGGAGATGCAACAAGACAGTATTGGATTGGTGCAGAGTTTATTGTAGGAGTACCACCAGTAATACCTGCAATTGCAACAATTGGTAATATATTATTAAATTCATCTATTGTTAGTAACATAGGAACATGGGCACCACAACCACCAACATTTCCTAACAATGATAGTAACATTTTACTAGATAGTTTAATTTTAGGAATACAACAGCATCTTACAACAGTAAGTGGGTTTTATTTTACAACATCACTATATCCTTCAATTCCATCACCAATTCCACAAAAAGGAATTAGGCCTTGGACAGGATATACTATTATTGGAGGCGGAACCCCATCACAAACCTCAGAACAACCTGAGTCAGAAAGTTTTCTAACTAAAGTTTTAAAGAAACTTGGAAACCTTTTAAAGAATGATGAAATGGATGAAGAACATAAACAGGAAGCAGAAAAAGAAAAATTAGAAGCAGATGGAGTTGCAAATGATACTTCTTTACCACAACAAGGAAGAACATCTGCACAAGAATATTCTAAATTAAAACAAACTCAATTAAATGAGGGTAAAGTAAATAGTGTACCTGTAAATATATCTGAAGAAGAAGCCGAAGAGTTAGAAAAAGAAACACCTGAAGAATATAAATGTGAAGCAGGAGAAAAGGTAGTTCAGATAGCTAAAAAAGATATTGGAATATTAGAAACAGGTTCACCACCTGGTAATAATTATGGTGGTTTTCCTGGCGGAGTTCAGAAAGATGAACCTGGTAGAATAGATGAAATGTTTGATAATTGTGGATTAGATAATCAGGCTAAAGTTAGAAAAACTGGTAGTGGTTATTATTGGTGTGCAGCCGCAGTAACAACTTGGTGGAAAGAAGCTGGATTACCTCTACCACCAAATGGAAGAGCTGGTTGTGATTTTTGGATGAATTGGGGAAAACAAAATGGTTATTGGTCTACTACTCCAAAGGTAGGTGCAGCTGTTTTATATGGTTCAGCATCAGATGCACATCATATAGGAATTGTAGCAGCTGTCACTAAATCGGGTGGTATAATTACAATAGAAGGAAATACAAGTGGTGGAGGATTTAATAGAAATGGTTGTGGTGCATTTAGAAAAGTACCAAAAAAATATTTAGGCTTTGTTTTACCCCCATCATGTGTTGATTAACCATAAAATTAAAGAACATATATTTATATTAAGATAAACAGAATTCAAAATGAACAACAAACAATTAATAAAAGTAATAAAGACTCTTGTTGAGGTAGAAACTGCCAAACAACAAGAACGATTTTTATCGAAAACTTTTCCAAAAATATTGGCAGAGGAAGTAAATAAAAGATTAGCAGAGGCGAAGGGAGGTGTAGTCAGCGTTCCCTCTCCGCAAGTAGTTGTAGAGGATGTGGTAGACCCATTTGAACAAGCAGAACTTGCATTAACGGAACAAAGACAGGCACCAACAAAACAACTTTCAAGAAATCCAATATTGAATGAGGTTTTAAACCAAACAAAACCATTTACAAAAGCTCAAAGAGCAGGCGGTGGAACACCTGGTGGTGGAGCATCTGTATTAGATAATTTACCACAACAAGAACCAATTCAAGAAAGTATGGATAAAACAGTATCATTTACTTCTCAAGGAGCAGGAGCTGGTGTTAGTGGATTACGAACTCAGATGGCAGCTAAAATGGGATATGGTGATGTTGCAACAAAACCAAACAAAACAGGACTTGGTGTTAAGACAGGATTACCTGGTTTAGACAAAATATTAAATAGAGATAATTCTGAACTTGTAAAAAAGTTTAAAAGATAGGGTAAATAAAAATGGCTTATGTTATTGGTAGAAAGGTAGTAAAAGATACGAAAGAATTTGATTCTTATGCTTATGGTATTACATTACCATTAGGTAGAGGAGAAACAGGATTCTTCCAACAAGCCTTTGTATCATTTGAACAAGCAAAAAGTAATTTGAAAAATTTACTTCTCACAAAAAAGGGAGAAAGAATAATGCAACCAAACTTTGGTACAGGATTACAATCTCTTTTATTTGAACAGGCAGATGATAACCTTGAACAAAAAATAGAACAAACAATAACAGAGAATGTAAGTTATTGGTTACCATATGTTACAATAAAAAATATAGATATTGAAATGACCGATGAATTGAAAGATAAAAATCAAGTTAATGTTGAGTTGGAATTTACAGTAGGAAATCAAATAGATTTACATGAATTAACATTTACAGTACAGGGAACATAAAATGGCATTAAACTCGGCAACATTTAAAAGTAATAATGGTAGAGATATAAAATATCTTAATAAAGATTTTGTACAATTTAGACAAAATCTAATTGAATACGCAAAAACTTATTTTCCAAAAACTCATTCTGATTTCAATGAATCATCACCTGGTATGATGTTTATTGAAATGGCATCTTATGTTGGAGATATACTTTCTTATTATACCGATGATTCATTAAAAGAATCATTAATGTTATATGCTGAAGATAAGGCAAATGTTATTGCTCTTGCAAAGTACTTGGGATATCAACCAAAGGTAACTTCACCAGCAGTAGCAGAAATATCAGTATATCAACTTGTTCCATCAATATATAATTCAAATAGTAAAACAGGAACTAATTACGAACCAGATTCTAGATTTTATTTAAGAATAAAAGAAGGAATGATTGTACAATCTTCAAATACAAACACAAAATTTAGAACATCTGAGTTACTTGATTTTAATGATAAAAATGATAGAGAGATTACAGTATGGGCATATGACCCTAATGATACAACAAAACCAATTCAATACTTGGTTAAAAAAACAATAAAGGCTATATCAGCCGAATTAAAAGAGTTTACATATACATTTGGTAACAACACTTCTTTTTCTAAAATTAATATAGCTGATACAAACGTAATTGATATTGTTGATGTAAGAGATTCTAATGGAAACAAGTGGTATAATGTTCCGTATCTTGCACAAGAAATGGTTTATATTGATTATCCAAATACCGAACAATATGATAAAGACCTATCACAACACCAAACTGATGGAGTATCAAGAATATTAAAGGTACTAAAAACATCTAGAAGATTTACAACAGAAATAAATGATGATAATTCAACATCAATTGTATTTGGTGGAGGAACCGCAACAAATGATGAAAGTTTAATTCCAAACTTCAAAAATGTAGGATTGGGATTAAATAATTCTATTGATAAACTAGGAGCTTCATTTGACCCATCAAACTTTTTAAAAACAAAATCATATGGCCAGGCACCAAGTGGTGAGTTTACGATACAGTATTTAGTTGGTGGTGGTGTTGAATCAAATGTTTCCAAGGGTGAACTAACAGCAATACAACGAATTGAATATGATGAAGATACTGATTTATTTACTCCAGCTGAATTAAGATTATATAATTCTGGTAAATCATCTGTTGCTGTTGATAATGAAACACCTGCTACTGGTGGAAGAGGAGAAGAAACTATTGATGAAATAAGAGAAAATTCATTAGGAAACTTTTCATCTCAAAATAGAGCGGTAACAAGAAAAGATTACCAAGTAAGAGCATTATCACTTCCATCTAAATTTGGTGGTATAGCAAAAGCATACTGTGCACCAGATGGTGAGTTAGATAATAACTCCCCTGCTTCTATTTTAAATAATCCTAATTCCCTTGAAGAGTTTGCAGGATTAGTTCAGAGTTTAGGTGATAAAAAATTAACAGAACAGCAAATTAAAGATGAACTAAAAAACTTTTTAGTAAGTAAAAAAGGAAATCAAAACGAAAAAAATAATCCATTTGCAATTAATTTATATACACTTGGATATGATTCATCAAAAAAATTAAGTACACTAAATCGTGCAGTTAAAGAAAACCTAAAAACATATTTAGGAGAATATAGAATGTTAACTGATGGTATAAATTTTATAGATGGGTATATTATTAATGTTGGATTAGATTTTGAAATAAGAGTTTATGGTGGATATACTAAAAGAGAAGTTCTTACTAAGTGTATAAATGAACTAAAAGATTATTTTAATATTGATAATTGGACTTTTAATATGCCAATAAACATTTCTGAAATTGAATTATTAATAGCTGGTGTAGAAGGAGTACAATCAGTACCAAAGTGTGAAATTACAAACAAATGTTTAGGAAACTATTCATCACATTCTTATAATATATTAGATGCAACCAAGGGTAAAATGGTTTATCCATCTTTAGACCCATCTGTATTTGAAGTGAAGTTTCCAAACAAAGATATAAAGGGGAGAGTTTTATAATGTACTATTTCGTAACAGCATCAAAAGATGCATCAATATACTTACAACAACCAACTCAAAATACTGGATTGGATGAAATACTAGAAGTATCTAAAACATATTATGGTAACTTAAAAGATATCGCTCGTTCTTTAATTAAGTTTGATACCACTCCAATATCACAATCAATAGTAAGTGGTGAGATAACAATGAGTTCTGCAGAATTAATACTTAATGAATGTGATGTAGATGAAATACCAATTGATTACACATTATATGCATATCCTGTTTCACAATCTTGGGATATGGGAATAGGAACTCGTTTCGATAATATTTCAGTAGATGGGTGTTCTTGGGAAACGAGAACTACCGAAAATTGGTTAGGAAGTGGATTTGCAACAGGAACATCAGGTTCTTTTAATGGAAAAGGTGGAACATGGTACACTGGTTCGGCTTCTTCACAATCGTTTTCATATCAAAGTAATAATATCGAAATGGATGTTTTAACTTCACTTAATTCTTGGATTAGTGGTTCGATACCAAATGAAGGATGGATTATAAAACACGATTCATCTTTAGAAAATAATACAACAGATTATGGACAATTAAAGTTCTTTTCAAAAGAAACAAATACTATATACCAACCGAAGTTAAGAATTGGTTGGGATGATTCTTCTTTCTCTACTGGTTCTCTTAGTGCACTAACTGCTGATGATATTCATATCACATTTAAGAGATTAAAAGTAAGATACAAACGAGGAAGTAAACCTACAATCAGAGTTTTTGGGAGAGAAAAATATCCTCTTAAAACTTACACTAACGAATATTCTTATACAGACGTATATTATTTACCATCAACTACTTACTATCAGATTAAAGATATAGTAACAGATGAAGTGGTGGTTCCATTTAATGATGACTATACAAAAGTAAGTTGTGATTCAAATGGTAATTATTTTAAATTAAATTTAAGTAACTTTGAATATAATAGAGATTACTATATAGAAATAAAAACAAATAGAAGTGGTGTAATTGAATACTTTACTGATAAGGATTTAACTTTCACCGTAGAGAAGTAAAATGGCGTTAAACGATAAATTTAGAATAGACGAGTTAGTCAAAAAAGGTGATAGAGGAATCCGTAGAGATGAATCTAATAAAATCGTTGTGCGAAAAAAAAATGGTAAAGAAATAAAACCATTACCAAAATCTCCAAAACCATTTGGTGAAGAAAGAATAAAAGGAAAATTAATAAAAAATAAACTAAAAGAAGATTTAGTTTATAGAGATGATGATATAAATCCAAACCAAGAAACTTTTTCAGGTGAATCAAATTTAAATATTGTTAAACCAAAATATAATGAAGAAGAATTAAAAAAGGCGGTTGATGTAAAGGTTGATGAATTGGTAAAAAATAAAAAACCAAAAAAACCAAGGTATATATTATACGAAAAATATGAAAAGAAATTAAATGAAATTACATTATTAAATAATCAATTACAAGAAATAACAAGTGAAAGAGATAATTTAATATCAAGTGTAGAGACATTAGAAGGTAGTGTTGAAGTTTTAAATTCACAAATTGAAACATTACAATCACAAATAGATTTTCAACAAAGTGAATTTGAAAAATTAACTGAAAAGTTTGGAGAACTCTCAGTAGATTTTCAAAACTCAGTTATTAAAGGTACAAAAGAAGGAATTGAACGAGTTTCATTAACTGCTCAAACAAGAGGATTACAGGCACAGAAGGAAACATTACAATCACAACTTGAATCAGAAAAAGAAATCGTGAAAGCATTACAAGCTTCAAATGAAACACTTCAACAAACAATAGCAACAAATGCACAAATATTTGAACAACAAATAGCTCAAGCAAATGCATCAGTAAAGGCTGCACAAGCAACAGCATCAAATGCAGCAAATTCTAAGAAGAAAAAAATTATATGTAATGAACTTTATCATCAAGGATATTTACCAGAACACATATGGGATGCGGATGAAAGATGGGGAGATAAAAGATTTATTACAGACCCTAAATTAGTAATTGGATATCAGATGTGGGCTCGAAAAGTTGTAAAGTTTATGAGAAAGAACCCACAATATACTCCGGCAATTTACTTTTTATGTAAACCATGGACAGAGTGGATGGCGTATGATTTAGGAGTGTTACCAAAAAATAATTTAAGAGGACAGTTTACACAATGGGTTGGTAGATACTTCTCTTATATGGTTTATGATTTATATGGTGGAGATAAGTTTTACCAAAGATATTTAAAGGCAAATTAAAATGGCAATTAAAGAATTTAAAGATATAGTAGATAGAAAAGGATACTTAGTTGAAAGTGAGGATAGAAAAATATTCGAACAAGAACTAACTAAATCTAACTATGGGCTGGGTTGTGATGATATGATTGAATTCATACTTTATGATTCAAATGATAATCAACTGCCACAAGGAGAAGATGGAAAACTAGTAAAATACATTTCAACTGATGATGTAGATTACAAAAAGTATTTTTTAAACTTGCCTAAAAACCCATATACAAACAAACCAAACGATTCAGATGATTATATTATTGATTTACAACAACTTATATTAGATTCAGGATATTCCAATGGTATCTTTAAAACTCAAGTAACTTTTTTAAATAGAAGAATTGGTTCTGAGGTGGGTTTAGATAAAACTTGGATACACGAAGTATCGCCATCAAGAACAGAAATTAGAATACTTCCTCTTAAAAACAAATCAACAGATGAAGATTTAGAAAAAAGATATTCGGTTTTTACAAACAAATCAACTTTTAGAGATGATATAATTTATAACATTAGAGAATATATTGATAGTATCAATCTACAAAAAATTAAAGAATTTATAACTTTCAGAAAAGGAACAGAAGCGGAAGGAAAACAATATATTAATTTAATTAAAAAAGAATTTAAAATAAATAATTTTGATTCCTTTTTATTAAAAATAAGAGATAAGTGGATTGAATCAATAAAATATTATGTTGATGGTTATGGTTGGGATATTAAAAATATTAATTATGGTAAACCACTTGGAAATAAACAAGAATGTATTGAACTTTCATTAAAAGAATTAAAAACTGATTTAGAATCATCATTAATAAACATTATAGATAAATTTTTATTTAAAAGAGATATTATAGAAGATAATATTTTAACAAAAGAAGAACAAATAACTTTAGATAAAGTAAAAAATATTTTAAAAACAACAACATCTGATGGTATTTATGAAAGTACAATTCCTGAAGATGTATCTGCAATAGTCAGAGGTTGTACAGACCCTAATTCTAAAAACTATAATCCTCTTGCAAAAGAAGATGATGGTAGTTGTTTATATGACGTGGAAGATATTGAAGTAGCTGGTTGTACAGACCCTAGTTCATTAAACTATAATCCAAATGCAACAGTAGATGATGGTTCGTGTAGATATGAAGATACAATACCAACTGTTACTAAACAATATTATGTTTGGTCTGCAACAGCCACTATCAAATGGAAATTAAATGGTGTGGCAGCTGGAATCGAATCGGGAGTTGAATATGATTCATTTACAATTACACATGATGTAGGACATATAAAATTTGGAATAAATGATGATGTTAGAGAAGTTCCAAAAATTATTCAAACAGTAAATACCTTTTTCTATTATATTATAAACAGAACAACAACATCAAATTATCAATACTATAATCAAAACAATTTTACAGGATTGGGTGGATTTGGAAACACTGCAATACCAGACCTTAGTGGATTATATGATGTATATAATAACGACCCATTTGTAGGACAACCTGTAAATGTAACGTATAAAGATGAACTAGGAAACACAGTAACATCATTAGAAATATCTGCAGGAGGACAGGTTATGATTTGTGCACAAGAAGGAAGTGTTTCTAATATACCTGGTGTTGAAGTTATAAAAGGAGATTTATGTGCTACACAACCTAACACAGGAGGTGGAAGTACTGGTGGTGGAAGTGGAAATAACTCAGGTCCTCTTGGTGGAGGTGGTGGAGGAGGTAGAGATATACCAAATCCAGGTGATGATGAAGTAATAGATAGAGAAGATTTAGATATACAAAATTATAGATAAAAACTAGGGTAAGATAATGGCAAGATTAGCTAATTTTAATAAAGAAAACCAAGAACTCAGAAATGAAAGTATTTTTTTTGATGAAAATGGAGACGGCCTTAACTTAAATTCTGGTGGTGGTGGCGGAGGTTCATCGAAACCTGTTAATATCATTAGAGGATGTACAGACCCAAGTTCTTTAAATTATAACCCAAGTGCAACAGTAGATGATGGTTCATGTAAATATGATATATCTACTGAACCTGTAAAAGGAAAAACACTTTCTTTGAGTATAAATCCTAATTTAAAACAATCTAAGATTGTAATAGATGGAAAGGAAACAAATGAACTTGCTCCTAAAACGTTAGTATTTACTGCAACTGAATTATTAACTCCAAAAACAATTACTGTTTCAAATTCAAATAAAAAAGCAAAGGAAGAGTATGTTGTTTATGCTATAAAAAATTCAATTAGAAAAGAAATCAAACCGCTTATTGATATTTTACCTGATGAAGAAACAATATTTGAAAATACTAGGTTTGAGGAAGTAGGAGTTACAATTTCAGGTGGTGCAATTAAATCATATGGAACATATGATACACCTGAATTACGAAACTTAGGAAACTCTCCACTAAAAATTTCTTCAATATCTGGTATACCAGATGTTTATACCGGATATACAAGACCAGTTAAACCAATTGTTGTAAAAAGACCTGAATTGATATTAGGTGATGTATTTTATGACTATTACACTTTTGTTATTGAAAAAAGAGGAGTCAATAATACAGTAAAAATAGCAAGAGCATTTGATTCTGAATTAGATTCAAAGGGATTATCTGTTTTACTAAATGGAAATGATGCAGTTTCAACACAGGCAACAGCAACTTTATCATTTACTTTGGAATCAACTAATACACCTTTACCAATACCATATATAGTTGATATAGATTGTGATTTAGCAGGAGATGGAATTATACAATACATAACTTCTTGGGGAGATAGTGGTAAACTACCAAGTACAGGTAAAATACAATTATCTGGTGAAAATCTAAATAATCCATCTATTGAATTTTTTGGTATAGGAATATCTTCATATACACATAAGGTATCTTATGAATATATTGGACGTAAGCCAATTGAAAATATAGATTCTAAGTTTGAAATACAATCATATACTCAAACAATTGTAGTAAAAGCATCAAGAGCAGAAGTAACACCTGCACCAACTAAACCAAATATAAAAGTTGAAACAGAGATTGTTAAATATAATATTAATAGTGAAGAACCATTAAAGATAGGATATCAAACAAGTTATACAGATGAGGTACTTTATAAGCTTGGTAAAACAGAAAAAAAATTATCAAGAAGTGGTTCATTAATTTTAACTAAATCTGATTTTTTAAATGGTGTTGGTAACTATATTATTTATTTACAACCAATATCAGAAAGAGGTGGTACTGGAGATTATAAAAAAATAGTAATTAATGTAATTTCAAAAGATTATATACCTGGACCAGACATAACTCATATTAATTATCCACAAAACATTAAAGGAGCTGATTTTAAAGAATATGATGTTCCATTTAAAGTTTCTTGGCAATCCATTAATACAAATTATATAAAAATATTTGTAGGTAAACAAAGTGATACTACATATTTAGGACAATTCCCTAATGCATCAGTTGCTAATTTTAATGTTGAAGAAGTTTTAAGAAAAGCTGGAGACCGGTTAGATTTAGACGCTAATATAATTCAATTCAAATTATTATTTGTACCTTTTAATCAAGAAGGAGATGAATTAACAGAAGGTAAAGTAGAGGAAATAAGTATTACGTTTGATAAGGGGGATTTAAAATTAAGAAGAGGAAATGTAGTAGCTGATTTAAGACAATCATTCTTATCTAATATAGATAACAATAAATTAATTAAAGATACCTCACCATTACTTTCACATTATTTACATATTGGAAATGGTGATAATAAATTAATATCAACATGGGGTATTGATGATTTAACATTTTCAGAAAAATATAATGATTTAGAAACAAATGAAGTAAAATATAAAAATGTAGAAAAATCATTAGTTTTAAAATTATATGAACCACTACCAAGAAACATTAATACAAATGATGTGGTATGGGTTTCAAAAATACAATCAGTTCCTTTAATTGATACTATTGAAATTACAGAAGATTTTTCAAAAGAATGTACACCATTAATTCCTAACTTTAATTTAAATGTTACTGATTCAATTGGATATGAAGTATTGGATGATTTAATTGCAAGTGGTTCATCATCATCGACAGAACTTGTAAATGAGTTTGTTTCTTCTAGTAACTTTAGTTTATCAAGTTTTAATATACAGTTCGTAAAACGAAAAGAAGTAGTATTTGAAGAATATAGTGGGTCATCTGCAAATATAATTATACCAACAGGAGATGATGTTTATAATTGGGATTCTTTTGTAAAGTATTCCTCTGCAGAAGAAAGAAGTGAAAACTTTTTATATAAGGTAAAACTAATAGAAGCATATTCTTCTTCAGTTGCCGATATTAATACACGAGTTTCTACTGTATCATTATCAAATGAAAAAACAAAATTAGAAAGTAAAATTAATGATGTTAAAAAAGGATTTGATTCTTTTGAAAGTTATTTATACAACTCAACTGGTTCATTAACTTATCCTGGTGCGGGATTAAACGAATTATCTGCATCAACAGATTCATCTGTTACTGGTTGGCACACTCATATAATATCATCATCAAGGCATTATGACTATTATAATCCATCAAGATTATCATACAACTTACCAGAATATATAAAAGAAGATGATAAGAATGATGAATTTACTTTATTCTTTGATATGATAGGTCAACATTTTGATATTATACATACTCACATTAAAGGTATTTCACAATCTAAAAAATTAGAACATAAACAAGATATCGGTATTAAAGATGATTTAGTTTATCACTTATTAGAATCATTTGGATTTGATGCGGATGTAGGTGCAGAAAGTCAATTATTGTGGGAACATGCATTTGGTTATTGGGATAAAAATAAAAACGAAAGAGCAGATGGAAGTTCTAAATCAGTATTAACTGCTAAGGATAAACAACAACAAATATGGAGAAGATTACTAAACAACTTACCATATTTAAACAAACATAAAGGTACTAAAAGAGCATTACATGCTGCTATGAGTTGTTATGGTGTACCTGCTTCATTATTAACAATAATGGAATTTGGAGGACCAAAAGACCCAACACAAGATGGTACAACTAAATTTACTTTTGAAGATAGAACTTTATCAATTAATCTTATTAGTGGTAGTTCAATTACAGTTCCTTGGAAAACATTTACTAACTCACTAAGTACAGACTATCCAAACGCAGTTGAAATACGAGTAAATACAGAACAAAGACAAGACCAAAGAATTTTAAGTGGTTCTGATTGGTCATTGGATATTATTAAAGATACTGGTTCACTTGCTAAAGTTAAATTAACAGTAGGACCTGATTCAGCGAGTACAGAAGCTATTCCATTTTTTAATGATGAATATCAACATATAACTGTAAACAGAACAAGTGGAAGTTTAGATTCATTTGAAGTATTTGTTAAAGAAGGATTCCAAGGTAGAATTAGAAATCAATCATCTGCTTCTATTTCATCTGCAACAACTAAAGCATGGACAAGTGGTAGTGAATTGAGTTTAGGTCATACATTTATAGGTTCGGTAGATGAATTTAGATTATGGAGAACTCCTCTTTCTGAATCAAGAGTAGATAATCATACATTGATGCCAGATGCTATTGACGGTAATCACATATCTGCATCAACTCATGATTTAATTTTTAGAAATGATTTTGAATATCCAAAGAATAGACACTCAAGTGGAGATGTTGATATTAAGAATGTTGCTTTAGTAACAACTTATTGTACTTCATCTGTTGCAAGTGGATTTTCAAATGAAACAACATATCCATACCAATACACTCCTTATGATAGAGATGTAACTGCAAATATTCCATCAACAGGATTTAATTTTGCAAATAAAGTAAGATTTGAATCACAAACAAAATTAATAGATTTATCTTACAGACAACGAGCAACTAAAAAATCATTTGACCAGTCTCCTGTTGATTCAAATAGGTTAGGATTATTTTTCTCACCAATAAAAGAAATTAATTTAGATATTTTAAAAGGACTAGGTGAATTTAATATAGATAACTATATTGGTAATCCTGCAGATGAATACTCGGATGAATACTCTGATTTAAAAACATTAAGAAATTATTATTTTAGTAGATATACATTAAACCTACATGAGTATATTCAGTTGGTAAGATATATTGATAAATCTTTATTCAAAACATTAGAATCACTTGTACCTGCAAGAGCAAAAGTTGCAAGTGGACTATTAATTGAACCACATATTTTAGAAAGAAGTAAAACTAAGTGGACAAAACCAAGTGGTACACTTAATTCATTAACATCATCGATAGATGTAGAAGAAGATGTAAATCTTACATCTACAAATCCACAATATGATGTAATAGTATCTGCATCACAGGATATAGACCTTATCGGTACAAATCCACAATATGTAGGAACCATAGATACTGAATCAGATGTGGTTATAACATCAACAACATCAGATTATTCAGCAACAATTACAAATGAAGATACAACTAAATTAGAAGGAACTATTACACGAAACTCTGGCTCTGATATGGGAGGAATTTCAATTACTATAAACGCACAACTAACTGGTTCTGTACAAGGACAATATGATTCAACTGCATATCAACAAGTTGGAATGGATATAGATGGAATATCAAAAGTAGGATTTGGTTTATATGGTAGTGGTTCTCATGCAATACGAACTAGATTATTTAACAATAATATTGTAAAAGATAGAGTTAAAGTATTTTTATTAAACGAATCATATACAGAAGATGTACCACAAAATATAGATTCATCTGATTCATCGAGGGGTGTGGAATTTGTAACTCAAACAAAGTATAGAAAAAGAGTTTCTATTTTACCATTTACCGGTTCTGATGGAAACGAATCAACAACTCCAAGTGGGGGTAATATAGTTTCAGCAACCGCATTAGATGGTTATTTCCCAACACATTACAGAAATACAGGTGATTTAACAAGTGGTATGGAAAACTCTTTCTTTAATGGTTCAAAACAAACAAGTGCAACTACTTTAGATGGTGGTTCACCTGTACAAACATTTACTACCAATCCAAATACATTGAGAGTATCTGATAGTGGCAGAGGAAGTGGGGAACCGATTTTAGAAGTAGATTAGTTTTTAATTTAATTAATTTTTAAAATCGTTATATTTATATATTGAATAACAACAACAAGGAATTTAGATTATGGCTTATTTAGATAACACCGAAATCACAGTAGATGCAATTCTTACAAAGAAGGGTAGAGAGAAATTAGCAGCTGGACAAGGTTTAAACATTTCAAAATTCGCATTAGGCGATGATGAAGTAGATTACTCCCTTTATGAACCAGCACATCCAAAGGGTAGTGCTTATTATGATTCGGCAATCAAAGCGATTCCGATTACAGAAGCATCTCCTGATGAAACTCAAGTTTTAAAATATAAATTGGTAACTTTACCAAAGGGAACTACTAAAATTCCTAAAGTAGAGTTTGGTATCCCTTCAATATCAGTAAACCAAAACTCAGGACAAGTACAACTTTCACCAACAACTTCACCAAGTGGTAATACACAAAGTGGATATACTGTAATTCTTTCTAATAAGAATGCAGGTTCAATTGTTGGAAGTGGAATATCAAGTGGAACAGGAACAGTACCATCATTCTTAGGTGATGAGATTACTACAACTGCGGCTGTTGAAACAGGATTAACATTTGTATTTATTCCTAACCCAAATATTACAACAACAATTAAAACAACTATAACTGTATATGGTAATGAAACTGGTGGTTCACAATCTGTACCAGTAACAGTTACTTATGTACAACCAAGTTAACAAAGGATAATATAAGATGGCAACAATACAAGGACAAGCAGGAGTAAATTTATCACAAGAATTAGCTACATATCTATCGGAAAACCAAGGTAACTATACTTCTGAACAATTATCAACAATCATTAACCAATATTTAAGTGGTGGTGATAAACTAGGTAGCACAGGAGGTCAGATATCAAATGGTATATATAAGAGATTTGGAGAATTTGACCAAATAACTGGTAAAGTAGAAGTAGTAACAACTGGACTATGGAGTGGTGATACAGGAAGTTTAACTTCTTTCTTTACATCATCTGCTCAAGTATCAGCAACAAGTGGTAAATATTATTATAATGTTTATAACACAGCAGATACTTCATCAGTACAATTCTCAATTGCTTATGGAAATAGAACAGGTTTAGGTTCACCTGCATTATCTGGTGATGATACATCAACTTTAGAAACTAAAGCAACTTATGCACAATACAAACAAATTCTTTTAGAACAAGATGATTCACAATTTACATTTTTATCATCATCAGCTGCAGGAACACATGATTCAGATGCCATCTATGTAATCAATGTTGCAAGAGCAAGATATAAAGAAAAAATGGATGCAGGAAACTGGTCATTAACTTTATCAGGTTCAAACTCATATTCAACAACTTTAATTGATGATAGTGGAAAGAAATTTGATGATACTGTTGGAAAGGCTGGTAGAGTGTTTAATATAGTAACAGGTTCACTTAACTTAGGAACTGAAAATGCTGCTAGTATTTCTTCATCTACTGCACCAAATGGACAAGGATTTGGATTATTTTATCCTGACCAAGGATTAATAGTACTTAATCCAAGTGCATTATCAAGTGAAGTTGGAACTATTCATGGTTCAAGTTTAATCGGTTCAGTTTTAACTAACGCAAGTGCTAAAAATCAACAATACTTATTTGATTCAATAGCATTAGGTGGTGATTTCGAAGCAAGAAGAACAGAAAATGTTTCTACTTCTCATTACTTCGTAAGAGCAACAAACAGAGAATTTAACTTTTCTAATAACCCATCATTCACAACAGGTTCAGCTGGTTCTTTCACAGAATCAACATTTGAAACAAATCCACAAACATTTATTACAACTGTTGGATTATTAAATGATGCAAATGAAATGATTGCAGTGGCTAAAACATCACAACCAATTCCAAAATCATTTGATAAGGAAGTATTAATTAAAGTAAAACTTGATTTCTAAAAATTAAAATAAACACGAATTGATGTGGTTGCAAACATATCGTTCACGAATATAACCCCACCACGAGTGGGGTTTTTTGTTTTATTATATTTATATAAAGGAATTACACTATGTTAAAGACAATATCAAAATCTAATATTACTCAACGTTCTTTTAATGCTTATAAAGAATGGGAAATTACTAATGATACATACCCAATTGAATCTGCTTCTTTATCAAATAATAAATCAAAATATAAATCTATACTTTCAAAATATTATAGAAAAGATGCAAACCCTTTTAATTTATATGGTACTACATCCAATATAGCAAGGCTTGACTCAGAAAGAACTATTGTTGATGAATTTAACATCATTGATATACCACAAAACAAGTATGGTGAACAAATAAAACCTAACTCGGTAGTTTATACTGATTTAGATAATTCAATTAGTTTTAATGATAATGGAAACTCTGAATTAACATCTCTTAGTCCAATATACACGATTGTATCTTTAGATTTATCCTCATCTGAGATAGTCATAATTGATAATGATTTAGAAGAATTTACATTAACAATAGGAAATTTAGATTTAGATTCAGGAGAAGTTGTTTTAACTTTTGGTGGAAATAGTGATTCTGTTATTTTTGCAACAATAGATTTCGAAACAGCTACACTTACAACAGAAAGCGATATAGAAATAAGTGGTTTAAATATAGATAAACTTTCATATGGTAATATATTTTATTCAGATGGATTGATTGTATTAACAAATAATACTTTATCAGATAGATATAAATTAACTTATAAAAGTACTAAAACAATACATGAAACTGAAGTATTGGTAAGTGTAAATGAGGGACAATTTAATTACTCTCAAAATCCATCGGCAGTAGAAGTTACTTTAAGTGGTTCTTATGATTTCACAACAACTGCAGTTACTAATGCATTTCCAAGCCAAACTAAAAAAATAAAAGAAGTTTTAGATATAAAAAGAAAAGAAACATATACAGGAACAACAGGTTCCAACCAAGGTACTTGGAATGATTACTTTGAATCATCCTCTACCGACCCGACTGGTTCATATTTAACACCATTTATCACAACAATTGGTTTATATGATAATGATAATAATATGATTGCAGTTGCTAAATTACCTAAACCAATAAAGAATTTACCTGATTACGATGTAAACTTTATTGTTCGTTTAGATACTTAAACTATATTTATATAATACAAAGGAGATACTAACTATGGCATCAATTAAAGACTTATACGACAAATCAGAATTTTCTAAATTAGCAGATAACTCAAAGGACAAAACTCCTATATCTGCAGATTCTACTAACAAGCTTAGTAAAAATGAAAAAGCACTTGCAACTGCAAGAGGTGGAAAATTAAATCTGAAAAAATATTCTGATTCAGTTTCACGATAAAATTTAAACTTTGAGTTTACTCTACAACATTTCAGGTAAATGGGCATTTATCCATATTCCAAAAACTGCTGGTACATCTATAAATAAAATATTATTAACTGATAAAAATACAAAATTTTTAACATCACACGATTCTATTAGATTATTACCAGAGGATAATTTATATACATTTACATTTGTAAGAAATCCATATACACGATTTTTATCAGCATGGAATCACGGAGTAAGAAAAAATAAATATACTTCAGATTTGAAAGATTTTATAAAAAATATTAATTTAAATGATGTTTGGCTACTACCTCAATCATATTATGTAAACGAAGGTAAAACCAAAAACAAAAAAGTTAATTTTATAGGCAAATATGAAAATTTAAAAAAAGATTTTCAAATAGTTTTAAACAAACTTGGAATTCAAGGAACACTTGAACACTTAAATAGAAATCCTATCTACAACAGTCATCCAACACTAAATCAAGAAAACTATTATCTATCAACGTACAAACATAAAACATGGGTAAGAGATTTCGTAAAAGAAACTTATTACAATGACTTCAAGATTTTTAACTATGACATGGACATATAACGGAAGATGTATAACAGAATTATCAGATATGCCAGAAGGTACATTTGGTTTTATATATAAAATAACTAATGGAAAAACTGGTGAATATTACATCGGTAAGAAACAAGTAGTTTCTATTAGAAAAAGAAAATTTGGTAAAAAAGAAATTGCCAAATTAACAGATAAAAGAATGAAACGATACGAAATGGTAGAAAAAGAATCTAATTGGGTAGATTATCGTTCATCAAATCCAACAGTACAACTTTGGTTTCATTCAAATGCAATGGCATTGGAGGAAGAACCAAGAGGAGAAATAAACGATACATTAGAACTAAAAATACTTAGATTCTGTAAAACTAAGAAGGCTTTAACCTATTATGAACTACAAGAACAGTTCTCACACAATGTATTAGGAGATGAGTTATCCTTAAATGATAACCTATTAGGAAAGTTTTTTAGAAAAGACTTGGATAATTAAATTATTTTTCGTATATTTGTATTGTTAAAAGTGTAATTATGCTCTCACATCACGAGAAACAAGAAGTTATTAATATATTAAATGATGTTTTGGGGCCTGGAACATCTATGAAAAATGATGAACAGGCACATTTCTGTCCTTTTTGTCATCATCATAAGAAAAAGTTACAAATTAACTTAAAAACTCAATATTGGCATTGTTGGGTTTGTGATGCAAAAGGAAGAAAAATACAGAGATTATTAAAAAGACTTCATGTAGATTCTCGTAAACAGAAAAAGTTATTTGAAATCTATGGTGATGATTATGTAGTTTATTCGAAAGATACTGAAGATGAAAAAGTAGAGTTACGATTACCAAGTGAATTTAAATCACTTTTAAAAGTACCAACAGGTAAAGTAAAACCTGTTTATAGAAAGGCTCTCAAGTATGCAGAAGAACGAGGTAT
>Ga0206123_10001297_pt1 | contig 23762 bp, 20 predicted proteins | sample Helgoland_Spring_2_FD_160086 | JGI IMG/M metagenome (GOLD analysis project Ga0206123, IMG submission 160086) | Pelagic subsurface seawater microbial communities from Kabeltonne, Helgoland, North Sea - Helgoland_Spring_Bloom_20160316_1 | ecosystem: Environmental > Aquatic > Marine > Epipelagic ...
GCATATATGCGCTTGTTGCTAGTTCTTAGACTCTTAGATACCTTTATGCCGGTGCGGTCATATACAACGTTTGCTTTCTCAAGCCCTAGTTTTTTTATATTAGGGGATCTCCCAGCCGCTAAAAGCAAGTGACTTCCTTGTATAATTTTTCCATTCTCTAGTTCTACCGATAACCCTGATTTATTTCTTTTTAGAGACTTTATTTTAACAGGATAATGAAAATTAATACCTTCTTTTTTTAACTCATCAATTAAGATATCGGAATGACCTTTATCAAGATTTGCAAGGGGAGGTTGTGCATCAATCACATTAATATTTGAACCTAAACGACTAAATGCTTGTCCAAGTTCAAGGCCTATAGGGCCCGCTCCAATAATAATTAGTTTTTCGGGTAATTTATCGATAGTGAATATTGTCTCATTCGTCAAAAATGGAATATCATCTATACCGGGAATTGGAGGTATTGAAGCTTTCGATCCTGATGCAATCACAAACCTTTTAGCCGTTACAATTGCAGAGGGCGAGGTAACAGTCTTACGATTTTTAAACTCAGCATACTCACGAATTACGGTGCACCCTAACCCTTCAAACCGTTCCTGACTATCTGCTGGAGCAATCCTATTAATAGCATTATGCACATGTTGTTGAACCTCTTGGAACTTAATGTTTGGTTTTTTTAAATCTACACCAAATGCTTTTGTTTTTTTAAAAATATGTGCTTTCTTACCTGCTGAAATCAAAGCTTTAGAAGGAATGCAGCCGTAGTTAAGACAATCACCGCCCATTTCGTTTGCTTCAAAAAGAACAACAGACCTACCTAATTGCGCCGCCCCTGACGCAACCGAAAGCCCGGCGGAACCTGCACCTATTATGCAAATATCAACATTATATACTTTTTTATTCATATGACCCTTAAAAAGCTTTCTTAAAATTAAGTTAGTTTATTTTTTTAAATACTTATAAACGACAGGCATTAAAGCAAGTAGTGAAAGAACGAAAAATGCAGGAAAAAAGTTTTTTCCTGCATTCTGTATGAGAAGTGACACATCTAATGACTGACCGCTTGCGGATGCATCCAATAAAGTATCACGTAATCCTGTACCAATTAATGTGTATGCTAGAGTTCCCGGAATAATACCAAATAATGTTGATATAAAATAATGACTAAATCTGGCTCCCAAGAGAGCTGGTGCAATGTTTACGACAGCAAAAGGAAAAAGCGGAATTAGGCGAAGAGAGAAAAGGTAGGATAAAGAGTTCTCTTTAAATCCATTTTCCATTTTTTTTAAAAATGGCCCCGCAGTATTTTGTAAAGCATTATTGAAAGAGTACTTAGTAAGCATGAATAGTATACAAGCCCCTGCAGTAGCGCTGATAACAGTTGTAGGAACACCTAAAATAGTTCCAAATAAAAATCCGCCCATAATTGTGAGTGCACTTGCAGGGATCATGAATGCAGTTGAAAGAATATAAATAATAACGAAACCACTGAAAGTTAACCAAAAATTATTTTCTACAAGATTGTTTAAATCCATCGCATACAGACCTAGTGAACTTGGTGTAAGATATTGATCCCATCCTTGGTAAAGCGCAAAAAGTAATCCTGATATTAGAGCATAAATTGGCCATATCTTTAAAAAAAAGGATCTTTGGTTTTTACTTTTATTCATGACATCTAATTGTCTGTTGCATCATTTAAAGTCCAGTCATAATTATATGATTTAATTTTCACGCCCTTTTCTATAGCATTTTTTAAATCTTTGTTTGCATGCTTTAAAATATGATCGAGCACACCCCCTTCATTTTCAAAATCTTCTTTGAACCATTTATAAATCGATGAGAGCTGTAATTCATTTTTTTTAAAAGTAACTCCACGTGAAGAGTTTATGAATTCAGCAGCAGCTCTTAGTTGATCGGCCTCTAAAGTCTCACCTTTCCATGGAGTGGCTTGGAGGTTTGGACAGCTAATAGATGCACAATTGAGCATATAATGGATATATGGTGATAAATATTGGGATCTCAATATTTTATGCTCTATATCATCAAGACTAACTAATTCACCATTTAATTTTATAATTTTTCGCTTCCAAGGGCCTGAATTAAAAGGTCCAAGTTTACGTATAGATTTAATTGGGTAATTTTTTATGACTATCCTTACAACAGTCGCGTTGTATAAATTCGCATAAAAGGCTATAGCATCATTTCTTGATAACAAAATAGGATCTACAGATTTAAGCTTACTTAAATAATTATCTAATAATATTTGATCCTCAAAGTTCTCAGCTAATTTAGCATAATTAAATAAATTTACACCTTCGATAGCATTTTTCACTAAATAACGTTCAAGAATTAAATACCAATCATCTTGTATATTAGTATTTATTTCATTTCCGATTTCTTGTTGATAGTTTAAATTTTTTTCTAAATTGAAAGCCATTACCTCAAAAGCATGAACTACAAAAAAGATAAAAACAAATTTAAGGTATTTAATTTTTTTGCTCATATATCAAACAATACAAATCCATTGAAGTATAAATTATTTGCTATTTATTGTATTTGTTAATCTTACGAATCTCTACAGCAGGATTGCCAAAAACATAGGAGTTCTCTTTTACAGGCTTTGTAACAACAGACCCTAAACCAATCATTGAATTTTTTCCTATACGTAATTTATTTAAAATTTTCGCACCAGGGGCCACCCAGCACCTTGTTCCCATACTCACACTACCAGCAATAACAACTTGAGGTGCAATAAAACAATGGTCGCCGACTTCACAATTATGGCCAATATTTACTTGGTTTCCAATCATAACTCCAACTCCAATTTTAGTGTCTTTTAAGGAACCCGCTACAATGATACTTTGTGATCCTATTATAGTATCCATGCCTATAACTACACGACCCAGATGGGGTAGGGTTAATTGTTTACCTTCTTGATTACGCTCTATGGCCTGACCAGGCACTCCAATAACTGAGTTGGCACGGATTATTGTATTTTCACCTATTACTGAACGACCGGTTAACATAACACCATGATGCAAAATAGCATTATTATGAACTTTACATCCCTTTTCAACACTCACGAAAGGGCCAATATAAATATTATCGCCTAATACTACATCAGTGGCAATAAATGATAGCTTGTGAATTCCTTGCCTTGAACGCTCTTCATCTCGAAATAATGCGCGTACAGCTTGAAAAAAATAATGACGTGGTTTTTCAACTTCTACAATACTATAAGGCAATAATCTATGAGATTGAGTATCATTATGTTCTCGCTTAGATTTTTTTATAATTAAAATCGCACCATCAGGTATATTGAAATTCGAAAGTGTTTTGGTCAAAGAAAAATTTGAAAAACTGAGAATAGACTTACCTGACTCTGAAATTGGTGCAACAGCACGTATGGATGCTCCGTTATCACATAGCTGGATAGCTTCACTTTCCCCTATAAGAGAAATTAACTCAGCCAGTTCTAGAGGGGCTGACGTTTCAAAGAGCATGGTTTACTTACTTTGAGATTCTAAAAAAACTAAAAAATCACCCAATGTCTTTAAATCCTGAAGTTCATCATCTGATATTTTTATACCTAAATTTTCTTCTATACTAAGTAAAAAATTTACCATATCTAAACTATCCAGTCCTGCATCATATAGATCGTCACTATTTTTCAATCCTTCAGCCTCAAACATTGGGGATGCTTCAATTAGATATTCAATCAGTGAATCTCTTAAATTAATTCCAGTCATATCATTTCCTTTTTAGGATTGCGCTTGCATAAGAAAATCCCACACCAAAGCCACATATAAGCACGCATTTTATATTTTTATCGCCTTCTATATCATTTAAAAGTAAAGGTATAGTTGAAGATATAGAATTTCCTAAGTTTTCTATATTAATTGGCACTTTTTCAGGCGGCAAATTTAATCGACGAGTTAATGCATTGACAATATATTTACTGCCTTGGTGGAGTAAAAATTTATCTATATTGTCTTTAGCTATACCTGTTTCCTTCAGCAAAGAAGTAATTTCGTTAGGTATTCGTTTTGCCGCAAAATTAAAAACATCACGACCATTCATAAACAGTTCACGCGACTCATTAATACATAAAGAATCGGACCCACTACCCTCACTTCCATAACGACCACCTATTAATTGCCAACCTGTATCTACATCGTTAGTAACATATGTAGCACAGGCCGCATCTCCAAAAATTAAAACTGTATTTCGGTCATCTTCTCGTACGGTTTTTGAATAAGGGTCTGCTGTTATTAAAACACCATTTTTTGCACCAATGGCTTGCATAAACCCTGTTATAGCGGCCAGGCCATAAACATAACCAGAGCAACCGAGTGATATATCAAAAGTTGCACATGTATTTGGTAATCCCATTTTCTCATGCACAATGGCCGATGTATGAGGTAAACCGTAAGAATCTGGATGCTGAGTTATAACTATCATTACATCAAGACTTTGCAAATCTATACCTTTGGTTTGTAAATTACGAAGAGCATTTACCGCCATATCTGATGTCTCCTCGTCTGCTTTTTTACGAAGAACCGAGCAAGTACCAATTTTATTTTCTAAAAATAATATATTTGTACCAAGATCCGAGGCTCGAGGTGCATTCTCCAAGACTCTAGTTGGTTTGTAAATACCAATAGGGCCAAATGTATAATGATTTACCATAAGAACCTCTCCCTAAACATTTTCTCAATAATTTTATTTATGTTTTATAAAAGTAAATACGGCCAGCCAAGTCATTAACACTATCAACCCCTACATCGGTGATAGACCCTAGACCATCTTTTAAAATTATACTCGTATTTGTTAATATAAGCTTAGGCTTAGCCTTATGATAAAGCAAAGGTAGTTGCAATCGAGTAGCAAGCCATTTGCAATCTTTATCAACCACGTCTTGATGCCAAAACTTGACCATTGCGACAAATATTTGTGATAACGATAATTGAATATTTTTCTTATAAATTGAACCCGTTTTGTTAATCTTAACATCTTGACGGAATGAATTTTCCATGTCTACCAAACGCTCTGTCTCCTCAAGGCCTGTAGAACGAAGTAAACCAAATAATCTTTTTTTGCCTTTAGTAGTTAAAATTATTTGCGCAACCATATTTTTATCTGCTAGAGGTCGGCTTTCTGATAAATAAAGCTCGACTTTACTGTGTATTAATCGCTTAAAAACGATATCTAACATCACATCTTCTTTTTGAAATTCTTTCGTTCCCGTAAAATCATCACTTAGAATAAAGTCACAAACTGCGTCCCAAACATTAGCACTTTGAAGATAAGGGCGATCACCTTTAAATGGAATCGTTAGTGTAACCCAATCCAAACCAGTCAATTTAAACTCCAAATAATTTTCTACTGCGCCAGTCAGACATAATGTTTTTTATCAAAAAAAAACAGCACTTATTTTAATAAATTAGCATAAAGCTTATTTAATCTGGTCACTTGTGCTAACCAGCCAAACTCATCATTAAGTTTTTGGGAAGCAATTTTGGAGCTAATTTTATCACTACGCTTAATTACATCTCTTATCACTTTAGCAATATCCTCAGGGTTTTCTTGTTCAACCAAAGCGCCTAAACTTCGTTCTTTTACTAATTCGGCCATTTCAATGATATCACGACCAATTAGAATAGGAATATTTGCCATCATAGATTCAAAAAATTTATTGGGTAGCGCATAGATATAACTTAAACCAATATTTTGAGTGGGCATTACAGAAAAGTTAGCAGTTCGAATGTAGTCCAACAAGAACTTTTGTTCCATTGGCCCCACCATGTGAAATCTATCAGCTATGCCTAGTTGCTTCACAAGGTTGATGAAATCTACCTCAGCCTTCGCTGTTCTTGGCCCGCAAACTACAAAATGCAAGTCTGGAATTTGGGCCACCGCTTCTAAGAAGAATGGTAAACCTCGTGTTATTTTTAAGCCTCCTACATAAAGCCCTAATGGTGTATCTTTGGAAACACCAATATCATCGCGCAACTTTGTCGGTGCAGTCTCTGCTACTGAGATATCAGGAGTGTTATAAATAACAACAGGTAAAGATACTCCGTGCACACGTTTAATTTCTTTTGCAAGACCGTGTGAAACCGTAATAATTGCATCAGCTTTTTTTGCAAAAAAACCTTCAAATACCTTAATTTCTTTTTTCCAGCGCCTATGGGAAGGCTTATCCCTATCTGTTTCTAACTCGTGTGCATCGTAAATCAATTTGGCCGAAGTATCTTCGGCAAGAAATACACCAACTGGGACATTCACCAAATCGTGAGCATGGATTAAATCCGGAGCAAACGCGATAATTCGTTCCCGCACGGATTCATATATTCGAGCAGATCTGAACTTGGTAATACGGTAGACATAGGCTTCATCGGATTTATCACGTAACAGAAGCCCCAAAAGATAAGCATGAAGTCTTTTACTTTTTTTTGGTGCACTCTTATTAATAGTTTCAGCTTTTCTTTGCGCTGCATTTAAGGAAGGCTGCCCAAGTGAATGAAGCCAACGATCTATTAACACATAGGTTAAGGAGAAACCAACTAAGATACTGAGTAAAAGCATCGGAATAAAGGAAATAATTCCAATGAAAAAAACAATGAAAAACAGGGAAGTGAACCACGAAAATTTTGCAAACCATATGGAAAATTTAGTATATATACGAACGGGATACTCAAAAAAAACTCTTTTCAACTTCCGCAATCTTTTAACCCTTCGTGTTCCTTCCTTGTTAATATTCGTGAGTTTTTTATTATGGGCTTTGACGCTTGTTTTATAACGCTTTCTTAAAAAATCGACAGTATACTTGGTTAAATATGCTACAATAAGTAAAAAAGCAGTTAAGCAAAAATTAAACTTAGCAAAAAAACTACCCGGTATCTTGAACAGAAGTAGCTTTAAACTGATCCACTGGCTTTTTATATTTTGTGAATAGTATAAAGTCGACACCAAGTTGCGTTCATAGTTAACACCATTTATTTTACTATCCCCTATACTTTTACGTTTATCTCTGCAGAATACTCTAACTTCGTATCCAGCAGCTGCCATGGCTTCTGATGATCTGATGACACGATTATCTCTGATGCAATTATTATCTACAAGAACTGCTATTCTTTTCTTTTTCATTATAATGCCTTACCGATAAATACCATAGATGTTACAAACTTAATGATAATGCTATTTATTCTTGTTCCAATAAAGATTTAAGCTTTAACAATTCGTTCCGAATATTTATCGAAGATACTTTTAGTTACATTTCGAGTATCAACCATAAGGGGAATAACTTTTACTATAGCTTCATAGTCTACATTTGTATGGCCAGTGGCAACAAGACAAGCATCATAACTTTCAAAAGACTTTAAATCCCAACTAATAGAATTCATTCCTCCTAATTCAGGATGTTGACTATTAGGTGGAATTGTAGAAACAAAGGGATCATAGTAATCCACTTCTGCTCCATGCTGACGCATAAGATTGATAAGCTCAAGAGAAGGGCTTTCACGCATATCATCAATATTTTTTTTATAGGCAATTCCAAGCAAAAGAACCTTTGAGGTTGCAAGCGCCTTTTTATTTCTTAAAGACATCTCTTCAAGAAGACGCGATACCACTCTATGAGGCATTCGCATATTTACTTCTCCAGCTAGTTCAATAAAACGAGTTGACACACCATACTGACGAGCCTTCCAAGTTAAATAATATGGGTCAATACGAATGCAGTGACCTCCTACACCAGGTCCCGGATAAAACGGCATAAAACCAAAAGGCTTAGTTTTAGCAGCATCAACAACTTCCCAAATATCTATATCCATATGCTCAAAAATAACTTTTAACTCATTAACCATAGCAATATTGACCCAACGAAATATATTTTCTACTAGCTTTGTCGCTTCAGCAGTACGGCTATTCGAAACCATCACAGTTTTAACAATAATATTATAAAGCTCATGCGCCATTGTACGTTCAACTTCACTATCCGCTCCAACAACTTTTGGAATCGTTGAAGTTTCAAAATCAGGGTTGCCTGGATCTTCGCGCTCTGGAGAATATGCAAGAGCAAAATCAGCACCTGACACTAAGCCAGATTCTTCAAGAATAGGCTTCATTATATCGGTTGTTGTCCCAGGATATGTTGTGGATTCTAAGATAATAATTTGTCCTGAGCGTAAAATCTGTTTTAATGTATGACATGTTTTTTCAACATAGGTCAGATTTGGTTGCAAATAATCATCAAGAGGAGTAGGTACACATATGAGAATTGCATCGACGGTTTCTAGTTCTTGATGATCTGTGGTGGCAGAAAACAAACCAGTGTGAAGTAAATTTTCGACACGTTCATTGGCTATATGTTTCATACCAGATTTTCCAGATAGTAAATCCTCTATCCTTTTATGTGAAATATCATACCCAATTATTTTTATGCCCTTGTTTATGAAAGCTTCCGCCAATGGTAGGCCAACATAACCTAGGCCTACTATACCAACAGTAAGTTTATTTGAGTTTATTTTTTTAAGAAAAATCTCTCTCATAAGTAATTTATTTGTCATAAATATTGATAACCTATTCTAACTAACAAGCAAAAAATAAAAGCTTTTGCTCAGCAATAAATCTTTATCTTGATAGCAGTTTCAAATATAAATTTGAAACATTCCTATTATTGTAATTTTCGTTTTCAATTACAGAATAATATTCAATGCAATGTATTTTAAATTTTAAGTGATTCTACCTTAATTTCTCGAGGACTCTCAAGTAATTAGAATTTATAATCTTACAAGTCAACTCCACCCTTTTTAGTTAAACCTTAAAATTAAATTTTAAAATTTATTACAATTAACTTTTTATTTTTGAATTTTTTTGAAAAAAATATTTAATAATTCAGCAGCCTTATCTGCCGACAGGCAACTTTCATTTTGTACATACTCACCTTTTTTTAGTTCAATCAGACCCTTTCGTAAAGATCGTAGGTTCTCTGGGTTTTCGAGTAAATTCATCCAATCCCCTCCACCTAAATAGAGTATTGGTCGACGAGCCAAGCAGTACTCAACATATTTACCTGGCAAAGCATGGCTTTCCTCTGGAGTATACAAAACTAAGCCGTCTGCCGCAGATTGCATAGCTTGTGATTTAGTTAAACTTATTTGTCCATGATATGTAATTTTTGCAGATGAATTATCTATTAATGACTTTTCATCTTTGGTTAAACGTCCAGCGATATGCAAATGTAATTTAGGGCGAATTAATGAGGTCTTTTCAAAAATATTTAAAAGAGGGAATAAATGTCTTCTTCGATCAGATAATGTAAAACCACCTGAATGGACAATGTTTACATCAGTTGATGGTAGAATGTATTTCTCTTTCTGCTCTTCACTAAAATGTCCAATGATTTTATGCGGCACCGAAACTGGTGCAAAAGTCAATATATCATTCATAACGTATCTAGAAACTGCAGTTAGTCCGGATACATACTTAAGAGCACGCCTAGCAATAAGTCTCTCTACAAAACGTCGCAGCATTGAACGTTCAAGAATTTTTCGGTGTGGATTATGAAACCAAGTATCTCTAAATTCCGCCACCCAATGAACATTTAACCTCTTAGCTAACCTTGACCCAACTATATGAATAGACTCTGAAGGACTTGTTGTAAAAATACCGTCCGGTGTTATCCCACTTTTTATAACAGCACGCTCAACACGCTTAGCCCAAAGTATATCTGCATCTGGCCATAAAAACCAAATTCTCATTACGTTTTTAAAATTGCTGAATATATTAAATGTAGATTTATTGGACGATATGTCGGAAATTGCATTACTAGCACTGCCAATCACACATATGTGGTCAGGATCATCTTCTACATTGAATGGAGTTACTAGTGTAATTTTATAACCGATTCTCCTTAAGGCACGTACCAAAAGAAAGGGCCTCCTAGCGCCTCCACTTATTTCTGGTGGATAGTGTCGAACAAGAAACAAATAATGCATGGTTTAATTAGCAATCTGCATCGTTAATCTATTTAAAAGTATATTATCTTTATATTTTTGTATTATTTTTAATTCAGAAATAAGTAATTCACTGTTTAATAAAGTCGGTAAAATTCCCATATCAGAAAATTGTGTTTTTTTAATTTCATAATTATTCGCTTGGCGTTCTTCTTTAAAATGTTCATCTGAGGATATTGAAACAGAGATGTCCATTTCACCAGCAGCCTTTTGTACCTTATTGGCTATATCAATAGCTGAATATATTTCAGAATATTGATTATGTATCTTTACCTCACCTTTACGCGCAGGGTTATCCACTGAATATTCGATACATTTTAATGTATCAACGAGGTTTTGGTAACATCTAAATTGAGATCCTGAATTATAAACTGTCAAAGGTAGGCCAACAATAGATTGAGCCATAAATCGATTTATAACATTACCAAATACACAATCATAATATAAATTTGGCATTAACTTTTCATTTAAAGTCGTTTGTGGGGTTTGCATACCATAAATAATTCCTTGCATTAAATTACTACATCGCAAGCCATATTTTCGGGAGTAAAATAATAATAATTGCGAACTCATAGATTTACTTACATGGTATATAGAGTCGCCCTCACGAGGAAATAAAAATTTTTGAGGTTTCTTGTCTTTATCTGAAAGTTTTAACCAGCCATTTTCAATCGCTACATCTGGAATTCCATACTCACCAATTGACCCAATTTTTATCAAATGACAATCAGGCGCATATTGTATAGCTCCCCATATGGTATTAAAAGTTACCTCAATGTTATTAGTAAGAATGTTTTTGGCTTCATCTCTCCCTTGCATCGAATAAGCAGCAGAGGGTTGCTCAGCAGCATGTACAATTGCTTTCGGTCTAATTCGTTTAATTAAATCTTCTACAAAGTTTATGTTAGTTATGTCACCAATTTCAACGTGTATATTAAGACCTGTTTCTTCTAAAAATAGTTTGGATCTCACTGACAAGTCAGGATTATCAAACATGGTATTAGAACCAGAAATTTTTGTAATTTCACGCCGTAAATAATTGTCTATAGCAACTACTTCATGACCCAAAGTAGCTAAATACATTGCGAGTGGCCAGCCTACATACCCATCAGCACCAAGTATTATAATACGCATTCGAATCCTTTAATATTCAACTAAACTTACCAGACTTGTCACCAAAAGCATAAAGGTTTTGTCCTATTTTAGATTCATAATATGGAGACTCGTGGATTACCATCTTTTTAAATGCCCTTACAAACGGGAGCAAATATTTGCCCTTTTTCCATGCAGTGGCTACCTGAAAATTTGGAAAATCCCTTACAGGCCGTATTAATAGGTCTTTATCTTGTACAGGGTCATAACACATTGATCCAATTAACGCACAGCCTAGCCCCATGCGTACAAAATTCTTTAATACATCTGTATCGGCAGCCGCAATTACAATATTTAGAGATATACCCTTATTATTAAAAGCTGCTTCCAGGGCCTTACGTTCAGAAATACCATTCACATAAGTTAAGATTGGATACTCAGAAATTCGCTTCATATCAAGATATCCTGAGCTTAACTCATGCCCTTTTGGTATGCAAATACAATGCTCCCATGAGTAACCTAATTCAAAATCTAAATTAGGATCACTTGCAATATTTTCAGTGCACATGGCAATATCTACTACTCCATTACTCACCAGTTTTGCTATATCCGAAGGCATTGTTTGATGAATTTTAAACTCGACCTTAGGCCATTTTGCCTGAAATCTGCCAATTATACTAGGTAAGAAATAGCGAGCTTGAGCATGAGTAGTTGCAACCGTCATGCTATCTTGGTCAATAGCACTTTGCTCAAAGGCTAAATTTTGTATATTAATTAAAGCTGTATCTATTGAGTCGATATCATTTAAAATTCTCGTTGCAAAAAAAGTTAATCCATCAAAGCGTTTGCCCTTGCGGTTTATGAGCTTTAAACCGACTGCCTCCTCCAACTCTTTTATTTTACGGCTTGCGGATGGTTGTGATAATTTCAAAACTTTGGCAGCACGTGATAACACCATATCACTACGAATTAATTGACGTAAAAGTTGTATATGACCAATATCTATATTCATTTATATTATATAGCATTCATATTTATTTATATTCAAGATATAAGTTAATGGCTATACAGAATTCAGAAATATAAGAATAATAGGCCTTATATAATGCACGAAAAAATATGCCTTAAATCCATTAGTGAAAAACTTAAAAATCTTAATTTAATAGATAGATTATTAGCTATTCGCGAATTAGTCGAAGGAAAAATTGTGTTCACATCATCGCTGGGCCTAGAAGATCAAGCTATCACCCACTCTATTTTCTCTCAAAATCTAAAAATTGATATAGTGTCACTTGATACTGGTTTTCTTTTCAATGAAACTCACAAAGTTTGGAATGATACTGAAATTAAATATAAAAAAAGAATTAAACCATTTTTTCCTCATAAAAAAGAAGTTGAAAAATTAGTCGCGTCCCAAGGCAAGTATGGATTTTACGAAAGTATTGAAAATCGTAAAAAATGCTGTGCTGTTCGCAAACTATCAAGTTTAGATCGCTGCCTTAAAGGCTCTAAAGTATGGATTACAGGCATCAGGGCAAATCAAACTAAAGGAAGGAGTAAAATGGCATTTATTGAAAAAGATGAAGTTAGAGGTCTTCTTAAAGTAAACCCCCTTTTTGATTGGTCTACAAAAAAACTTCAGGAGTATTTGAATATTCATCAAGTCCCAACAAACATTTTACATGCAAAAGGGTACACGTCTATTGGTTGCGAGCCCTGCACCCGAGCCATTAAGCCAGGTGAAGATGAACGTGCCGGACGTTGGTGGTGGGAAAATGAATTGGGTGAATCAGACCAAGAGTGCGGGTTGCACTTTAGTCCTGAAAATAAAATCATCAAGTCAAAAGCTTAAGGTACAAACTGTGCGTAAACTATCCCATTTACAATTACTAGAATCAGAAAGTATGCATATTTTTCGTGAGGTTGTCGCCGAATCTGAAAATCCAGTAATGTTATATTCAGTAGGTAAAGACAGCGCAGTTATGTTACATTTGGCACGAAAGGCATTTTATCCATCTAAAATTCCTTTTCCTTTAATGCATGTGGATACTACATTTAAATTTCGGGAAATGATAACATTTCGAGAAAAAATACGTAAAGATCTAAATTTAGATATTATCGTTCATACAAATCCTGATGGTATCAAACAAAATATGAACCCTTTCGACTTTGGTTCTGAGGTTTATACTAATATAATGAAAACAAAAGGCTTAAAACAAGCTTTAAACATTCATGGCTTTGACGCTGCTTTCGGTGGTGCACGGCGTGATGAAGAAAAATCACGCGCTAAAGAACGTATATTTTCGTTTCGCACAAAAGCCCACCAATGGGATCCAAAAAGCCAGAGACCTGAATTGTGGAGCTTATATAATAGTCGCAAACATATCGGCGAAAGCATAAGAGTATTCCCACTATCTAATTGGACAGAATTTGATATATGGCAGTATATCTATCAAGAGAAGATTCCGATCGTACCGCTATACTTTGCTAAGAAGCGTCCAGTTGTTGAACGCAATGGCTCACTAATAATGGTGGATGATGAAAGATTACCTTTGTTCGCCGGAGAAGAGCCAACTATGAGAAATATTCGGTTTCGCACACTTGGTTGTTACCCCTTAACCGGAGCACAAATAAGCAATGCAACAACCCTACCGCAGATAATTCAAGAAACAATGATAGCCAAATTTTCTGAACGACAAGGTCGCGTAATAGATCATGATCAAAACGCATCTATGGAGAAGAAAAAACGCGAGGGCTATTTCTAATGAATATTCAAAATGCCGAAATATCTGTTGAAAAGTATATTAATGATCAAGAGAAGAAATCTTTATTGCGCTTTATAACATGTGGCAGTGTAGATGACGGAAAATCCACACTAATAGGTCGTTTATTGTACGAGAGCAAGTTGCTTTTTGAAGACCAGATTACAGCCCTTGAAGCAGATTCTATAAAAAGTGGAACGCAAGGTGACGGTATTGATTTTGCATTACTAGTTGATGGATTGGCATCAGAACGTGAGCAAGGTATTACGATAGATGTCGCCTATCGATTCTTTAGTACTAAGGCCAGAAAATTCATAGTGATTGATACACCTGGTCATGAACAATACACTCGCAATATGGCTACAGGTGCGTCACAAGCTCAGCTAGCTATTTTACTGATAGACGCGCGTCTGGGACTCTCTACTCAAACAAAACGTCATTCTTATATTATAAAATCTCTGGGAGTAAACCAAGTAGTCGTAGCGGTAAATAAAATGGACTTAGTTAACTATTCGCAGAACCATTACAATGAGATAATTGCAGAATACACTGAGTTCGCAAAAAAAGTGGGTATCAAAAACTTTAAAGCCATTCCTATATCAGCATTAAAAGGAGATAATGTTATAAAAAAATCAACAAGGATGCCTTGGTACAAAAGTAAAGCTTTAATGAACTATCTAGATACCGTTTCATTTGATAACTTACAAACGTCTCAACCATTTCGTATGCACGTGCAATGGGTTAACAGGCCTAATTCTGATTTTCGGGGGTTTTCTGGGCGCATAACCTCTGGACAAATTCAAGTTGGCGATAAAGTCACCGCATTACCATCAGGGTATGAAAGCAGAGTTACAAAAATAATCTCAATGGATGCCGATTTGGAAATTGCTTTACCTAATGAGTCTATAACTTTATGCTTAGCCGACGAAATTGATTTAAGCCGTGGTGATACTTTATGCTCCAGCGTTGATACTCCTAAAATTTCGGATCGCTTTAAAGCTAACATTCTCTGGATGAGCGAAGATGACATGCAACCTGGGCAAACCTACTTAATGAAAATTGGTACACGTATAACTAATGCTACGGTTATGAAGCCAAAATATGCAATTGATATAAACACATTAACGCATATTTCGGCCAAAACATTAAAGCTTAATGAAACTGGGGTTTGTATAATAAATACTGACCAAAAAGTTGTATTTGAACCTTATACTGTTAATAAAGAAATGGGTAATTTTATTCTCATCAACCGCCTGACTAATTCTACTGTAGCAATGGGCATAATAGAGCAAGATGCAAAAGCCACATCAATTGAACTTAGTACAGATAAGTTATCAATTGATCGAGATCTGCGAGCAGGACAAAAAAATCAAATGCCTGTAACTCTTTGGTATACAGGTTTAAAATGGTCTGGAAAAACTTTTATTGCTAACGCTCTCGATAGAAAGCTATTCGCAAATGGAAATCACTCTTTCATTATTGACTCAAATTCAACCTGGAAAGGTTTATCCGAAGATTTAAATTATGAGGATGCTGATAGAACAGAAAATAGTCGTCGTGTAGCGCAAGTTTGTGACATGATGAATAATGCAGGGCTAATTGTACAAACATGCTTTACTTCCTCGTTTTTATCAGAGAGAAGGACCGCAAAGAAAACTATTGGCGAAGATAATTTTATAGAAATATATGTCAATACTCCATTAGAAGTCGCTGAAGCGCAAGATATGACGGGTTTTTATAAAAAAGCACGAAGGGGTGAAATAAGTAATATTGCAGGTATAGACTTAAAGTATGAACCTCCATTATACCCTGACATCGTTTTAGGATCCCAAACTCATTCATATGAAGAAGCGGCAGATATTATTTTTAATGAATTAATAAAACGGGGCTTTATAAAAAAATTATCTAATTAAATATAACTCTAGAGATAATATATTTTAATATAATTATTTATAAAACTAAAAATGAATGGCTATGTAAAAACTAATAATACTTTAGCTGACTTAATTCGTTTCGTCATCATGATTTAAATCGAACCCAGATGAAACCGGCATTACAGTTGGATCTTTCCAATCATAGACCAAAAAGTTCTCGCCTAAATCCTTTTTCCATTTATTGGGAATATTAGCATTAGTAGGAACTATAATTTTTATAAAAGGATTGCGTTTGGCCACTGCTAAAATATCAGTTACATTGCACTCACTTAATAAACGCCAATCAATGATAAAAATATTTTTTCCCACTTCTTGCCAATGATCAATTAGCTGCATAATAAGTGGATAAATTTGATTGGGAATTTTATCTAAATGCCTAAAATGATCTTTGACTACAGGACGCGTAATTATTATTGTCTTCTCGCTTGGTAAGTACTCAGCAGTCGAACAATTAGGGTCTGTAAACAATGTTTCAATACGTTCCAATAAATTAAGATAGTTAAAACGTGTAATTACACCATTTCCTTTCAAATGAAGAACAAAAGGTAGGCGATTTTCAAGACCTCCATACTTAAAATTTTCTCTTTCAATAGAATATTCTTGACTTATCAACAGAGAATTTTCGATATCACGTGACATTTTAATCTGGGGAAAAAGGCTGGAAAGTCCTCCAATACTCCCAAAAATACCACGAGCTTTATTCATTATTTGCAACATTAGAATTACCTGAAAAGCCAATAACCCGATACCGGCACCATCCTCTCCTTTGTTGATCACAATTGTAAAATAAATAAGACCAAGAATAAAAGCACTGACAATAATAGATGAAGATGCATCAAGAAATGCACGTTTTTTGCGAAGTTTATAACGACTGTTTAAAAATTTACTAAAATCAGGCTCTAGGGTTTGCTTATCGTGAATTTCAATTGGCAAACGATACAGGCGGTTAAGGAGTTTACTTAGACGAGATGCAAAGGCTGGCAGCTTTTTAGTGAAATAGATTTCAGAAATTTTATATATACTTGAAGATTGATTAACCATAAGCAAACTAGTTAAAGTCAAAATTGGTAATATAACCAAGGCAGACTTCCAATTTAATAATGCTAAAAATATTAAGGCCAACCCCATGGATAAAGTTTCAGGAAATATTTTCAACTGAGCTTGCATGGCTTCACTAGTGTGGCGCACATTTCTTGACAGATTCTTTGAAAACCAAACTCTTTTTATACTGTTTCCGGCATCATATTTATAAAACTTAGTTCTTCGATAAACTTCCAAAATACGATTGGTTTCCATGTTAAAAAATCTTAAGTCAATTGTTCGTATCAATATTGTTTTAAGATACACCATACATTGCTGTAAAAAGATCGAGAAAAAAGCTAATAGAAAACAAATATAAAGTGGCACTCCAGTTATAATCTTTAAAAAAAATCCATCAGCCGCCGCAGATGAGAAGCCACTAGTAACACTAAAAATTATAAATGCTGGCGCTACAACAACTAAAATATCGGCTAAAATAGATAGTACAATGTAACCGAAAACATACAATTTATTTATATTTAGGAATATAATCAAGCGGTCCCACTCAAACATTTTAGAGAGATTTTTGATAAATGATTTTTCTGGTAAAGATTTATCTGGAGTTTTCATAGCTATAATTAAAAGTCCCAACCAACATTAAAGTTAAATTTCATTTCTTGAAGAATTTTTGCATCAAGACCTCGTCGCAACACCTGTAACTTATTCTTTGGAGCTACTTCAGCTTCAGGGCAGGTCCACCAAATAGGGTGGGTTAAGAATTGCAATGCAAAGCCAGATTTTACACTGTGGTGATCTAAAGGATGACCATAATGCCATTCCCCCCTTGAATCTGATACATATCCAATATCATGTATAAATCTATTCTCATATGTATGGGAGAAACCATCAAACCTGTAATCCTTAAAGTTAAACTCTGCGGCATTAGCCGTTGGGCGATGAAAACTTATTAGTTTGACCTTTTGGCCTGTTATATTTTGCAATATAAGGGCTTCATGTTTGGCCTTTTGTTGTAAATCGACATTTGCCTCTATCTCTAAATGCACTGCTATTTCATGACCCATTTCTACCATTTCTCTTAAGCGTTTTACATTGAGTGGATCAAGTGTATTATAAAACGGTGAGCTAAGAAGTATAAAAAAAACCGAAGACCAGCCAAAATTATTCTCAATTTTTGCTATTTCATAGGCCCGCTCAATGCTGACATCAACGTCATGGCGTAATAACAAATGACTTTTAAGTTTAGAAAAGTTATGAAACGAACGTGCTTCATACCCAATTTTCTTAAATTTCTTCAATACAGCGAGATATTCTTCAGTAATTGGGTACATTATTTATCTTTGTTATTAAATTATTCTAATGAGTGTATAATCAACAATTGCACATAAATCAGATATAATCCAACCGTTTGAACAAAAAGATTATGTTGTTCTCTAGAAAATATAATAAATAATTAAATAAAATAATAAAGAGTACAAAGGTAAATTTTATATAGTTTAAACAGACTTTAAAGATTAATTTAAATCAATAAAATAACCACTGGAGCAAGACAGAATTATACTTTCTTTGGTAAACCCAGAGCCCTCTGGCTCTTAGCTATACGCTCTTTAACTTCTAAAATCTGAGCTCTCAATTCAAGTATCTCTAATTGAGATGAAAGCGCTTTAATTTTTTCTAACTTGGTATTTTCTGTATCGTTTTCTGTATCGTTTTCTGTTACATTTTCTGATTTAACATCTACCACAGGAACAACTTCAGTTTTTAAATCAGCTTCATTTATCTTTTCTTTGGCGGCCATTAATCTCGCTCCTTTTGATGTTTTACGCGTTCAGGGACTACTTTCTTAGACTTATTGAATTATAGCAAATGACAATATTATAGCAATAATATTTTTATATTTATATCATAATAAATAATTTACCCAAATAGGTAGTAATCAAAAAAAAATTGAATTTCACAATATTTAAGAAAGAAATGAAATTGCGGTTTCGATAATCATTGCCTGAGTATGCTGATCTAAATAAGGATGCATCGGCAAACTAATTATATTATGAATGCAAGACTCAGTGTTTTTCAGACTACTACCTTGAATAGGGAAACCCATATAAGCTGATTGATGGTGTACAGGTTTTGGGTAATAACGCGCAGTCGGAATACCTTTGCTTTTTAATTTATTTGCAAAGCTCAAAGGGTCAGAAACTTCGATAGTAAACTGTGCCCATGTCGAAACAACACCATCGCGCACGGTGGGCACACGAAGAGCATAATTCCCTAAACTATCAATGTAATTAGAAGCAATAACATTTCGTTTTTCAATTTCATCATTAAATATTGCAAGCTTAGGAAGAAGAATTGCAGCTTGAATTGTGTCTAGACGTGAATTAACCCCAATACGAATATTGTCATACTTATCAGTTCCTTTTCCATGCACCCGTAATGATTTTAAGACTTCTGCCATTTTATTATCATTTGTCAAAATGGCACCACCATCACCATAACAACCAAGCGGTTTTGCTGGAAAGAAACTAGTTGTGGTGGCATCTGCCCAATATATAGGGTGATTGCCATTTAGTGTAGTCCCAAAACCTTGAGCTGAATCTGCTAATAGTTTTAATTTTTCAGTCTTAGCAATTTCTGATAATGCAATATAATCAGCGCTTTGACCAAATAAATCTACAGCAATAATAGCTCGTGGTATTAGTTCACCTGCAGTCTTAACCTCATTGATCGCATTAATAAGACTTGTAGAATCAATATTATAAGTAGCTCGATCAATATCAATAAAAATCGGTGTCGCTCCGACATTTACTATACTCTCAGCAGTTGCACAGTATGTGAAAGAAGGACAAAAAACAGCATCGCCCGGACCAATTCCCCAAGACAATAAGGCAATATGCAAAGCGTCTGTTCCGTTTGCACAACTTATAGCATGTTTTGCATTACCAAAATTTGCAAGCTCTGATTCAAACTGCTTAACTTCTGGTCCCATTATAAAGCCACCATGCTCTAAAACATTTTGTATACCCTTATTAATCTCATTTTTAATTCGTTTTCGTTGTGCCTGTAAGTCTATAAATTGAATAGTCATGTCTATCTTTCTTCTAAGCAGATGGTAAGTTAGGAGCTTCAAGAACGCGTAAAACACGCAATCCCTCTTCCGCATCAGTAATAGGAGTGGTCCCGTTTTTTATACAATTTAAAAAATGTTGGCACTCTAACTTTAAAGGCTCTCCCATGGGAACATTTATATATTCTACATCCCTCTTTATCGGCTCAGGTATAGAATTACTATTATCAATGTCATGACGGTATAATGCTAGTTTCTGCTCCCAATTAGCCGTATCATCAAACACAGCCATTGCTTTTTCGCCGACAAGGACAAGTCGTTGCTCTTTAAAAGGATGGAGCCATGATGTAAAAATATGAGCTCGACCACCACGCGGAAAGATAAGGTCAAGGCGCGCCTCATCAACAATACCCTTAGTTATAAAATCAAGACCTTTACCATGTATCGTAGATGGTGACTCGCCAAACAAGGATAAAATCATCGATAAATCATGAGGCGCCAATGACCAAAAGGCATCTTCTTCTATCCTAAATTTTCCCATACTCAAACGATTTGAGTATGCATAGCGTAATTTACCAAAATCGCCCGCTTTAACCATCTTAAGCAATTCAACAAATACAGGATGATACTGAAGCAGGTGTCCAACCATCAAAGTAACATTAGCTGACTTTGCAGCATCACGCATAGCCTCACCGTCAGCGACAGAAAGCGCCAGAGGCTTTTCAACATAAATATGTTTTCCGGCAGATATTCCCTCAAGAGCAAGCTTTTTATGAAGTTCTGCAGGCGCTGCAATTACAATCCCTGAAACCTCTTCATCCGCCAAAACCTCAGACATTTCCATAGCACATACATTATATTCTTTTGCATGCACCATTGCTATTTTAGGGTTGGGGTCAACAATAGATTTTAATGCATCAAGCTCTGCAAAATTCCTTGCAAGGTTTTTACCCCAATACCCACAACCTACTACAGCCACTTTTATACTTTTCATATTTTTACTGCAGTAGGACTGTCCTCTTTGATAATATAATAAGATGCATACCTATTGCTAAAATTTTAATTGTCTAGTTCTAAATTTTCTGTTTCAGACTATTATCAACTATTTCGTAAGCATCCCCAGTACGAGGACAAACAAGGTTTTTTCCAAGCATTTCTCCGCTATGAGCTACCCATCCAATCTGTTTTGCTGGTACACCAGCCATAACAGCATGAGGAATTACATCTTTTGTTACAACTGCTCCAGCAGCTATAAAGCAATACTCACCCAATTCATGGCCGCACACTATGGTTGCATTTGCACCAATAGTTGCACCTTTACGCACCAATGTTTTAGAGTATTCATTTTGTCTATTTACTTCAGATCGCGGCGTTGCCACATTAGTAAAAACCATCGATGGTCCACAAAACACACCGTCCTCTAGGATAACTCCTTTATACAGTGCAACGTTATTTTGTATTTTACAGCCATTGCCAATTATTACATCAGGGCCGGCCATTACATTTTGTCCGAATGAACAATTTTTTCCAATCCTTGTCCCTGATAATATATGAGAAAAATGCCATATTTTAGTTCCACTTCCAATTATTACATCATTGTCTATGTAAGAACTTTCATGAACATAATAATCAAGTTTAGCTTTTACCATAATTGACTCCAGGCTTTTAATTTATTGATGTAAATATTCAGTTTCTATTGCTTAACTAACAACAGGTCTACTATTCTTTACCATACACATAAAAATACTATAAGCCTGATGAAGAGATATTCATAATATAAAACAAAAAGAGTATGAGTCTTTTATATTAGAGGAGCATGACATGATCCAGTAAAAAAACTTATCCGTGAATATATTAAAATTTATCTTTATAAACATCTTACTATGCTTGACAGATTAAACATTCGAGATTAATGAGCCGCATTGATTACAAAAGTAGCTACGACTGCTTCGGAGACTAATATGAAACGTACTTTTCAACCATCCGTATTGGTTCGCAAACGTCGACATGGATTTAGATCACGTATGGCTACTAAAAATGGACGAGCAGTACTGGCCCGTCGTCGTGCAAAAGGCCGTAAGGTTCTGTCAGCTTAAACAGGCTTACGTGATACCGTCCCATGGAAAAACATATTAAACTCGGGGTGCTAAAAACGCGGTCCGAGTTTTTACACGTAAGATCAGGTAAATACAAAGCTTGCAAAAACCTTACTATTCAAGCGAATAACAGCCCCAGTAGCAATAACATTAGGGTGGGTTTCACGGCCACAAAAAAGATTGGTAATGCTGTAGTAAGAAATAAAGCCAAACGGCGCCTAAGACATGTGGCTCGTGAGTTACTACCTGAACTTGGTATAAATGGAGTGGATTACGTTTTTATTGCTCGCAATTCCACGTCATCAACTCCATACAGAAATTTAATAAGTAATGCACGCGGTGCCCTTGCAAGCATCTCAAAAATGAGCAAAAAAAGTATTTAAAAATTAGAACGGCAAAATTATGCAAGACCAAGGTAATGACCAGAAAAATTTTATCTTAGCCATGTTACTATCGGGTTTAGTGCTCATGGGGTATTGGTTTTTCTATGGGCAGCCATTAGAAGAAATGGCGAGAGAAAATGCTGCATTAGAACTCAGTCAAGACACAAAAAAAGACATTGAGCTATCAATCAGAAACCAAACCTTAAAAACTAAAGGTCCGACTGGTCAAAGAATCAATATAGAAACCGCCTCTATCTCTGGGTCGTTCATTACAGAAGGCTCAAGGTTTGATGATATTGCATTAAAAAATTACAACAAAACCTTAGATGTTGAGAATGGTTCAGTCATTCTATTAGCTCAAGAAGGAAAAGAAAAATCAGCTTATCTAATGGACAACTGGACAAATATTAATGGAGGAAATGGATCTGATACAAATTGGACATTAGTCTCTGGAGAGACTCTCACTGAAACTTCACCTGTATTTCTTGAGTATTTAAAGGATGAACTCCTAGTTCAAAGAAAAATATCTATAGACGATAAGTTTTTAATCACACTATCTGATAAAGTGGTAAATTTAAGCAGCAGTGAAAAAACTATCACTCGAGTTGGAGTAAGTCGTCAACACAATCTACCTGATGACCTAACTAACTTTTTTATTGTCCAAGAAGGTCCAATTTCATTAATTGACGGAAAGTATCACGATCAAAAATATAAAGGTCTTAAGAAAAAAAGTAACTGGAGTGAAACTGGAAAAGCTGGCTGGGCAGGGTTGACTGATAAATACTGGTTTATTGCCAATATTGCACCACAAGACCAAACTATCAAAGTGAATTATGATTTTAAAACCATAAATACACAAGACGTATATGAAACCTCTTACACTCTTAGTCCCCTTACAATAACCTCAGGCTCTTCAGTGGAATCTATAAGTCACCTATATGTTGGGCCTAAAGAACGCTCAACTTTAGTAAATTATGAGTCCCAAGGGATAGCAGAAATGGAAAGAGCAATTGACTGGGGAGCAATGCGCTTGATTGTTAGGCCCATAAGCTGGACACTAAGTTTCCTAGGTTCAAAGCTAGGTAATTATGGAGTTGGAATTCTCGTTTTAACATTTTTTATAAAGTTATTCATGTTTCCCTTATTTAACAAACAATATGAAAGCCAAGCTAAAATGAAAAAAGTGCAGCCAAAAGTAAAAAGGCTGCAAGAGCTTTACAAAGATGACAGAATGAAAATGCAACAAGAAATGATGGGTCTCTACAGAAAAGAGGGAGTAAACCCCGCAGCAGGTTGCTTACCTATAATACCTACTATTTTTGTATTTTTCTCACTTTATAAAGCTGTTTTTATTAATATTGATTTACGCCA
>Ga0206123_10001300_pt1 | contig 23684 bp, 20 predicted proteins | sample Helgoland_Spring_2_FD_160086 | JGI IMG/M metagenome (GOLD analysis project Ga0206123, IMG submission 160086) | Pelagic subsurface seawater microbial communities from Kabeltonne, Helgoland, North Sea - Helgoland_Spring_Bloom_20160316_1 | ecosystem: Environmental > Aquatic > Marine > Epipelagic ...
CGCGATCACGACGGCGCTGACCGCATCCAGACGCAGAGCGTGCCAGAGCGCCCGATCCTGGGCATCGCCATAGGTCACACGCCGGTTGGCCGCGAGGTTGCGTGCCAGCGTTTCCGGGTCGGTATCCAGCCCCGCGACCTGCTGCCCGTTACGGTGCAACCAGTCGTAGGCCGGTGAACCGGTACGTCCCATCCCCAACACCAGATAGCGAGCCGCACCGATGGTCCGGGCGGCTTCGTCGGGATGGGCGATATCACGCTCGAATCGTTCCAATGTCCGGTGGAATCGGTCATACAGACTGTGGCTGACGCGATTGACCGGCAGATGCAGTCCGAACGATACCACCGTCGCCAGTGTCAACACACCCAGCCCCGCGAGCGTCAGCATGCCGTGGGCATGGGCGAGACTCGCTGCGATCAGGGTGAATTCGCTATAGCTGGTCAGACTCACACCGGCGAGAAAGGCCGTGCGGGCACGCAACCCCAGCCCCACCAGCAAGGCAAAGAACAATACCGTCTTGAGCGGCAGTACGGCCACGAACACGCCAGCCGTGGCCCAGTCGGCGAGCGACGGCGATACCTGCATGCCGATGCTCAGAAAGAACCCCACAAGCAGCAGTTCCTTGATGCTCCAGAGACGCCCGGCCAGCGTTTCGCCGTGCGGATGCGCGGCCACCAGAACGCCCGCGGCAATGGCGCCGAGTTCCGTACTCAGCCCGAGCCGGCCGAACAGCGCGGCCACCGACAAGGCCATCAGGGCCGCCACCAGAAGCAACAATTCCTCGGAGTCGATCGCGGCGATCAATCGCAGCAATGGCCACCGCAAGGCAAAGACACCGGGCACCGCCAGCAATGCCCACGGTGACGGCGTCGCCTGCGCCACGGCCACCATGACCGCAACCGCCACGATGTCCTGCACGATCAGGATACTGATGGCCACGCGGCCATGAAATGTGCCCAGCTCCCCGCCCGATTCCAGCGACTTGGCGGCCAGCACGGTGCTCGAGAAGCTCAGCAGCACGCCCCACAACAAGGCCTGGCCGGGCGGCTGCCCCATGACCCAGGCAAGAAGCACGAACAGTGCGCTGCTTACAACCAGGTGCACACTACTACTGATGACCACCGGGCGACTGAAAAGATTACGCGGGCTCAGATGCAGGCCAACACCGAACAACAGCATCAGCACCCCGATTTCGCCGGCCTGTGCCAGCAGCTCGCTGGGTTGGAAACCACCCAGGCCCAGTGCCAACCCTGCCACCAGATAGCCGACAAATACCGGCATACCCAACCGCACGGCAACGAACCCGCCGCCCAATGCGAGTCCAAGGTAAGCCAGATCCGGCGCCAACGCGATCATCCCGGGGAACCTCGTCGCAAACAACGACCGTATCCCCATAATAGGCGGAAAATCGGCGTTGCGGGCAGCCCAACCGAGCTACGACGCAGCTGCGGGCCGCGTGGCTATTCCAGCAACAAGTGAGGCAAGCGGCGCAGCACCTGTTTGGAAAAGCCCAGACCGATATGACTGCCACCGACGGGGATATGTCGGATATCGTCGCTCCAGCGATCAATACAGGCGCGCCACGCGACCACGCCATCGGCCTTGGTATACAGCGCGCGCACCGGTCGCTGCAGCGGCTTGGCATAGCGTTCCAGCATGCGCGCTTCGAGAGTATCCAGCACAACGCCGTGGCGTTTGTACAACGCACCCGTGCTGGTGTATTTCGGCCCGCCGACCACCGGACTGCCCATGGTGACCACGCGAGAAACCAGGTCCGGCCGTTCGCGGGCCAGCTCACGCGCGAGGTAGCCGCCCAGGCTCCAGCCGACCAGCGCCAGCGGTTGCCCGAGCCGCTCTTTGAGCGTCGTCAGCCGGTCCACAAGCTGCGGAAACACCCCGGCAATATCCCCGCGATTGACGCCCTGCCCCCAGTCCCAGGTCCGAAAGTTGCACTGCCGAAGGTAGCGGCGGATCAGCCACATCGAACCCGGGCCGCCGCCCAGCCCCGGCAGCAACAGGACGGGCATCGCGCCGGCGTCGATATCCTTGGGCAGGCGCCGCCACTGGGCCGGGTCCAGCAGCAGGCGCGCGGGGGTGAGCAACTCTCCGGCGAGCAATAGCCGCGCCGGCGGCGCCATGTCGTCGCCGTAGAGACGCTGAAATTCGTCTGCGTTCATAGGCCTTTACTCATCATTATGACCCGGTACTCAAAGACCACTTCAGCTTAACCGGTCGGCCACTCCGGCTCCGGCAGCGTCAGACTCAGCAAGATCCCGACCCGCCTATTCCACAGTCACCGACTTGGCCAGATTGCGCGGCTGATCCACATCGGTGCCCTTGGCCACGGCGACGTGGTAGGCGAGCAACTGCAGCGGCACGGTGTAGGCGATGGGTGCGAGCGCTTCGTCGACGTGCGGCATGTCGAGCACGGTGATACCGGGGCCGCTTTCCAGCCCGGCTTCGGCATCGGCGAACACGAACAGCTCACCGCCCCTGGCGCGAACTTCCTGCAGGTTCGATTTGACCTTTTCCAGCCACTCGTTGTTGGGCGCGATGGCGACGACGGGCATGTGCTCGTCGACCAGTGCCAAGGGGCCGTGCTTGAGCTCGCCGGCGGCGTAAGCTTCGGCGTGCAGATAGGAGATTTCCTTGAGCTTGAGCGCACCCTCCATGGCGATCGGATACATCGGGCCGCGGCCCAGAAACAGGGCGTTCTGCTTGTCCACGAAACGCTCGGCGAGGCGGCGGATGGCGTCGTCCAGCGCGAGTACCTGGGTGACGGCATCTTCCACACCGCGAATTTTCTGGCCCAGCGCCGCGCGTGCATCGTCGTCCCGACCCAGCATGCCGGTAAGCAACAACAGACACAGCAATTGGGTGGTAAAGGCCTTGGTCGACGCGACCCCGATCTCGGGCCCGGCGTGGGTCATCATCACCAGGTCCGACTCGCGCGTGAGCGAGGTTTCCGGTTTATTGCAGATAGCGAGCGTGGCCAAGTAGCCGTTACCCTCATCCAGCGATTGGGCATAACGCAGCGCCGCCAACGTGTCGGCGGTTTCACCGGACTGCGACAGGGTGACGAACAGGCAGTTTTTCGGCACGACCGGGTTGCGATACCGGTACTCGCTGGCCAGCTCGACGTTGCAAGGCACCCGGGCGACGGCTTCCAGCCAGTAGCGCGCGACCAGCCCGGCATGATGACTGGTGCCGCAGGCGACGATATGGATCGCCTCCACCTGGTTCAGCAACGCCTGTGCATTCGGGCCGATACTGGACGCCGGGATGCCGCGGTCGGTGACGCGTCCCTGCCAGGTATCCGAGAGCACCTGCGGCTGCTCATGGATCTCCTTGAGCATGAAATGGCGGTAATCGCCTTTTTCGGTCGCCGATATCGACAGCCCGGATTCCTTCACCGGTCGCTCCAATGCTCGGCCATCGATATCGAAAATCGAATACGACGCCGGCGTCAGCGTTACCAGATCGCCTTCCTCGAGGTAGACGAATCGGCGTGTGACCGGCAACAACGCCGCCACATCGGAGGCCACGAAATGCTCACCGATACCCACGCCCAGCACCAGCGGCGAACCGCTGCGGGTGGCGACCAGCGTGTCCGGGGCATCGCGGCAGACCACCGCCAGCGCATAGGCGCCGTCGAGCTCGGCCACCGCACGGCGCACGGCGGTCGCGAGGTCTGCGCTATCCGCCAGATACGAGTCTACGAGATGGGCGACGACTTCGGTATCGGTATCCGAGTCAAAACGATAGCCGGCATCGGTCAGTCGCGTCTTGAGAGACTCGAAGTTCTCGATGATGCCGTTGTGGACGACCGCGACGCGGCTGTCCGACAGATGCGGGTGGGCATTTTTCTCGGTCACACCGCCGTGGGTGGCCCAGCGGGTATGGGCGATGCCGAGCGTGCCGGGCCGGGGTGCGGTAGCCAGCTTGTCGGCCAGCGCCTGAACCTTGCCGACCGCGCGAATGCGCTCCATCGTACCTTCGGCGACCAGCGCCATGCCGGCAGAATCGTAGCCTCGATACTCCAGCTTGCGCAGCCCTTCGAGCAGAATGGGTTCCACATTGCGCTGCGCGCTCGCTCCAACAATACCGCACATGGGTGCGTCCCCTGTTCTTGATCGGTTAACCGTGCGTGCCGAACGGGCCCGCGCGGACTAGTCGTGTCCCGGGTTGTCTTTTTTCGGCCGTTTCCAGGACGGTACCGTAATCTGGCGTGTACGCGACAACGTCAGTGTCCCGGTCGGAGCCGTCTTGGTGATGGTCGAACCCGCGCCGATGGTGGCGCCGCTCTCCACCGACACGGGGGCAACCAGCTGGCTGTCCGAACCGATGAACGCGTCGTCGCCGATCGTGGTGACGTGCTTGTTGGCACCATCGTAGTTGCAGGTGATGACCCCGGCACCGACGTTTACATTGTCGCCGATGCTGGCATCGCCGACATAACTCAGATGATTGATCTTGCTGCCGTTGCCGAGCCGGATCTTTTTGGTCTCGACAAAATTGCCGATCTTGGCGCGGTCGCCCACCCGCGTATCCGGCCGCAGCCGGGCAAACGGGCCGATCTGGCAACGCGCCCCGACCTGGGCGTGTTCGATCACGCTGTGCGACAGCACCTCGGTATGGTCGTCGATACGGCAATTACGCAGCACACAACCCGGCCCGATACGCACACCGCTGCCGAGTTCGACATCGCCCTCGACCACGACATTGACGTCGATCATGCTGTCCGGTCCGGCATGCAGCGCGCCCCGGAGGTCGAAACGCTCCGGATCGCGCAGCGTCAGACCCTGGGCCATGAGTGCGTCGGCCTGGCGGCGTTGGAGCAGGCGTTCGGCGCGCGCCAGATCGAGCTTGTCGTTGATGCCCTGGGTCTCCGCGATCGTGCCGGACTGGCCGGCAACCACCGACACACCGTCCGCGGTCGCCATGGCGATACAGTCCGTCAGGTAGTACTCGCCCTGGGTGTTGTCGTTGGTCAACCGTGCCAGCCAGTCGCGCAGATGCTTGGCCTGCGCGCACATAAGGCCGGTATTGATCTCGCGGATATGCCGTTCGTCGGCGCTCGCATCCTTGTCCTCGACGATACCCACGACCTTGTTATCGTCGTCGCGCTGGATGCGGCCGTAGCCGTTGGGATCGTCCAGCACCACCGTGAGCAACGCCAGCGAGGCCCGGCCCGCGGTGCCGATCAGATGCGACAGGGTCGCCGGACGGATCAACGGCACGTCGCCGTACAACACCAGCACCTGGGCATCCTCGGGCACCTGACCGATGGCCTGGGCCACCGCGTGGCCCGTGCCGAGCTGCTGTTCCTGGAACACCCAATTCACATCGAGGTAATCGAGAGCGGATTGCACCTGCTCGGCGCCATGACCATAGACCACATGGATACGGTCGGGATCGAGCGCCTGTCCGGCCTCGACGACATGCTTGAGCAACGGCCGGTCTCCCAGCGGCTGCAATACCTTGGGCAGCGCTGAATGCATGCGTTTGCCCTGGCCGGCCGCCAGCACGACGATATGTAGACCCATGTGAACCTGTCGCTCGTGATCCTGAAGGCGCAGACTATACCGCCTGCAGGCAAGCCCGCGCTAACACGAGCCCGCCTGTGTCGCCGGCGCGGTGGTCGGCGATGCCTGCAAGCGGTGTTCCCAGGCACCCGGCGCCAGCGCCCAGACCTGTTCGTGCAGCCAGTGCATGGCCCTCGGGTCCGCCATCAGTTCACGCTGCTCGATCATCTCCAGAGCGTCGGGGCCGCCGTCCAGCGCTCGCTGGGCGAGTTCCTCACGATGCGCCATCACATCGAGCGACAGCGCGCGCGACCGGCCCTGCAGCCCCACATGCAATGCATTCAGTACCGGATCGACCACGGCCGCAATGAAGTCGGCCTCGGCCGGCGCAGCAGCTTCCAGTGCCACCAGCCGCGCCAGTTCGGGCGGCGGCTCACGCTCCTCGGGAATCAGTTGCAGATCATGGTCGCGCAACCACACCCCGAGATCCGTACGCGAGGTGACCACTGTAATCACCGGGGCAATCAGCAGCGGCACGAGAATCGGCGCCAGCCAGGGCGCGAAACCGGGCGTATACCAGAACAGCACCCCGCCCCAGACCAGCGCCAGCACCATGCCCGGTGCGTGAAAACGCAGCGCGCGCAGCCAGGCGACCTGGGCATCCGCGCGTTGCTGACTGTTCCATTTCACCTGCCCGCCCAGAATCGTGGTCAGGACAAACCGGGTATGGGCCATCATCCGTATCGGCGCCAGCAGCGAGGTCAGAACGATCTCGATCAGGGTGGACATGACCAGCCTGCCGGCACCGCCGAACGAGTGCTGTTGCCCGCGGGCCACGATCATGACCATGCCGAGAATCTTGGGCAGAAACAGCACTACAAGTGTGGCCACGAACAGACTCACGGCCCAGACCGGCTGCCATACCGGCCATTGCGGGAACAATCCACCGCCGGCCGGGAAATAATCCGGTGTACTCACGGCCTCGTAGACCGCCTCGAAGCTGGACAACAACAGGAACAAAAACCAGATCGCCGCCGAGGTATAGGCCATCACGCCATTGGCGAACAGGGCTCGATGGGCGGCGGCGAGATTATCCGAAAACACCAGCCGCAGGTGCTGGATATTGCCCTGGCACCAGCGCCGGTCGCGGCCCAGCTCTTCGAGTAGCGTCGGCGGGACTTCCTCGTAGCTGCCACCCAGATCATAAGCGATGTACACACCCCAGCCGGCACGCCGCATGAGCGCGGCCTCGACAAAATCGTGCGACAGGATCTCGCCGGACAACGCGCCCCGGCCCGGCAGGCGCGGCAACGCACAGTGCGCCATGAACGGCGCGATCCGGATGATCGCGTTGTGCCCCCAGTAGTGGGCATTGTCCAGATGCCAGAAATGCAGGCCGGCAGCGAACATACGCCCGTACACGCGGGTAGCGAATTGCTGTATGCGTGCCAGCAGGCTGTGCCGATTGACCGCGGTCGGCGGCGTCTGGATCAGGCCGGCACCGGGATTGGCCTGCATTCGGTCGACCAAAGCCGTGAGCGTATCGCCGGTCATGATGCTGTCGGCATCCAGCACGATCATGTAGCGGTAGTAGCCACCCCAGCGCCGACAGAAGTCCGCGAGATTGCCACTCTTGCGTTTGACGCGCGCGCGGCGGCGGCGATAGAACAGCCGGCCGAACGCACCCAGTGCATGGCACAGATCCGCCCAGGCTTTTTCCTCGGCAGCCACGGTATCGGGCTTGATCGAATCGCTGAGCACGAAGAAATCGAACGCTTCAAGACGACCCGTGGCTTGCAAGGATTCGTAGACCGCCTGCAAACCCGCAAATGTCCGGGTGACGTCCTCCTCGTAGATGGGCATGACGATCGCGGTACGCGCGCCATCATCCGTTTCCGGCGTATATTCGCCGCGCACCCGGTAGCGATCACCCCGCCAGAGCACGAAAAAACCCGACATCGCGGTCCAGAACCCGACCAGAATCCACGCGAACAGCAGAAACGCCAGGGCGAGAATAACCATCTCCAGCGCCGTACCGCCGCGATGGGGCAACACGGTCGCCATATAGGTCGTCGCGCCGGCCGCGGGCAACGCGATCAGCAACGCGAGCAGACATTGACGCCAACGCACGACCGGCTTGAGCCGACTGGCCACGGGACGCGGCAGCCGGCGGACCGGTCGGTGGCGCCGCAATCCGGGCAGCACCGAAGACAGAAAACGCCAAGGCCGGCGATCAATATCCGGCGGCGACATCGGCCAGCGATTGAACCGGGGCATGGAAGCGCCGCGATAGACGCCGGCACCCGCGTGGGCCGGCGGATTGCGTTGCAATCCCGGATACGCCGGCTCCAGCCGCGCGATCCGACCGGCATCGGCCGGCTCCGAATCTGTTTGCGTTTGTGCGGCTGTGGCCAGCGCCTCGTCCAGATAACGCAATGCTTCGCCGCGGCTGGCAGGCGCACGCTCGGCAACGCGTGCACGCAGCGTTCGGCGCTCGGACGCGCCGAGCGTCAACCGCGACAGATAGGCGTCTACAGCGGCGAGCCCGGCATCGGTGTCCGCCTCACTCACGGGGCGACAACGTATAACTCCAGGTTTCGGTCAATGCGCCGCCCTGCGGATCCGCCAGAAACGCGCGCAGCTCAAGCGGCTTTTCAAGCGCCTCGGCCGGCACCAGGAACGTAAGTCGCCAACCGCCCGTATGCGGATTGCGCACGGCCTGGATATTGTTGATGGTGGCATCGCGCATCGCGTCCACCCGCGGTTGCACGGCGCCGTCGTCGGTCAGATCTTCCAGACCTCCACCTACGAACTCAATCGCTACACGAAGCGTATCGCGGGTCTGGCCCGGCACGATTGCAGCGCGCCCCACGCGGGTGGCCGCCACATGCCCGAGTGACTCCGGCCCCGCCAGCTCCTCGCCCCATGCGATGTCATACTCGAAATGCAGACGCTCGTCGGCCGTCACCGGCGTCTCGGGCACCCAGTACATCGCGATGTTGTCATTGACCTCGCTATCGGACGGGATCTGCACCAGTTCCAGATGGCCGTCACCCCAATCCCCGCGCGGGGTGATCCAGGCATTCGGACGCCGCTGGTAATCGTAGTTCAGGTCCTGATAATGATCGAAATCCCGATCGCGCTGGATCAGACCGAAACCGCGCACATTCTTGGCCGAAAACTGGTTCGTCAACAATCTCCGCGGATTGACCAACGGCCGCCAGAGCCATTCACCGCTTTCCGCGGCAATCTGCAGCCCATCGGAGTCGTGTGCTTCGGGGCGGTAATTGTCCAGTCGGGTCAGACTGTTTTCGCCCCACATGAACATGCTGGTCAGCGGTGCCACGCCCAGCTTGCTGATGGGCTTGCGGGTAAACAGGGTCGATTCGACCCGCGTCCGAGTGGTTTCACCCGGGGTGACCACGACCTTGTAGGCACCGGCCACGCTGGGCGAATCGAGCACCGCGAAAACGGTCATGCTGGCGTCGCTCGGGTCCGGCTCGACCAACCAGAAGTCGGTGAACATCGGGAATTCCTCGCCCTGATCGCTGGCGGTATCAATCGCCAGGCCGCGGGCCGACAGGCCGTAGTGCTCGTTGGCCCCCAGCGAGCGGAAATAGGAGGCCCCCAGAAACGACAGGACTTCATCCATCTTGCCCGGGTCGTCGAGCTCGTGCAGCAGCTTGAGACCGGCGTAGCCGAGATCCTCGGGAATCCGCTTGCGCATATCGTCGCCGGGGTAGCTGAAACGCTGCTTGTCGAAATCGAAACGTTTCACACTGCCCCCGTCGACCACATGGATCGTGACCGGGCGCTCGTAATAGGAACCCGGATGGTAGAACATCGCGGAAAACGGGCGTTTCGGGTCGTGCCAAAGCGCCTTGTCACGTTTGAATCCGATCCGGTCCAGGCCGGCAAAGTCCAGATCGCGCAGAAATTCGGGGATTTTCTGCGGCGCTTTATACGGCTTCCGGGCCCGCGCCTCGGCGATCGCCACGACCTTTTCGTAACTGAACGCTGCATTCCGGGTATCGTTTTCCGGGGATTTTGAACTCGAAGACGCATCGGCGGCCCATGCCGGGCCCGCGCTCGCTATCGCAAGCACTACCGTCACCACCAACAGGCCCAGCGGCCCACGTATATTCATGTATCGCTCCAATCCTTGAATTCGGAAGTGTTCCCCCGTAGCGCTCCAGAGACAGTCGCATTACCTCGCGAGTTCCGCGCCGGAGCCAGCCCCACTGATTGACCCGGCACAATCGTGGGGCTCAAGCCAGCATCAGCGCCGCTTCTGCCATGGCAGGCGCAGGTGTTGTATCACCGATGCCAGGCCCGGAATGATGCCACCGGCACTCTGGCTGTAGTTGACCGTCATCTGCATATCGCCGTCGTCGCGCGATGCCGGAGTCCAGCCCGCGGACCGGTAATCGAAACTCAAATCGATATTGTCGCTCAAGCTAGCCAATCCGAACGTCAATCCGGTGCGACTGGCCAGCCGGCGATTACGGTAACGGCTGCCCCCAATCGTCAGGCGTGGCGACACGCGTGTGCGCCAGCCGGCAATATCCAGCCCACGACTGGCTGAGACCTGCCACAAGGCGCCGGCGACCGGCAGATCCTGCGGTGCGCGGGCCGCACCGTCGTACCAGCCCAGCGACGAATCCAGCCGCCATGAACGCCAGTGTGCCGATTGGGTCGCCAGCTCCAGCGCGACCGGTGTTTTGTTCCGGGCTACGGCGGGATCATCGGCATCGCCAATGCGGGCAGACAATCGCCAGGGATCCCCGATATCGGTCAGACGCGTGTTTCGGGATACCGCCCACTCCTGCACCAGTGTGGGATCACGGCGTGCCGCCGTTGTCTGGTGCAGACGCAGATCATGTGCCAAATGCCATGCGTTACCTACCGCGTAGCGACCATCCAGGGCCACGCCGCGATCACCCGGCGCGAGCGCGCTGCCCAACGCGTCGAAATCCTGATCGGCCTGGAAATATCCCAGCGACACACGTGCATTCCCTATGGCCTCGGCCAACCCGACGCGCGCAGCACGCCCGGACTGCCCCCTGCCGGCGGTCTCCATGCTGCTTACCCTGGCCATCTCGGCGGTGAGTTCCGGCATATACCACTGGCCGCCGAGACCAAGCGCGCTTTCGGCGCGCGCCAATGTCTGGCCGTCCCGTAGATCACCCCGGCTTTCCGTACGCAACGCGGTGAGATTCAGGCGGGTGGCGTCGGATCGCGACGCCCGCCATTGCACACCGCTGGTGAGATATTGACGGCTCGCGGTACTGAGTGTATCGACGCCAGCAAACGCCTGCGCCCTGCCCAGCTTGCGCCCGGCCGCGGACAACTCGAGCGCACGCGTATCGCCGCGGATGGTGCGCTCGACCGAAGACGAGATGAATGGCGAAATCGATCGGGGCGCATCCGCTACGGCAAACGATGACCACAGGCCAACGGCCGGCAGCGTAAGGACCAGAAATACAAAAGAGTGCCCGTAGCGCAACATCGGTGCTCTCTCGGGGAGAGACAAAAGACCGCGTAACGACCGGGCCGCTACCGCGATCACGGCAAGTTACGCAGTATAACTAATGTGTTGCACGAAGCGTCGCACCCACAGCCGATGATTCGTGCCAAGTGCGCCAGCGATGATCGACGGCGCTCCCGACAATCGGGTCGGTTCAGCGCCGACCGCGCAGCTTCTGGACGATGTTCAGCCGCGCCGCGGCTTCGGCCAATTCGGCCTGGGCGCGCGCCATATCGACGCGATCGTCCGCCTGCGCGACAGCCTCTTCCGCGCGTTTCTTGGCTTTTTCAGCCGCGGCTTCGTCGATATCGGCTGCCCGCTCGACGGTATCGGCGAGCACCGTCACCAGATGCGGCTGGACTTCAAGCACGCCGCCGGAGACGAAGAAGCTTACGTCTTCCTGCCCGTCCTCCGGACGCACGCGAACCTGGCCCGGACGCATCCGGGTGAGCAGCGGCGCGTGCCGGGGCGCAATACCGACTTCGCCTTCTTCGGCAGCCGCAAACACCATGGAGGCATTGCCGGAGTAGATCTGGCCTTCGGCACTGACGACGTCGACGTGTAGTTTCATATCGCTGCCCTGAACAAATGGTCGCGGAAAGGGGCCGGCGGCGCCTTATGCCGCCTTGTTTTCCTTGGCCATGCCCTCGCCTTTCTCGACGGCTTCGTCGATAGTGCCGACCATGTAGAACGCCTGCTCCGGCAGATGGTCGTATTCGCCGTCGACGATGCCACGGAAACCACGGATGGTTTCCGACAGCGGCACGTATTTGCCGGGCGAACCGGTGAACACCTCGGCCACGAAGAACGGCTGCGACAGGAAGCGCTCGATCTTGCGGGCACGCGACACCGACAGCTTGTCTTCTTCGGACAGTTCATCCATGCCGAGAATGGCGATGATGTCCTTGAGCTCGCGGTAGCGCTGCAACGTCTGCTGGGTATCACGCGCGGTCTGGTAATGCTCCTGACCGACCACGTTCGGATCCAGCTGACGCGACGTCGAATCCAGCGGATCCACCGCCGGGTAGATGCCGCGCTCGGCGATCGAACGGGCGAGCACGACAGTCGCGTCCAGATGCGCAAAGGTCGTTGCCGGTGACGGGTCAGTCAGGTCGTCCGCCGGCACGTACACGGCCTGCACGGAGGTGATCGAGCCCGTCTTGGTGGAGGTAATGCGTTCCTGCAACAGGCCCATTTCCTCGGCCAGCGTCGGCTGATAGCCCACTGCCGACGGCATACGGCCCAGCAGCGCCGAGACTTCGGTGCCGGCCAGCGTATAACGATAGATGTTGTCGATGAACAGCAGCACGTCACGGCCTTCGTCACGGAAGAACTCGGCCATGGTCAGGCCGGTCAGCGCCACACGCAGACGGTTGCCCGGCGGCTCGTTCATCTGACCGTAGACCAGCGACACCTTGTCGATGACGTTGGACTCCTTCATTTCGTAGTAGAAGTCGTTGCCCTCGCGGGTGCGCTCGCCGACGCCAGCGAATACGGAGTAGCCGGAGTGCTCCGCGGCGATGTTGCGGATCAGCTCCATCATGTTGACCGTCTTGCCCACGCCGGCGCCGCCGAACAGGCCGACCTTGCCGCCCTTGGCGAACGGGCAGAGCAGATCGATGACCTTGATGCCGGTCTCGAGCAGCTCCTGGCTCCCCGCCTGGTCGTCGAAAGTCGGCGCTTCGCGGTGGATCGGCGCTTTTTCCTCGGCGCCGATATCGCCCTGCTTGTCGATCGGATTACCCAACACGTCCATGATACGGCCGAGTGTCTTCTGACCGACCGGCACCGAAATCGGCTGACCGGTGTTCTCGACTTCGCCGCCGCGCGCCAGGCCCTCGGTCACGCCCATGGCAATGCAACGCACGACGCCGTCACCGAGCTGTTGCTCGACTTCCAGCACCAGTTCCTCTTTCTTGAGGATCAGCGCATCGTGAATGTTGGGCAGGGATTCGCGGTCGAATTCCACGTCCACTACGGGTCCGATGATCTGTACGACTTTACCGCTACTCATATCCGATTCCTCACGTGGACAGCCGTCAAGGCTGCCAATCTGTAGTTCCCTATCTATCCGTAACCAAGTGTCGCGCTACGACACCGCGGCCGCGCCGGCCACGATTTCCGACAGTTCCTGGGTAATCGCGGCCTGCCGCGCCTTGTTGTATTCCAGCTGCAGGTCGTCGATGATGTCGCCCGCGTTATCGGACGCCGATTTCATCGCCACCATGCGCGCGGCCATCTCGCAGGCCACGTTTTCGACTACACCCTGGTAGACCTGTGCCTCGACATAGCGCACGAGGATGTCCTCAAGCAGGTAAGCCGGTTCCGGCTCGTAGATGTAGTCCCAGTGATCGGGCAGGTCCTCGTCTTCGCTGCCCTGGACCGGCAGCAACTGCTGGACTTCCGGTTTCTGGCTCATGGTATTCACGAATTCGTTGCCCATGAGATACAGCCGATCGATTTCACCGTTGCTGTAGCCGTCCAGCATCACCTTGACGGAGCCAATCAGGTCGTCGATATGCGGCGCATCGCCCAGCCCGGTAACTTCGGCTTTGAGATCCTTGAAGCGCCGGAAAAAGCTCGCGCCCTTGCGGCCGATAACGACCACTTCAACCGGCACGTTCTGTTTATCCCAATGTCGCATCTCGGCCAGCACACGACGGAACAGGTTGATATTCAGGCCGCCGCACAGGCCACGGTCGGTGGACACCACAATGATACCCACCCGCTTGACGTCGCGTTCGACCATGAACGGATGCTCGAAATCCGGATTCGCGTTGGCCAGATGGCCAATGGTCCGGCGGATTTTTTCCGCATAGGGCCGCGCCGCTTCGACACGTTCCTGCGCCTTGCGCATCTTCGAGGCGGCGACCATTTCCATGGCCTTGGTGATCTTCTGCGTATTTTCTACGCTCTTGATCTTGCCTTTGACTTCCTTGCCACCAGCCATTACCGGGCTCCGATATTTTGTGTCGCAAGCCTAAGCCATGTCCGCGGAACGTACGGATACGCGTGGCGAGCGGACCGGGCGTGCCGCATATCGTGGCGCGCGCAGGGCCGGATTCCGCAGGCGTAGCCAGAGGCTACGTTGAGGATAGCCGGCGCGAACACGGCGCGAGATGTGGTGCAAGCCGGTTCGCGCAGCAGCGTATTCGTGCGTTGCGCGGACATCACCAGGTGTGGGTCTCTTTGAATTCCTTGAGCGCAGCGTCGAGCTCCGACTGAATCTCTTCGGAGTAATCACCCGTGTCATTGATCTTGTCGACCAGTGCCTTCTGGTCGCTCTGCATGTACTGGTGCAGCGCGGCTTCGAAATCCGTGACCTTGTCGGCATCGACGTCGTCCAGATAGCCCTTTTCAGCCGCGAACAACGAGGCCGCAGTCAATGCCACCGACAGCGGCATGTACTGTTTCTGCACCATCAGATTGGTGACACGCTCACCGTATTCGAGCTGCTTGCGCGTGGCTTCATCCAGATCCGAGGCGAACTGCGCGAACGCGGCCAGCTCACGGTACTGGGCCAATGCCAGGCGAATACCGCCGCCCAGTTTCTTGATGATCTTGGTCTGCGCCGAACCACCCACACGCGACACCGACAGGCCGGCGTTCACGGCCGGGCGGATGCCCGAGTTGAACATGTCCGCTTCCAGATAGATCTGGCCGTCGGTGATCGAGATGACGTTGGTCGGCACGAATGCGGATACGTCGCCTGCCTGGGTCTCGATGATCGGCAGCGCGGTCAGCGAGCCCGTTTTTCCGGTCACCTTGCCGTCAGTCAGCTCTTCCACATAATCGGCGTTGATGCGCGAAGCGCGCTCCAGCAACCGTGAATGCAGATAGAACACATCACCCGGATAGGCTTCACGGCCCGGCGGACGCCGCAGCAGCAGCGAAATCTGACGATAGGCGACAGCCTGCTTGGACAGGTCGTCGTATACGATCAGGGCGTCCTCGCCCTTGTCGCGGAAGAACTCGCCCATCGAGCAGCCCGCGTAGGGCGCAATGTACTGCAACGCCGGCGAAATCGCCGCGCCGGCCGCGACCACGATGGTGTGTTCCATCGCGCCTTCTTCCTCGAGCTTGCGCACCACCGCGGCGATCGACGAGTTCTTCTGCCCGATCGCGACATAGATGCACTTGATGCCGGAATTTTTCTGATTGATGATCGTGTCGATCGCGATCGCAGTCTTGCCGATCTGGCGGTCGCCAATGATCAACTCACGCTGGCCGCGGCCGATGGGGATCATGGCGTCGATCGATTTCTGACCGGTCTGCACCGGCTGATCCACCGACTGGCGTTCGATCACGCCCGGGGCGACCTTCTCGATCGGGGCCGTCTGGGTGGTACCCAGCTCGCCCTTGCCATCAATCGGGTTGCCCAGCGGGTCAACCACGCGGCCCAGCAATTCATCGCCGACCGGCACTTCAAGAATGCGGCCGGTCGTCTTGACCTCGTCGCCTTCGTTGATGTGGTTGTAGTCGCCCATGAGCACCGCGCCCACCGAATCGCGCTCGAGGTTGAGCGCGATGCCGTAGGTTTCGCCCGGGAACTCGAGCATCTCGCCTTGCATGGCGTTGGCCAGACCATGGATCTTGGCGATCCCGTCCGCCAGGCTCACCAGGGTGCCGACATTGCGGGATTCGGTAACGGTATCGAAATTTTCGATCCGCTTTTTGATCAGGTCTGAAATTTCCGACGGATTGAGTTGCATTGACCTTATTCCTCTATATCCATGTCGCCGCGGCAGCGCGCCGCGCGCGTTTGATCGCTATTGCGTCAGGCTAGTGCGCCAGGCTTTGGCGCATGCGCTCAAGTTGCGCGCGCAGTGAACCATCGATAACCAGATCCCCGGCCCGGATGACGGCGCCGCCGATCACGGACTCGTCCTGCTCGTAGGTAAGCCGCACGCTGCGCGCCAGGCGTTTCTCTAGCGATTTGACCAGGTCAGCCTGTTGTTCGTCGGACAGCGGCGCGGCCGAAACCACATTCACGTCGACCCGGTTTTCTGCCGCCGCGCGGCGCGCCTCGAACTGCTCGGCGATCGCCGGCGCCAGCGACAGACGCGAGTTCTCTGCCAGCAGGCGGACCAGGTTGGCTGCATCCGCGTTCAGATCGTCGCGCGCGATTTCGATGATGGCATCGACCAAGCGCGTATCGTCGACTTCCGGGTTGCCCATCAGGGCCGCCACGTCGTCGTTGGACACAATCGCCGCCAGCGCACCCAGCGCATCCGACCATTCGGTCAGCGCGTCGTTGCTCTCGGCCAGTTCGAAGACGGCCTGTGCGTAGGGCCGCGCCAGCGTCTGTGTTTCGGCCATGGCTAGCGAATCTCCGCGACGAGGTCGTCGATGATGTCGTTGTGCGCCGCACTGTCGACCTCACGCTTGAGGATACGTTCGGCACCATCCACCGCCAGCGCGCCGACTTCGCGGCGCAATTCGGCCTTGGCATGTTCCACCGACTGATTCATCTCTTCACGCGCGGCCTCGATCATGCGCTCGCCCTCGGCGCGTGCGTCGTCACGGGACTGCTCGATGTTCTCGTTGGCCTGGCGCTGAGCGTTCGACAGCACTTCCTGTGCCTGCTCGCGGGCCCGCTTGAGCATGCTCTCGGCCTTTTCGGTGGCCTCGTTCAACTCACGAGTACCCCGTTCGGCGGCCGCCAGACCCTCGCTGATGCGATTCTGGCGGTCACGCATGGCGCCCATGAGTGGCGGCCAGATGTACTTCATCGTGAACCAGACGAAGATCGCGAAAACGATCGCCTGGCCGAGTAATGTGATATTGATGCTCATGCTGGATTCCCTTTGCTAACTCGCTGTTATCGCTATCGACACATCATCGAAGCGCGCGATGCACATTCGTTGCGGGTTATCAGCCGCCGCCAGCGGATTGTGCAGCCGCGATGAACGGGTTCGCGAAGGTGAAGAACAGCGCCACACCCACACCGATCATGGCCACCGCGTCCAGCAGGCCGGCGATCAGGAACATGCGGCCAGTCAACATCGGCGCCATTTCCGGCTGACGGGCAATACCTTCCAGGAACTTGCCGCCCAGCAGGCCGAACCCGATCGCGGTGCCCATGGCGCCAAAGCCAATCAGCAGCCCGACGGCCACAGCGGTCAAACCAACTACCATTTCCATTGCTTCACTCCTACGAAATAACGCCTGACCAACAGGCGGGGTCAATAAATATCTAGTGCTCGGTCTCGTGCGCCATGCTCAGGTACACGATGGTCAACATCCCGAAAATGAACGCCTGCAGGGTAACAATCAGGATATGGAAGATCGCCCACGCCGCACCCAGAATGACCTGGGTCGCGAACAGCGGCACGGCCAGTGCCGACAGGCCCGCATCCAGCGTGAACAATGCAATCAGAATGAATATCAGTTCGCCGGCATAGAGGTTGCCGAACAGTCGCAGCGACAGCGAGATGGGCTTGGCGAATTCTTCGACGATCTTCAACAACAGGTTGAACGGCGCCAGCCACCAGCCAAACGGATGGGTCAGGAATTCCTTGGCGTAACCCCAGCCGCCCTTGACCTTGATGGAATAGAAGATCACGAGCGCGAATACCGACAACGACAACCCGAAGGTCACGTTGAGATCCGTGGACGGCACCACCCTGAGATAGGGAATGCCGACAGCCTGGGCCGCGGCCGGGAGCGCATCGACCGGAAGCAGGTCCATGAAGTTGATCAGAAAGACCCAGACGAAGATGGTCAGCGCGAGCGGCGCGACCAGCTTGGAATCGCCGTGAAAGATGTCGCGAACCTGGGTGTCGGTGAAATCGACCACCATTTCCACGAAGTTCTGAAGACCGCCCGGCTCGCTGGCCGTGACCTTGCGGGCCGCCAGCCGGAAGAAGAACAGGAAGAACACACCGAGCACGATGGCAAAGAACAGGCTGTCGACGTTGAGCACCCAGAAACCACTGGCGTGACCGTCGAACTGCATGCTGGCCAGATCGAACTTGAGGTTCGTCAGGTGATGCTGGATGTATTCGGAGGTGACGTTGCCACCTTCTTCGGCACTGGCCATGCGATTGTTCCTCGATCCAAGCCTATGTCGAACCCGCTGTCACTACCGGCAACTAGCGTGTCAGTATCAGAGCCAGCCAGTAACACAACAGGCTGGCGACGTATGTCATCAGCAGCGGCAAAAGCTGCTGGCCAAACAAAAGGGCTGCCGCGATGAACAGCCCTGCGGTCAATCCTAATTTTCCGAGCTCGCCCCAAATGAAGGCGCGCGCCATATACGCGGCGTCGGCTTGGGGCCGCGACGGCAACAGCCACCACGCCATCCACATACCGGGCACCGCCGCAACGACCGCACCAAAGAACGCAGCCGCTGCAGACCCGGCCCCGTCCATCCAGCCAAACAGGGCTGCGCAGACGAGACCGATCAGAATCTGGGCACTACACACAACGCCCGCAAGGCGCATGTGGCGCAAACGTGGCCGGTTGAACACTAGTAAGGAACTCCCCGCCGCGTCACGTTGTGAACAGGCACATTTTTATAGCGCGCTGCACAACGACGGACGGACTATAGACAAAGCCAAAACGCAGGTCAATCGCAACGGCAGCCGCTGTCTACATGAAAAACAGCGCAATCCGTGTCATTTCAACCGTTCGAGCAGCGAATCCAGCTCGCCTGCATTGGCGTAATCGATCACGACTCGAGCACGTCCACCACGCTGCGAGCGCACGGTCACCTTGGCGCCGAGCGTTTCTCCGAGCGCGTGCTCGAAGCGAACCAGGCGGTTGCTCTGGCGCGACGCGGGCTCGCGTGCATTATCGGCCATCGCCGATGCCACCAGCGCCTCGGTCTGGCGCACGGTGAGCTGGCGGGCCGCTACCCGCGCGGCCAGATCGGCCTGCAGCGCGGCGGGCGCGCCCAGAAGCGCGCGCGCGTGGCCCATGGAAATATCGCCGGCGCGCAACAGCGCCTGGGCCTCGACGACCAGTTCGGACAACCGCAGCAGGTTGGACACGGATGCCCGCGAGCGGCCGACGGCTTCGGCGCAGGCGGCGTGGGTCAGGCCGCATTCGTCGATGAGCCGGCGCAGCGCAGCGGATTCCTCCAGCGGATTGAGATCCTCGCGCTGGATATTTTCGATCAGCGCGACCGCCATGGCGGTTTCTTCCGGCAGGTCGCGCAGCACCACCGGCACGGTGTCCAGCCCGGCCAGCCGGGCCGCGCGCCAGCGGCGTTCGCCGGCCACGATCTCGTAGCCGGACTCGATCTCGCGCACCACCAGCGGCTGGACGATACCCTGCGAACGGATCGATTGCGCGAGTGATTCCAGCGCATCGGCGTCCATGTCCCGCCGCGGCTGATACCGCCCGGGGCGGAGTTCGTCGAGCGTGACTTCCATCAGCTCGGATGCCGCCGCCGGCGCTTCGTCGAAGTCCTGGCTCAGCAGCGATTCCAGACCGCGTCCGAGCCCTCGTTTCCTTTGTGCCATAGCCGAAAGCCCCTGTTCGCCGCCTAGCCCTGCCGCGCCCGGCGATTGAATAACGACGATACCGCGCGCCGGGCGCCGGTCGCCGGTGCGCTCACGATTTCGTTGTCGTCGCGGCCGAGAATCTCCCCGGCCAACGCGCGATAAGCCGTCGAACCGGCCGCTGCTTTATCGTACTGCAACACCGGCAGACCGTGGCTGGGCGCTTCCGCGAGCCGCACATTACGCGGGATCACGGTCTCGTATACGGCATCGCCGAAGTAATCGGTGAGCTGGGCGGACACATCGCCGGTCAGACGATTGCGCGCGTCATACATGGTGAGCAGCACGCCCTCCACGCTCAACTCGGGGTTCATCACCCGGCGCACGCTTTCGATGGTCTCCAGCAGGGCGGACAGCCCTTCCAGGGCATAATATTCGCACTGCATAGGGATGATCACGCCCCGGGCCGCGGCCAGGGCGTTGATCGTGAGCATGGATAGCGCCGGCGGACAGTCGATGATGACGTAATCGAAGCTGTCGGCGATCTCGGCAAGCGCATGCCGAAGCGCGAGACGACCGTTCTTGCGGTCGCGCAGGCCGACTTCCGCGGCGGTCATGTCACCGTTGGCGCCCAATACGTAGAACTCGCCGTCGAGCGCGACTTCCAATGCTTCGGACACGCCCTTGTCCCCAAGCAGGAAATCACAGACGGTGGCGTCGAGCGCGTTCTTGTCCACGCCCACGCCCATGGTGGCGTTGCCCTGCGCGTCCATATCCACAAGCAGCACGCGCTGCTCGGCCTCGGCCAGGGCAGCCGCGAGATTGACGCTGGTCGTGGTCTTGCCCACGCCGCCTTTCTGATTGGCGATGGCGATGATATTGCTCATTGGCGCGTAGTCTAATGTACTCGGCGAGGCTAGCGGGATTTTGCGGTGGCTCGGACGGCTCAGATCAGCCCGGGCTCCAGGATCGCCAGATGGCGCTCGGCCTCGAGCCCGGGCACCGTGAGCACGACGCGATCCACGGCACGGAAATCCGGCGGCAGATCCGCCAGCTCGGCGCCCGGGTCGCGCCCTTTCATCAATAACAGCCGCCCATCGGGCGCGACCAGATGACCGGTCAGGCGGGCACATTCCGCGGCCGCCGCAAATGCCCGACAGACCACACAGTCGAACCGCCCCTCCGGGCTCCAGCCTTCGACGCGCTGCTGCACTACCGTCACATTGGCCAGTTGCAGACGCCGCCGCACATGACGCAAAAAGGCGGCCTTCTTGCCGTTCGCCTCGACCAGCGTCACCTGCAGCTTCGGCCGGGCGATCGCCAGCACCAGCCCCGGCAGGCCGGGCCCGCTGCCGACATCCACCAGGCGATCGCCGGTCACGAAGTCCAGCACCGCCAGACTATCCAGCAGATGGCGCGTCACCATGGCATGCGGATCGCGGACCGCGGTCAGGTTATGGGTGGCGTTCCAGAGTTCCAGCATCTTCAGGTAGTCGATCATCGCCGCCCGCGCGGCGGGCGCCAGCCGCAGTTTGAGTGCCTGCGCGCCCGCTGCAAGCTCTTTCAGGCAGGCATCCCAGTCCACAGAACGGCGTTGCTTTGGCATCGGCATGACGAATCAACCCAGGGCGCCCGAAAAAGAGCACCAGAAAGTCGGACCACAAACCGGGGCTCGGCCATCGCGGTTTGCAGCGCCGTAGTGTAGCGCTTCACGGGCGCGACTCCATATCCGGTGCCATGCCGAGCGCCGGCAGCCCGACGGGTGACGCCGTAGTTGACGTTGACATTGATTGCTGAGATTATCCGGAATGAATATTCATTCTTTCCAGATCAAGCCGTGCCCACAACCGCACAGCCCCGTTCGGTCGATCCGGACAAGCGCGAAGCCATAATCGCAGCAGCACTCGAAGTGTTCGCGGAAACCGGCGTGCACGGCACCCCCGTGCCGCCCATTGCGGTCGCAGCAGGGGTCGGCGTGGGCACGCTCTACCGATATTTCGACAACAAGCATGCGCTGGTCAATGCGGTCTATCGCGACGCCAAGGCCCATATACAGCAGGCACTACTGGATGGACTTGATCTGCAGAGACCGACCCGCGAACTGTTCGATGCCCTTTGGGCGCGGCTGACACGGTTCGCCCGCACGCATCCAGCCTCGTTCCGATTTCTGGAGGTTCAGGACCACTACAGTTATCTGGACGGTGACAGCCTGGCCGCGGAAATGACGCTGTTGGAGCCATTGAGCGCACTGATCGAGGCGGGCCAGGAGGCCCGCATGCTCAGCCGCGCAATGCGCCCGGAAATTGCCATCGCGCTGTTCTGGGGCTCGTTCGTGGGGCTGTTCAAGGCCGAACGCCTGGGCTATGTCGAACTATCCGACGCCGATCTGGATACGGCCCGCGATGCCTGCTGGGCCGCAATCGCCAATACCGGAGGAAGCTGATCCCATGCCGTTTACACCGAAACACATCCTGATTACCGGCGCCGGCGGCGCCATCGGCGGCGCGCTGGCCGAAACCTTCGCTCGGCAATATCCCGGCGCCCGCCAGACGCTGGTGGACATGAATGCCGATGGCGTCCGCGACCGGGCGGATGCACTGGCCGCCGACAGTGCTATCGAGGTCTGCGATCTCATCGACATCGATGCCCTGCCCGCCTGGTGGCAGGACATGACCGCGCGCCGCGGCGACGTCGACCTGCTGGTCAACTGCGCCGGCATCATGGAAATCCTCAGCTTTGGCGGCACGGGCTGGACACTCGGCCGGCGGGTACTGGACATCAACCTGACCGCGCCATTGCGGCTCATGGATCTCGCCCTGCCCGCCATGCTCGAAGCCGGCCGGGGCGGCTTCATCAATCTCGCCAGCATGGCGGGACGCCTGCCGATGCCGGGCTTCAGCTATTACGGCGCGGCCAAGGCCGGCATGGGCAACGCGTCCGAATGTACCCGACTGGATCTGCTCGACCGGGGCATCGATGTGCTGACGGTTTATCCCGGCCCGATCCATTCCGGACTGGAAAGCCGCGGCCGGACGCAGGTCAAGCCCGGCCTGATAGCGCGCTATCTACCCACCGGCGAGCCGGATGCCATCGCCCGGCGTATTCACAAGGCATTCGCGCGCGGCGATGCACGCGTGATCTATCCGGACGTGTACGGCGCGGCCAATCAGGTCGCCAATCTGACCGCGACCAGCTGGCTCATGGCGCGTCTTTCGCCCCGACCGAACCAGTAAAACAGGAGCCGGACATGACAACGCAAGCAACCGAAACCTTCGAAGTCCTGGTCCTGGGCGCCGGCATCAGCGGTATCGGCGCCGGCATCCGGCTGCTCGACGAAGGCATTACCGATTTCACCATCCTGGAAAAGGCCGGCGACCTCGGCGGCACCTGGCGCGACAATACCTACCCTGGACTGGCCTGCGACGTGCCCTCCGCGCTGTATTCCTACTCGTTCGCGCAAAAACCCGACTGGAGCCGTGTGTTCGCCGGGCAAGGCGAAATACTCGACTACGTGCGCGCCACGGCGCAAAGCCGCGATGTCGAGCGCTATATCCGCTACAACCACGAGGCAAGCCGCGCCCAGTGGTGCGAAGCCGACAAGCAGTGGCATGTCAAAACCCATGATCGCCACTACCGGGCCAGTGTGGTCATCACCTGCACAGGCTATCTGCACGAACCCGTCGTCCCGGATCTGCCGGGGATCGCCGATTTCGCCGGCACGCTGTTCCATTCGTCGCGCTGGAATCACGACCACGACCTGACCGGCGAACGGGTGGCGGTCATCGGCACCGGCGCCTCGGCCATCCAGTTCGTGCCGCGCATCCAGCCCGAAGTCGCGCAACTCCATGTGTTTCAGCGCACACCACAATGGGTGCTCCCCAAGCCGGATGGCGACATGCCCGGCATCGGCAAGACATTCCTCCGGCTGCCACTCGCACTTAACGCATGGCGGCGGATGCTGTTCGGTGGCTTCGAGACCTTCGGCATCGGTTTTCGCCGGCCGGCGCTGTTGCGTCAGGTGCAGAAGCTGGGCCTGGCGCATCTGCGCTGGGCGGTGCCCGACCCCGATCTGCGCGCGAAACTCACTCCCGACTACACGCTCGGCTGCAAGCGCGTGCTCATGTCCAACGATTACTACCCCGCCCTGAATCAGAGCAACGTGGATGTGCTCGCCACCGGCGTGAA
>Ga0206123_10001303_pt1 | contig 23658 bp, 19 predicted proteins | sample Helgoland_Spring_2_FD_160086 | JGI IMG/M metagenome (GOLD analysis project Ga0206123, IMG submission 160086) | Pelagic subsurface seawater microbial communities from Kabeltonne, Helgoland, North Sea - Helgoland_Spring_Bloom_20160316_1 | ecosystem: Environmental > Aquatic > Marine > Epipelagic ...
AACATTTTGCAACAAAGTATAGCGTTTCTTTATAATTCAATGATATTAGTTTTTGCTAAATGTGTTTTACTTTCTTGTGATTGGTCTATTATTAAAAAAACCTAACCAGGATCATTAAGAATCGTGGGGTAATATATAAAATTTAAATGAATTACTGCTTTGATAAAATATCAAATAATTCGTGATTACTATAGTAATTCGTAACACCTAATTTCTTTTTTGTTAATATTCCATCAGATTACAACGTGTTCAAGTAATTAGTAGCAGTAATTCTTTGCTTCTTGAAGACCTAAAGTATTGATTAATATGGTTTGATTAGTTATACTTTTAGACATTCTTTTAACTCAGCCAATGCCTTATGAGAGGATGTTAGTTTCTTGAGAACCATCGAGGACTCAAGCTCAATGTTTAATAGAAGATAACTTAAAAGTATATAGTTGCAAATGTAAAGAAAATCAAAAAATCTATAAAAAAATAAACTATTATGTATATGAGAAATCAATTTTCTTTACAAAAGGAAGGTGATATGATAAGATAACTCAGAAAGTTTAACAAAGAAAGTAAAATCTGTTGAAGATGTTATTATGATTAATAAAATCAAAAACCATAAAATGTTCTTTTGAGTTACTTAGTAAGCTTATGAATTTGAAAAACTCATGGCCGTTTAGTAATGAAATATCTATCTAAAACAACATAAAACACTGTAAATCATATTATTGATTAAAATAAATCGACTACAGTCCGAATACTCTAGAAACCATAAAAGAGTCATTTGAGCTTTTTAAAACAACATAAAGCCCCTGAAAATACCATAAAAGTTAACAGCTATGCAGCTGGGTATATGGTAGATGAGGTTTTTATGAAAAATCTTGAGCAAGCTTCACCATTATTGCTATTAAATGATACTTATATATTACTAGAAATTAATTTTTTTGGAAAAACTATGATGTTAAAATCGGCTTGTTTTAGTTTATGTCAAAAAAGACATTACTCCAATATTGGCCCATCCAGAACGCTATCACATGATCAAAGACATCTCTGAATATCAAAATTTAAAAAATCAAGGATTTTACTTTCAATTGAATGCTTTATCGCTTATGGGGCAATATAGGCCAGAAGTAAAACAAAAAGCAGAAAAATTACTGAAGGAAGGGCTATATGATTTTGTGGCTACTGACGCCCACAGCGTTTATGACTTAAAAAAACTTACAAATTTAAGCCTAGGGATTCAATGGGAATCGATTCCAGAATTTAACTAATATTATATTCCTAATAATTAAAAAAGTATCATACATAAAAAAACCACCGCAATGCGGTGGTTTTTTTATATCATTATAATTAAATTTTAAAGCTTAATTATTCTTTATCTCACTACCATAACCATAGCCATAACCATAGTTATACTTGTAGGTATAACTATAACGATATTTATAACTGTAACGGTATCCATAACCATAGCCTGAGGAAGATGAAGAAGCAATGAGGCCATTCAATACCATTCCAAAAGGAGGCATATTTTCACGGCTCTGCATATCTTTAATAAAAGGGAATATGTTCTTATCAGAAAATTGAGCACGAGTTACATAAACAACCAAGTCACATAAAGATAATAATGGTGTGGTATCACTTACTAATAATAGGGGTGCAGAATCAATAATGATAAAATCATAACTTGATTTCAGTATTTCTAGTAATTCCTTCATACGAGGACGCATTAATAGTTCTGATGGGTTTGGAGGAATGGCCCCAGACAATAAATAATCTAAATCATCAATCGATTTTCCTTTTACTATTAATTTATCTAAATCATTATAGTTTACATCGTTTAAAAATGTAGAAAGTCCTAAATTACCACGTTCAATACCTAACAAGGTATGCACCTGAGGATTTCGTAGATCTGCCCCAATTAAAATTACTTTTTTACCCAGTGCATTGTAGCTTTGCGCAATATTATACGATATAAATGATTTCCCTTCACCTTTTGTCGTAGACGAAGTAATGATTACTTGAGGTTTATTTTGATTGAGTAAAAAACTCATACTCGAACGAATAACACGCGTAGATTCTGCAATGATACCTCGATCATCGTTTTCAGAAGAATAGTTTTCGTCATAGGGCACCTCTCCTAATATAGTAAGACCTGGTAAGCCTTTTTCTAAATCTTCACGAGTATTTATTTTAGTATCTAAAACTTTAAGTAAAAAAAATATTCCAAAAGGAACAATAAAGCCAATTAAAACACCACCAATATAAATAATTTTTCTTTTTGGGGAAACAGGGGAATTATTCACAACACCATAACTTAACACTTTTAAATTTGGTAACACAGAAACATAACTTATGGAAGCTTCTTCTTTTCGCTGAGATAAGAATAATAGGAGATCTTCAGCAAACTTAAATTCTCTAGCCAGAGTTCTCATAGTGTAACCTTTTTCAGGTAATCTTGAAACTTTACCCACGGTTTCATTATTTACCTTTTCATAGTTAGTTAATGAGACTTGTAAATTTTCAATGTAACGGTTAATTCCTTCAAGATTTGCTTTTCTAAGCCTATTTAATTGTTCTGTAACTTTTAGTACAAGTGGGCTGTTTTTGGTAGAACTTATTAATAAATTATTTCGCTCAAAAACAAGAGTGTTATAAGATTCTAACAATTGATTGACACTAAGATCAGCTATACCTATATTAGCTGGTATAATTTGAAAATTTTGTTGAGATTTTAACTGTTCTAACAACGAAGTTGCTATCTCTAATTGAATTTTTAAATTAAAAGTTGCCTTATTATCTTTTACAATTGTTGATAAAAGATTTGAAGTTTGTGTTTCGGTATCATAAATATTATTTTTTAATTGATATTCAATTGTTGTTTTGGAAATAGAATTGATAGTGTTTTTAAGGGTTTCTAAACGGGTATCAATAAAGTTAATAGAGGCTTGAGACAATTGACGTTCATCTTCAATTCTATCTGCTATAACCACTCTTATTAAAGTATTTAAAATAGCATCATTTCTTAATTTATTGGTACCGTTAATACTAAGATTAATAACTTCCGCACTAGAACTTTTTGACTCAGCTGAAGCTTGAATTCTCTTTTTTAATAGAGAATTTGCAAGGTTAATAGAGGTTCTTTGTATGTTATATTCTAAGTCTTTTATATAGAGAGAATCATTTTTTAGATTAAAAGAAAAGTAATCATTATCTAAGGTTTCATTTTTATTTACCTTAAAACTTAAAGTATCTGTTGAAATTATTGCTGAACCATCAGAAAATACCAAATTCCAACTTTGAAAACTATCAGGATACTTAAATTTAATTTCAAAAGGGATTTCTTCCCCAAATTTTAAACTAGACTTTACCCTTCCGATTAATGTAATACTTGTTTGAAGATCTAGTTGCTGCACAACCTTGCTTAAAATATGATTAGAGGTCATTACTGAGATGTCGTTATCCAAGTTTACTCGAGTTCCAAATAAACTGGTAACTTCTGTGGTTAAAAAAGAACTAGAAGCATCAGATTTTGTAATTTGTACTTGAGCAGAACTTGAGTATATTTTTGGTGTATAACGCAAATAAAAATAAGAGCCTGTGATAGCAAAAAAAATAGTTAACAAAAACCAGGGCCAGAAAAAAAGATAATAGGATATTACTTTTTTAATATTTGGATTTTCCTCTTCTTGATTTAATAAATTATCGAAATCTTTATTCATATTTAATTATTTAACAAGTATTATGGTACTAAGAATAATCGTAGCAATACTTAAAAATGTGGAAATATTTCCTATCAATCCAGCACTTGTAACTTTTTTTGTATTTGGTTTAACAATAATTACATCATTAGGTTGAATATTCTGATAAGTACTAGTTAACCAACTAGCACTAGTTAAATCTATGTTTGAGGTAGTTCTGAGTCCGTCTGACTCTCTAACTACAACTATATCTTTTCGATTTCCATCAATAGTTAAGTCACCAGCTAAGCCTATTGCTTGAAGAAAACTAATATTTTTCTCTGTAAAATTATAAGTTCCTGGTCTATTTACTTCACCTAAAACTGTAAATTTCGAGTTCAATAAACGGACAGATACAACAGGTTTTATTAGATGACCTTCACTCTCTAAACGATTCTTTAAATAAGACTCTAAACCTTTAGTTGTTTTATCTGTAACATATACTTCACCAAGAACAGGAAAATTGATTGTTTTATTATTAGAAACCAAGTAGCCGTTGAGTTGCATTATTTGTAAATTCATTCCGTTATTAGACTGAAACGCAGGAATGTTATAAGGAAGGGATGCACTTAATTCTAAAGATGTAACATCAATTTTTAAGATATCGTTTTCCTGTATAATATTTTGAGAAGAAATTACTTCACTATTATTATAGCTTTGTATGTCTTGTACATAATAAAGATTTTTTTTTGACACACAAGAACTAAAAAAAAATAAAAATCCAATTGTTAGTAAATAAAAAAATTTAAAGTGATTCATGAGGCCTATATGGTTTATTTGCAAAAAATTATATTTAGAAATCTGAGGTGTAAAATTATGGTATTTAACTTATTCTTTTTAATAATATAGTATTTTATTTATGTGGATTATGAAAAATCTATTCTAAAATAATTGTAGTTTAAAAAATAAGTAAGTTGATGTAATAATTAGTATGTACTTTTATTTGCTAAGTTTAGGGTTTATAGAAGTATTAACATTCATTCCATCTATATATTTTATTTGATTGTTGGTGTATTTTTTCATTTAAAGCTAAATAAGATGAGTTTAAAAAATAAAATTATTATTATTTTAAAATTGACTAGCATGAGTATTTAGAGTTTTCAAATTCTTATCATACAAAATTTAAATAGAATTTTTAAATTTAACTACTTCTATTATTTTTGATTAAAATGTTATGCATTGATTTAAAAAAATAAATAAAATCTGTGTAGTAAGGTCTTTTTTGGTATGCTTTTAAATATTTTGTTTCTGAAGCCATAATTTCTTCTAAAGTTTTTGGCATATCCACATAAAAAGGTGGAATTAAACCTGGCTTTGTTTTAGTTCTCAATACTTGAAGTTCTTTTGTGTATAAAGAGAAATAATGTTCACTTAATGGTCTTACACCTACTAGTTTCATTTCACCTTTAAAAACGTTTAGAAGCATTGGAATTTCATCAATCCAAAATTTTCTAAAAATTCTACCTTCCGGTGATATTCTAAAATCATTTTTTATTTTACCTCCCTCTTGTAATTCATTTCTATTATAAACATACTCCTGAAGATATTCAGAAAAAGGGTGCATTGTTCTTAACTTGTATACTTTAAATATTTTACCATTTTTACCAATTCTATTTAAACTAATTATTGGAGCATAAGTTGGGTTATTGTCATAGTATGGATCTTTAACTTTTTTTGCTACGAAAAAAAGAGAATGATTTATTGATATTTCGTCAATTACTTCAAAACCACATGAATACAGCCTACCGAAAGTTTCTGCTCTTGAGATCACCCTTCCTTTACCCTTGGTTAGATAAAAATATATTTTTTTTAAAATTGGGAGCTTTGGTATTACTCTAGAAAAAAAATAATCTATAAAGTATATTAATTTATTGAGTATAGGAGGGTATTTATTTAATATGGCTGACCTTCTATTAGGATAAGTTTCAACCTTGCCAAGATATAATCCAGAATTTGGCAAAATTGTATTGATAGTTTCAAAAAATTTATTTATGTAACGAATATCGTTAACTTTTTTCAAATTAAGTATTGATAAGAACTTACCAAATACTAACTTTTCTAAATTAATTTGATCTGAAGTAGACGTTAAGTAATTATTGCTTGAAAGGTCAAAATAAAGCTTAATAAACTTTAACAACTTGGGATTACTGGCAATTTCGCTTTTAGCTATATTGGAAGCAAAGTTATTTTGTGTTTCTATTTCTTTTGATACACTTTTCGATGGTTTTGACTTAAAAATTAAATCTTGATTATTCTGAATCAGTAATACATCCATAGTTTAGGGAACTATAATTATTAATCAAATATACACAATTAATCGTAATGAGTATTTTTATTTAAAAACTCTTAGATAAATGCAATTGATGAATTAGTAAAATATCTTAATTATTTTAAAAGACTAAACCAATAATTTTTAAATACTATTTTAAAAAATATTAATGAAGTTTATTCTTATCATATACTAATGATTATTCTCCGGAAATCACCACTTCTTTTCCTTTTGATTAAAATATTATAAAAATGATTTAAAATAAAGTCAGTTTGATAAAGTCTTTTTTCACATGCTTAGTTTTACCAGACATGCAATAACCTGAAGAAATTAATAGGTGATTAGTATGTTGCTTGAACTTAAAAAAATTGAACTGTTTTTATTGATTTCTCGAAATCAAAACCTTTTTAATTTCATTTTTGATAGTTTGCAATAGTAACTCCTTAATCCAAGGAATGCCTCCTTTTGACCACCTTTGTGGATGCATAGTAAACATTATTTTATTTGGTAATTGGTTATTATTTAATGCTGAAATTATATCATCGGTTGAATGATAGACCAAGTCTTGTTTGATCCAATTTATCTGTTGTGACACTTTATCACGAACAGATGTTTTCCAACCATCCCATCGACGACCTGTATCGGTTAGGTAAAGAACCTCATCAAAATTAACATCATAATAGGGCTCACCTGTAATTTGCAAACTTCGGTAATCGTATTTATTCCAAATTTCTTTATTGTCAAATTTTGAGCGAGGGCTTCCATGCATACAAATAGTTTTTACTTCTACTAATTCCCTCAGTTTATCTAAATGACATCTAAAATCATCCCAAGCTTTATCAATATCCCCATTACAGGTGTCCATATTTTCATAATGATATCCAACCTCATGTCCTAGGTCTGCTATTTCCTTGATGATATCCTCATCCCAAGATTCTGGTACTGCTCTAAAATAATACGTTCCATTAATACTTAATTCTGATTGTATTTTGGCAAACCTTAAAGAGTTTTGAGGTAATAAATCTACATCATGTCTTAAAAGAACTACTTTATTTAAATTGGAATTTAAATATTCTGTAAAAGTCTGGAAAGTATATCCTTGTTTTATCAAAGATTTAATTAATTGTTCATATATTTTTATCGTAAAATCCATACGCAAAAATTTAAAATTATAATTATAATTGATTGTTATTATTTCTTAAAACAGCACTACATATAAATTCTGCAGCTTTACCATCTCCAAATATAGGTGGATATGACAACTCAACATTTAAGAAATTTTTTACAGATTTAAGAATTCTTTCTTCACTTGCATCAGCCAATATACCAACTCCAGATTCAATTACTTCAATCCATTCTGTTTCTGGTCTTAAAATTACGCATGGTTTTTTGAAAAAGTAAGCTTCTTTTTGTACTCCCCCAGAGTCAGTGATAATAAGAGTTGCATTTTTCTCTAAAGAAATCATATCTAAAAAAGGTACAGGCTCAATAATTTGAATTTGCTGATTATTTTCTATTTCGGAAAAACTATTCTTACTGAGATTCATCAACATTTTTCTTGTTCTTGGATGAATAGGTAAAACAATATCTATATTATTTTCTTTTACAACTTTAAGCAATGAATCGAAAATTGCTTGTAATCGATTTTCATCATCTGTATTTTGATTACGGTGAATTGTTGCAAGAATAAAAGATTTATCTTTTAAATTTAGTTTTTTTAATATAGTAGAATTTTCGTCAGCTTTATCAGCAAAATATAAAGAATTATCGTACATAATATCGCCACAATGAAAAATACCTGGGTTATTAAATGTGAATGGCATTTTATTTTCCTTAAATCCTTCATTAAGAAGATTTATATATCCTGTTTTTGTAGGGGAAAAAAGTAGCGAACTTACTTGATCACATAAAATACGGTTTATTTCTTCTGGCATATTTTTATTAAAAGATCTTAAACCAGCTTCTATATGCACAATAGGTATGTTAATTTTAGAAGCTGCTATTGCACCTGCAAGTGTAGAATTAGTATCTCCAAATAAAATAATATATTCAGGTTTTTCTATTTCTAAAATATTTTCAATACCTTTAATCATATCAGCTGTTTGCGCTCCATGCCCTGAAGAACCAACTTCTAAATTATAATTTGGTTTAGGTATATCCAACTCTTTAAAAAAGACTTCAGACATATTTTGATCATAATGCTGCCCTGTATGGACTATTACCTCAGCAATTTCTTTTGAAAATTTATTTTTGATTGCTCTACTTAAGGCGGCAGCTTTAATTATTTGAGGTCTTGCACCAACAATTGTAATAAATTTTATCATAGCTATTTAAAATTATATTGATAATTAGGATCTTTCTTTACTATTCTATTACTTTCAGGGTAATTTTCGATAAACCAAACCATAAAGTCAGTAACATCAATTTTTTCTTCTATAAATTTAGAAACCCTTTCTTTCCATAGTTCAGTTAAATTATTATATTTTAATAATTCTTCAACTTTTTCTAACAATTGATTAAAATTTTCAGGAAGATAAGAGTAACATAGATTATATTTTTCTTCTAACTCATTAGGCACAGATAATTTACCTGCAAATGTATTACATTTTAGAGCTGGAGTACCTAAAATGGCCGCCTCAGTAGTCATAGTTTGACTGTCTCCAATAAACATTTTTGAATAGTAAAGCAATGAGTGTATACTTTCTGGAGGTATTGGCAATCTATACTCTTCAAATTCTTCCTCAATTGGTTTTTCTGATGTAATAAATATTTTCCCATAAGATTTAAGGAAGTTTATAAGTTTACGTTTTTGATCTAAACTTATTCCTTTATGCCCTAAATCATGATGCCCTTGTAAAGCAACAAATCGAAGCACAAAAAAAGGTTCACCTTGCTTTAACCCTATCTTATTAATGACTTTTACGTCTGGAGTAAATCTTTTGGGATGTAAATAAGCAAGCTCGTGGGTACCAGCATAGCTTATTATTTTATTTGGAAATTTTTTAAAAGTTAAAGAATCTGGCGCAACTATTGAATCTGAAAAAGGGTAAGAATATTTTGTAATTAACGGAACTATATTTTCATCATCATCACTAAAATGAATTGATTTCATTTTAGTAAAAAATGATATATGATCGTTGGTAATAGAACTGCCAATACCTATTTCAATTTTATTTTTTAATACAATTTTTAATGCATTTAAATTATGTGATAATTGTAAGAAAGCTTTTTGAAATAAACTATCTTTTTTTTTGCCTACAATTTTATATGGAATATTATAATTTTTAAGTAAGTACTCAATAGAGGAATTTTCTTTTGTAATTACAATAACTATATTCTCTCTTTCAACCAGTTTTGCATAAATATATTTAAAAAGATGTACTTGACCTGGATGATTTACTTCTAATAAAATCTTTCTCATTAACGTTTTAATATTAAATAAGGTAAATAAATTAACTCAAATAGTGCAGGCTTTATATCTGATTTAGACCAAACTGCATATTGCATAGGATAATCAGGATACTTTTTGTACAATCCTAATTTTTTATATCGAAAAACAGTGGGAATATCAGTTATTAAATGTCTAAAACTTGCTTTTTGAGGTATACCATCAATTTTTGAGTGTTTACCCTCTAGAAAAAGAACATAGTTTTCTAAAATATTGATGTTAGCTGTTGCAGCAATTGAATGCCATTTCCATGTTCTAGGGTTAATCTCTAACAATTTGTATTCATTTGTTATTACATCATACTTATACTCTACCTCACACAATCCTGTATATTGAATTTGTTTTAATAACTTTCTAGAAAGATTCAGTAACTCATCATTTTCAACAATTTGAGCGAAAGTAGTAGCATTACCAAAATCTGGTGGATGTTGACGTGCTCTTCTTCCTACAAACGATTGAATTTCTTTGTTCTTATCATACAAAAAACAAGCTGAGTATAAGTGTTCACTCCCTCCATTTATTATGGCCTGAACTATTACTTCTTCTGGTGGGATAACTGATAATGCTAAATTGTAATTAGAAATCAATTCAGTTTCATTATTACAAACAAATACTTTCTTTTTTAATTTGCTATAAAAAGAATGCATTATAGCAGGTTTGATAATTACTGGATAATCAATCTCTAATTCTTTAAGTTCAATTAATGAGTTTGGCGCCCAAGTTTTTGCTATAGGAATATTTAAGTCTGAAGCTATTTGATAAGTTAGTCTTTTATTGTAAGATTTTTCTACTGAACTCCAATCATCCGCTGCAATAGTAAAGTATTCAGAAAGTAATTTTTTGTTATTACTTAAAACTCCTACATGTAAATCATTAGTTGGAAAAACAATTGAATTTTGATATTCTTTTGTTTTACCAATTTCAACTAATTTTTTAAGAAGATTATCTTTTTTAAATTTTATAAAATTTTTACAAAATTTACTGTGCCTTGCTAAATTAAATTTTGTGCTATCTAAAATAGTAATATTAAAATCTAATTTACCTAAAATTCTTACAATACCCAAGGCTTGAACATGCCCACCAATTATAATTATATTCTTCATTTTTCTTCATTTTTATTCACTTCCATGGCAACAAAAGTCATTGGTTTTTGTGGGTATATTAGTTTTATAAAAACTCCAAATCTATTTTTTAATGTTTCTAATAATTGATAATTAGAGGGATAATCTCGATAAGTTTTATTTTCAGAATTCCAAATATCGTCAAATTCTTTCTCTGTAAAATCTAATTTAGATAAAACAAATTCCTTAACTTTAGAAAACTCACCTTCACTTGATGTAGGAATTGATAATTCATTTAATGCTTCCTTTTTTGTTATATGACCACTCATTACTTGAGCAGATAAACTAATTTTTCTTTTATCAATACCAAATTTTTCTGGTAACCAATAAGACATTACAAATTTTGTAAATAGATTTTCATGATGATGGCCACCATAATATTCCCAATTATACTCTTTTTCAAGAAAATTGCGAGCTTTAGCTTTGTCATAATCTAAATAATAAAATGGTCTAATATCTTTCATTCTAAAAAACAATCCATTAACAAAAATCTTAGAAAGCGATAAATAAGGATATGTTTTCAGTTTTCTAAGTTTACCAAATCTTTTATGAACGTAATTTAATTGTTTATAATCTGAATAAGTCCATTCTGTAGGTTGTTTACCTTCTGAACGAAAATCATTACCTCTAAAAATATATTTTACACCTATTTCTTTTGCCACCTTATACATCACAGATTTTATAGCTGAATCTGTTGGCGTATCTATCCAGGGCAATCCACTTAGCATATAAGACCTCATTAGGTCCTTAATTTCTTCATAATTTATTACATAAGTTTCTAAATCAATATCTAAAGCTTTTGTTACTTTTTTAATATTTTTGACAGCTATATCTGAGTTCCATCCATTATCTAAATTTACGGCAAGAGGATTAAGATTATATTTAACTTTAAGAATGTACAATAGGTAAGAACTATCCACACCTCCACTAACCCCAACTACACAATCATACTTACTTTTTTTAGGTGAATTGGCCTTGACATTTTTCACAATTTCTGCCCAATCTTTTTCTCCATGTTTACCTCTTGGATATGCCTCCATTAAAGCTAACTGTATTTTAGCATAATTTGAAACTCCTTCAGAATCAAAATTAATACCGGGAATTGAATCATCCCAAACACCCATTTTACATATTTTCATAACATTTATTTTTCAAAAATTAATTTTATATCTTCTTTAGATGGGTAATTTATTAAAACTGCTTTTCTTGGCCCATGATAAACAAAGAGTGAACCAGCTGCTACAGCGGAAGCATAAGCAATTTTAATAGCCTCATTAAAATGATTATAACTACCTGCCCCACAAGAAGCAACAACCGGAATGCTTACATTTTTTGAAATCTTTTCAATTAATGTTAAATCATAACCCTCCATAGTTCCATCTTTATAAATACTATTAAGTATAATCTCTCCAGCGCCTAATTCTTCTATTTCTTTTGCATAATTATAAGGATCAATATTAGTACTTTTCTTGCCTGAATTAGTATAAACTCTCATTTTACCGAACAAATTTTTCCCTACATCCATTGAAACTACAATAGTAGAGCTTCCAAATTCTAAAACTGAGCGTTTCACAAATTCTGGATTGTTTACTGCTGCAGTATTAATAATCACTTTCTCTGCACCTGCATTTAATAATTTTTTTATTGTTTCTATATCTTTAATTCCTCCTCCGATTGCAAATGGCATATCTGCTTCTTTGCTAATAGATTTGACAAATTGAATATCAATAGTTCTATTTTCATTTGTTGCTTCAATATCTAAAAAAACAAGTTCGTCTGCCAATTGATCATTAAATATTCTAACTGCATTTATTGGGTCACCTATGTATTTGTATTTTTTATATTTGATAGACTTTACCATGCCTTTATCTTTTAATAGTAATACAGGAATAATTCTTGGTCTAAACATTTTATAGATTTATAAAATTAGTTAATAATTTCTCTCCAATTGTGTGACTTTTTTCTGGATGAAATTGAGTGCCAAAAATATTATCTCTTTCAATAGCTGAAGTAAATTTTTTAATATAATCTGTTGTAGCTAATACCTCGTTGGGGTTATTACTGTCTAAATAATAGGAATGAACAAAATAAAATTCTGATTTATCATCTACTTTATTTAACAATAATGAAGGTTTTTTTTGTGTTATTGTATTCCATCCCATTTGTGGGACTTTTAATCTAATATTATCACTTTTAAATAATTTAACTTTTCCATCAATCCAACCAAATCCTTGTTCATTACCTTCTTCACTAAATTTAGACATGAGTTGCATCCCTAAACAAATTCCAAGAACAGGCTTTTTTTTAATTAAAACTTCATTATTTAAAACATCCCATAAATTATACTCTTTTATTTTTTTTACCCCATTTGCAAAATGACCGACACCTGGTAATATGATCTTATCTGCGTTAATAATATCTAGGGGATCAGAGCTAATTTTTACTTTATTAGTTATTTTACTTATTTTTCTAGAAACAGATAATAAATTACCCATTCCGTAATCAACAACTATAATCATTTCGTTAAAACACTTTTATACAACATTTGTATCTTATTTAAAATAGTATCATTGTTCAAAAAATCAATTTTATCAAGGCTACTAACCTGTTTTTCTAATTTTGTAATATTCACTATGGCCTTACCTATTTCTTTTGAATCAAAACTTGTAATTATACATGATTCGATATCTTTTGTTATTTCCTTAACATCACCAACATCAGTGGAAACAACAGGGCAATTGCAAGCCAGAGCTTCTTTAACTACATTTGGTGACCCCTCAGAAAATGATGTTAATAACAACATGTTAGCAGCGCTATAATAATATGGCAGTTCAGAAAATTTAACCTCTGAAATAGTATGTAATGTGTAATTTTTACCAAGAGAATCAACTGTTTTTTTTGCTAAAGGATAATTTTTTACTTCAGTTTTAATATCAGAAGCGACAAAGATTATATTTATCTTTTCTTTAGAAAAACCAGTATGAATTATGGCGTCTCTTTTATCGATAGGACGAAAATTATTAAAATCAACACCATTAGGAATTACTAAACTATTTTCAACACGCATGTTTTTACTTTTTACAATAGTTTTAAACCAAATATTTTTTGCAAAAAATAAGATTAGGTGTCTTTTTATTCTATTAGATTTTATAACATCTGAACCCATTAGTGAACATATTATTGGCTTTTTTACAGTTCCAAAAAAAGAAAGAAAACCAGAATAACTATAATGAGCATGTATTATATCAAAATGGTTTTTCAAAGAGAAAAAAAACAAATTTAGTATAGATTTTATATAATTAATTATTCCACCATTTTTAATAGTAAACTCAATTATATCTATACCATTATTTCTTAGAGCATTCATTTGATTTTGAACCACTGGATTAATTTCATTTTCCCCATAGACTCGATAAATAAATAATATCCTCATAAAAATAGATAATTAAACTTGTTTACTTTTTAGGATGTTAACTAAATTTAAAAGTCTTAAATCGTATGAAAGGTTTTCATTAAATATACCCTCTTCAAAAATCCATTGACCATTTCTTTTTATAATTCTTCCTGGATTATTATTACTTTCACATATATGATCTTGTACATGACCAAAAATGCATTGTAGTTCATTTACATAATACCCCCCGAAAGGTTTTTCAAATAAATCTACTGCCATACAATTAAAATTAAATTTGCTACATAAATGATCTACAAAGTCCAAAAGATCATCAGGAGGTAAATCATAGATTATACCTTTAGTCCCACTGGCTTTGTCATATGTTTTAACTTTCTTATGTCCAAAAAAAGAATCACCAATTTTTACTACTCTCCATTCATAATCATGTTTTACAAAATCTTGAAATATAACAAACCCTTTTTGTGTTTCAAGATAATTTTTTTTATAAATAGTTAGCTTTCTTATAATTCTTTTTGGATTTTTCAGTAAGCTAATGATTCTATTTTTATAATCTCCCATGAGTATATTTGGCCCCCATGACTGTCTAATTCCTGTAGAAAAAGCTTCTTTTAAATAATTTAAAACATCTGTTTTTTCTTTAAATATTTTAACTCCCTTTCCAGAAGCTCCGATATTCATTTTTGCAACAATAGGTAACTTTTTATTTTTAAAAAAACCAACGGCATTATTAAGAGAGTAGAAAACAAATGTTTTAGGCTGTGGTATTTTATTTGCTTTTAACCAATATGATAGATACTTTTTATTTTCGTGTAAGCTAATTTCATCATAATTAGGGTAAACGAATTTTTTTAATGTTTTATTTAATATGTAGATACGTTCGTCATATAATTTTTTATATAAAGCTTCTCTACCTGGTGGGCAAGCTAAAAAACCATCAAAATTTTCAGACTCAACTTCTTCTAACCAATTATTAGAGGTTAAATCTATAATTTTAAACTCGATATTATTTTTTTCACAAGCTTTTCTCCAATTAAAATGCCCTTCATCAAATTCGTTTTTCAGTATTCCTAGTTTCATTTTTTTAATTATTGATTTTTAAATATTTAGAAAACATAATTAGGTTTGAATACTTGTGCCAATATCCTTCATCATTATTATGAGTATTGTTCTTTAATGAAGAATCAAATTTTTTAATGTCATATAGATCTTTCAAATTTTCAGGAAGTGTTTCCATTTCCTTAGACACGAAATCTTTGAACCAATCTTCATAGGAAAATGTTGGTGTAGATTGTTTTTTTGTTAATTGAATAAAAATTCTTTTAATTACATATAGGAATCTGTTTCCTAAAACATCATTAGGCGAATATTGATTTGAAAAATTGACATCCGCCAATTGTGGTGCAAATGTTTTAATTAGAAGGCATTGTAACTCGCCTCCTCTTAATCGTTTGATAGGGTTTTTTGTATGTCTATTATTATAAAATAATGAAAGATTTGAAGTAAATAATGTTTCAATTACATCTACATCCATGAAAGGAGACATTATGTTGTTACAATAATTCATAAAAATATTTATATCCTGAACATCGTGTGTACAACCTATTAAATTATGAACTAAGTTAAATTCAACTTCCTTATTAAAAATATTATGTTTGAGGCCAAAGTCCTCTAAATACTTCAATAAGAAAGTAATGGTATCATCATCATATTTCACAAAATGTTCGTCTAAAGTTTCTTTTATATTTGTTATTGGGTTTCTTTCTTCGGTTAAGAATTTTCTAACAAATTTAGTAACAATATAGTCATTAAAACCTTCTCCCATAATGTAATCACCCCCCATTGCTCCGACAAAAAGCATATCTAAATCTTTACAATATTCTTTTTCTTTAATTATTGCATCAAGCCTATGTGCTCTATGAATATGAATGCTAGTCTTATTAACATTCACTACACCATCTACTAAATCTGAATAGGTTTTTGTATTTAGGTTTTCTATGTTGTGATTTGAAAAAGCAAGATCTAATTTATTTGAGACTTCTTTAGCTGTAATTACATCTATGCCAGTTGGATAGCCAAATGTAAAGTTATGTACCCTTACTTTAAGGTTAACAAGTACTGATAATACAGAACGTGTATCTCTACCTCCAGTTAAGGTTGCGGACACATTAGCTGGTTTAAAATACTCAATGTAATTAGATATTGATTTTTTAAAAACATTAATAAAATCTTGTTTTGTTGAAGTTGACTTTTTTTCTTTTATAATTTCATTAAAATCCCAATAATTAAACTTTTTAAATTTTTTACTTATTTCGATAAGTGTAGCTGGCATCAAATATAAAACATCTTCATACATTGTTAATCCATTTACAAAATGTTGTAAAGTTGCTTGAATTGCAGGGGCATACTTATTTAATCTTAGAGGAATATAATTATTAATTAAATTTATATTGTTAGTAATAATTAAGTTCTCTAAATCTTTATGATAATAGCATCTTTTGACAGAATGAATATCATTAGCAATTAAAATATCATTTACATCTATTATGTAAACTAAAAAAAAGCCTTTTATATATTTAACGAAATTTTTACCATGCTTGCTGTACAATTGATAAATAAGCTCGTATTGATTTTTAGTTGAATATTCTAAAAAAATATTATTTCTTGGAAGAACATAACCCTCAATAAAAATACTAACATTGCTTATTTTAACAATTGAATTTTTAGAAGCAAAAATTGAATGCTTATTTTTAGATTTAATTTGTTCTAAATCATCAAAATTCTTTTTTAAAGGAAGTAATGATATTATAATTTTATTCTTCATAATTTTACTTAAATAGTTTATGAATTTTTTTTATGTTCGAAAATTGGAATAATCTTTTAAGAGGATGTTTATAATATCCAAAAAAATATTCGTAAACTCGGTCTAAAAAATTTTCTTTAAACAAGAATAAATTTGTCAATATTGGATGAAAATGTTTGATTTGAAAATAAAACCACATCTTTTTGCTCCATCTAATGTAATTAAACTTAATTAGTTTTATAAAATTCCCTTTTAGCTCTTTAGTTGAGATAAATGAAACTAAATTATCGTCAATATCATAATTAACAATTAACCCTCTCTTGGTTTTTCTATATAGAGCCTGCAAATTGCTTTCAGGTGTTTTTTTATAATCACCAAAAGTTATACCACCCAGACTATAAAATATATAAGAATTTTTATATTTTTCATAAGGCTGAATAGTGTGAGGGTGATGTCCCATAATAATATCTGCACCTGAATCTATAAAAAGTTTAGACATTTTTCTTTGTTCATTAGTTGGATAAAAAGAATAATCAACTCCCCAATGTAATGACAAGATAATCTTATCTACTTTGGATTTTAGTTCATTTAATTTTTTAATTATTTCATTTTTATCAATATAGTTAATAAACAATTCAGGAAAGTTTTCAGTTTTGGGATTAGTGCTCTTATCTACATATGCTAAAAATCCAATTTTCCTATTATTATGATTTATAATTACCGGTTCAATATGTTCTTTTTTCCATCCAGCTCCCGTATGTTTAACATTAATCTCATTTAACATATTTATAGTTGCACTTAAACCTTCCATTTTACAGTCATAAATATGATTATTTGCTAGAGAAACACACTTAATATTCAATAATTTTAAAATTTGTTGAGATGCATATTTTTCTGATGAGTGAATGAAATTTTTATATTGATTTTGATTATCAGGCACATTAATAGGGCACTCTAAATTACCTATAGCTAAAGAATTTTTTAAAGCAGTTATTTCTTTAAATCTACTTGGGTTATTGGTGTAATCTGAAGTTAATAATCCTGTAATTGCAATATCTCCTATTAAGTTAATCATTTTTTAAAATATCTATAATTAAACTTACTTCCATAAAGTATTCCTAAAAAGAGAAAGATTGTTCCCCTTGGTTCAATAGCATGTATATTTCCAGCAAAACCTAGGATTATAAGTGATACTATTAAAGAACAAGTTACAGCATGGAAAGTTTTATAGAAATACTTTTCTTGTTTAAAATATTTTATACTTGATTTAATGTACATTTTTAAGTAAAAAAAGAAAAACAAAAAAAAGCCGATAATTCCAGAGCCACTCAATATTGTCATGTAATCTGTATGTAACATTCTTTCACTATTGAATAGATCCATACTATTAAATAGTTCAGAACCGAAAAGAAAATAAATAATCCCATTTTCTTGAACATTCTGAGTCACCTCCTGAACTTCTGTAAATCTAGCTTGTTTATCTAAATTTTCAGAATCATTAAGATATATAGCTTCAGTACGAGCATTAAAATTATCTGAAATTTGATCAATTATTAATGGAGAAATGAATAAAAGAACTAAAGAAAATATTAAAATATTTTTAAGTGATTTAAGGTCTCTCATAATAAAAAAGTATACCAAATAACCTAGAGTCAAAGTTAAAATAGCTGATCTTTTGAAAGCAAATAGAATAAATATAATACCCCCAAAAAACAATACTTTAGATAAAGTTAACCAAAAAAAATTCTGTTTATAAATATTTAAAATCGGGAAAAGAAGTAATAATACAGATATGTGTTTAGCTAAATTTACTCCTGATACTCCAAAGTATAATTGATTTTCTACTCCTTTGTATGATGTAAAGCCCAATCCAAAAATATTAGAAATAACAAAATTAAACAAGTATAAAAATAGCATTATAAGAATAGATTTGGTAATGTCATTTATAAAATTAGGATTTTTGCCAAAGTAATTACCTATAAAAAAAAAGAAAGTGGCTATAAAATATTTTAGATAAAGTTGAAGAGAGTAAGAAAAATTAGAAGAATAAAGGACTAAAATAAAAAAATATATCAGAGTAAAAAGCAGTATCTTACTTAGAGAGTTCTGAATAATTTTACCACTAAGAATAAAATAAAAAGAATATGATAATATTATAAAAGCTCTTATTTGTCCGATATTTATACTACCATCATTAAAATAATCAGTTAAAACTGTGGAAATTGCATTTATTATTGGCAATAATATTATAAACTTATATTCTATTTTACTATATGCTGATGTCATTTGCTATCAATTAAAAACATAGGATTCAAACTTTTCTAATACAACTCTATTTAGTTCATAAATTTTTTCTTGATTTCTTTCTGAATATGAAATCTTTCCTTTTTGTCTATCAACATCAAATCCTTTAAAATGAGTAGTTTTTTCAAAATAAATGAAATGCAAAAATCTTATAAGCTCTTCAGAATTATTAAGATTATTAAAATTTCCATTTATAAAATTATTTAGAATTTTAAAATACTCTGTTTTATTTTTTGAATAATGGGTGAATTTTTTAAAAAAAGCTTCACCAGCAATTAAATTTGGTATTGAAGCTAATGACAACTCTATTCCGATTGTGCTTGCGTAACAAATTCCAAAGTCAACATATTCAAAAATTTCATAACTACTTATTTTAGAGTCTGAGTCGATAAAAATAAATTTATCACTTAGCTTTGGCTCGACAATATTTCTAGTAAAGTCAGAACTTGGAGTAAGTAATTTAATTTCAGCAGGATGTGCTCTTATAATTAGTTGTATTCCTTCAACATTTCTTTGCCAATATTCCATTGTTTCAGAAATCCATTCATACATAGATTCAAAAACAGGGTCTCTTCCAAGAGTATAAGTATCGAAATTTAAGTTAGTAAATAATACAGCATATCTATTTTTTTTATCTAAAATACTTGAAATTTTTTCAGAACCATCATTAAACTTGATCCCCACTGCTTCGCCAGTTTTAAAACCATTAAATAACTTAAGAACTTTTGTTTTAGAATTTTCATCAATTTTGGTGTGTTTAATTAACTCCCAATCTTCCGTCCAGTCTAAATGAATCGCAATACCATTTTTTTTGTATATCCAACTATTACTTCCAATAAAAACCTCTTGAGTTACATAATCAATTCCTCTATCATTACTAATTTGTGAAAAAACTCGATCTGTATTTAAAACCCCATTAAAGAGTATTGTTTTGGAAATGCCTTTTACTGAATCAAAAATATTATTAGCAATTAAATAAGTCTTTAATGATGAAATAATATATTTTTTATAAACACCTATCGTTTCTTTATTATTAATAAGATTGCCTCTATAAAAATACCTTAAAACCCCTTCTCTAGTTAGATGACCTAGTGGAAAATTATTGTAAGTAAAGTTTTCTAAATCGTCAATAGAATTAATTTTTGACAAAAGTTTCTTTTGTGATTTCACTATCACATCGCCTTTTTCTGAATTATAATAATCACTGAACCTAATAACTTCAATACCTGTAATTTTTTCTATATAATCATAATGCTTGTAGCATGAAGAACAAAACATAGGAATAATTTTTCTGTTTTTACCGATTCTATCATGAGTACAGATTTCTAACTTTCCATCACAAATTACTATTATAGGCCTAAATCCTTTAAGTTGAAAATGCTTGCACATTAACAAAGTTCTATTATTAAACGAACTGGCAGAACCCATAGAAAATGGAAATAGAATTACATTACCATCTTTGTTTTTACTAAAACTATTTTTAAATATTTTTGAATATATTTTGTAATCAAATTCTTCATTAATATGAGCTTTAATTCCTAAAAGTCTAAACAAAAAATTAATTTGTTTTGAAAAAAATTTTAATATGTTGAATTTATCTAAAAGCAAAATTATAGGGTAAAAAACAATACGTAAATAAAGTATTATTTTTAATTTAAACATGTTTTTATTTCTATTTACCATTAAATTTACTTTTGATCAAATTTAAAATTAACTTTAATTCAGGTATCTTATTTAAATAATAATATACTATAGTTAAAGTTAAAAGAAATGGAATTATATAAATTGATGCTAATTTAAATAGAGAAATATTTAGTAAATAGTGAATAATAAAACTATAAAAGTAAATTATCATAATTGAAGTTACAGAACTTAAAATAGAAGTAAAAACAAAAGTTTTTAAATTAATAGTTTCATTATTGTTTTTATATAATAGCATTAACATGTAAAACAAAATAAAAAAGTTACTTATAACAAATGCAATGGGTAAGACATTATCAATGGTATTAATACAAAAATATAAAATAGATATTTCGCAAATCGTTTTTAATAGTATTCCTACAAATAAACTTTTATAAAAAGATAAAATATAAAATGTTCTACTCAAAAAATCAAAAATTATTTTGGAGAAAAAACCAATAATTAATATTTGAAAAATAATAAGAGTTAATTCAACTGCATTCTCATCAAATGCTCCTCTTCTGTAAAATAGCACTATAATTAAGGGCGAAAATATCATTAAAACTGTTTGCAAAAACAGTGAAAGCTTACTAAATAAAACACCCATTCTGTTAGTATATAAATTAAACTCATCTAAACTATTGTTCTTCTTTCTAACTTGTTCTATATAGGTCGTTGTTATAACAGATGACAGTAATATTGAGCTAGGTAAAACAGATAAGTTTTTTGCATAATTAAAACTGCTTAAATATCCAGGAGCTAAATATTTAACAGCAAGAAAACGTTGAGATAATGTTGAAAGATGAAAAACTAAAGTCTGTAGTCCTAAAGTAAGAGTTTGTTTTGCAGCTTTAATAAGTTTTAACTTATTTTTTTTCCATATTCTACTTCTGATAACTATTTTAAAATTTAATGAAGTTTTTTTATAATAAAAAATAGCTTGTAAACACATATTCATAATAATCCCATAAACAAAAGCATAAATTCCAATATCACTAACTAGGTAATAAATTAATGTTATAGAAGCCAACTCTGCAATAAAAGTAGTTAATATGTAATACTTGTAGTGTCCCTTATAATACAACAAAGGCTTTAAAACAGATGCAAAATATGCTGGTATTAAATTTATTGAGAATAAAAGACTTAGATTAATAAACAACTGTTGATTAAAAGTTTCTTCTACAAAAAACGGAGTCCATAAATTTATTGTTGTGATATAAACAATAATACAAATGACTGTGACTAACGTGAATAAAGAGACATAAGTTTCAATAAAACCCTTTTTCTCTTCTTTAGAATTTAGCTTTGTAACAATTATTTCACCAATCCCTCCGCCAAGCATTCCTTGAATAATAGTAGGAATTATCATCGCCAGTAAATAAATATCTATTGCCTCAGATATCCCTAAAAAAAAAGCAAGAATTAATTGTTTGAAAAAATTACTTAACTTAATAATAATATTTCCAATTAATAATAATCCTGAGTCTTTTAACTGATCTTTATTCATAATTATTACAAAACAAAACCATCATGTTTAAAAGACATTAACTCGCCATCGGAAGCTAAGCTTTTCAAAGATTGTTGACTCTCTATCACAACTAAATGATTTATTATTTTTTAAACTTATTTTAAACAATTATTTAAGATTATTTATTGATTATTGAATATATATTTTTAGCATTTTCAATATGTTCTTTGATAGATGGTAATCTGTTATTTATTCCAGAAATAAATTCTTCAACCTGTAAATACAAACCTGGTTTATGTTTTTCATCTAATGAAAGATCAAAATCATGTTTTATTACATTGATACTTCCCTTTTGTTGAACATGAATATCTTCCATGGGTTTAAGATAAATTCTTCTATTTTGGGTTAATAATTCTATTGCCCACCTACCAGCGCTTTCCCAATTTGAAATATAAGAAAAAAGCACTCCTTTTTCTGTTTCTCCTGCACCTACAAAATTAGTTTTATTATGCCAATCTAATTTTCCTGATTTTGAAAAAGATTTTAATTCTTTAGGACGTCCTGCAATAAAAAAAGCTAAATCAACAACGTGAGTACTATTTGCAAAAAACCAATTTTCTTTGACTCCTTCAGCTTTTTTTAGAGGTTCTATTGTATGTGCCCACTCTGTAAACTCAAAATGCATAGATTTTAATCCTCCATCTTCTGCAATTAATTTTTCTGCTTCGATTACAGATGCATAAAATCTTCTGTTGTAGGCGACAAATACTGAATTTTCGTAGGGCTTGAGTAGTTTCTCATGTTCCAAAAGCTCTCCAATACTTATAGCACCAGGTTTTTCTACCAAAATTTTATCTATTCCAGCATTTAACAACTTTAGCGTACACTCCATTAAATTTTCAGTTCCTGTTGCTATTATAGCGGCAGTCCCTTTTTCAATTTTATTATTTGAAAGAAATAGATTAATACCTCCTGTTAAAGGTGAATAACCAGTTTTTTCTTTAAATATTTTAGCAGATTTAGACCCCCTTCCAACTACAATGATTTTTTTATTCGTTGATTCTAGGACTTTTGTATAATCAATAGCCATTTGGCCAGTTCCTATTAAAAGTATTTTATTCATAGTTTTTATGTTATTGGACAAATTAATGTATTTGAGTTACTGATTCTATTATATGATTCTAAAGTTCCTTCAATAAAAGGGATATGAGAACTACATGCTTCGTCGTAATTAGGTAAGCTAGTATTTCCTTCAATCAGAATATCTTTAATAATTTTAGTTGTCAATGTACTTTGGTATTCATTGGTAAATGAATCTATAATTTCATTAAAATTATTTTCTTTGCCTAAATAAATGATTTTTTGGGCAACCCCCTCATTAATAATCCAGCGACTAGATTTAGTAAGTACAGTAATTGTTATATCTTC
>Ga0206123_10001304_pt1 | contig 23652 bp, 17 predicted proteins | sample Helgoland_Spring_2_FD_160086 | JGI IMG/M metagenome (GOLD analysis project Ga0206123, IMG submission 160086) | Pelagic subsurface seawater microbial communities from Kabeltonne, Helgoland, North Sea - Helgoland_Spring_Bloom_20160316_1 | ecosystem: Environmental > Aquatic > Marine > Epipelagic ...
TCACTATAAATCTGGATATGCTGAATTGCAGATTCTACAGTATAGATGGCATTGGAAGTTAACTTGATGAAAGGGGAAATCCCCGGTACCAGGGATTAAGTGATTCAGTGAAGCTGCAAAAAATATGCTGACCGGCTCAGCTTCTTCGTAGTAGTCCGACAACTGATTTAATCATGCGATTTCGATAATAATTTGCGATCACCAGGATTGTGATGCCAATGGAAAAAATCATATTCTCACCATTTTCAATGCGAATTAGATGCCGTTCCCACTGATTTTGATAAAGGTTAGAGCTGAGGCCTCCTAATCTGAAAAAGCTGAAATTTTGATTGATGTAATGAAATGGAACACCCGCTTTCCAAAATCTGACAGCCAGGTCGTAATCAGCCGCGATGGGATAGGTCAGTTTGAACGCTCCGGATTCTTCATAGACCGATTTACGCACAAAGCAGCTGGGATGATAGAAATTACCAAATACCACCATTTCCCATGACTGTTTGATTGGTTTGCCAAGTAGCCAGACACGATTGTCATCGACGTAGGTGATCCTGCCGTGAAAGAAGGACTTCTCCGGGAATTCAAGTGCGTTTTTGACCAGGGTCTCAACCGCCCCCGCCGCGTACAGATCGTTTGAATGAATTGCCCCGATCAAACTGCCACGGGCGAGAGCAATACCTTTGTTTAATGCGTCATAAATACCTTCGTCAATCTCGCTGACCCACCGGTCAATATAATCCTCATAGCGGGCCACAATTTCCAGGGTGCCGTCGGTGCTGCCGCCATCGACAATGATATATTCGATGTTTTCATAGCCCTGGTTTATCACCGATTGAATGGTTTGTTCCAGAAATTGTGCGCCGTTGTAGACAATTGTAATGATTGATATGAGTGGGGCATTTTCCCTGGTTATTCCGGGTGGGTCGCTGGCTTCTTCCGGGGTTGCCATGCCATGAGGGGTGGTGGGTTTCGATGACAGGTTTTTGTCATGGACCTCAGTTGGCTTCCTGATTTGCAAATCAAACGGATGTGAGTCACCCCAATTGATGTGTGTGACCGACTGCCAACAATTCCCGGGAACGTATTTTTGAGCAAGCCCCGAGACTTTGGTGCGTCCAGCCTGGAGGTAGATAATTATCAGGGGGATCGATGCCGGGGCCCTGCTATTTTGCCCAGGCTGTTCCAGTTGCCCCCCCAATTCAAGAAAATCAATGCAATCACAGGGCAAACCGGGCGTGCCGTCGCGGACGGAGTAGAGAAATACTGAGTTGATTGAGGTTTCAACGCGCAATAGGGCTATTTCTCGCCATCGGTGATCCCGACCCTGGGTTAATCCGGGTAGGGTCGAAATCGACTGGACTTTGGCGTCAATCGTCAGCTGGTCTTTGATGGGATTAGTGCAGAAACCGGAGCTTGCATATTCCGATAAACGAGAAAGTATGGTGTCGGCAAACTGTATGATTTCCGATGTCATTGTTCAGCATCTGCAGGGATGGTGGTGTGGAGTGTCAATGCTACCCTCCATAATGCCACCGCAGCAATGATCATCGGTATTGGCACCGTGATGGACAGACCCGGATTCAGGCTCTGGTGTTGGTACACGTCGCCGGTTTAATTGCGACGTGTCCAACTGGATCAGAGGATTGAGTTGATAGGGCAGCGAATTTATTTACTAAACCGCTGAAGGCTGTATAAAAACCCGCTGAGGGCTCCTAATAAGAACCGCTGAGGGCTCTTTATAGAAGCCGCTGAGGGCTCTACTTCCGAACCATCGAGACGAAATCCCGGAAGATGTCCATGAGGGTTTCATATTTGTAGTCTGTAAATTCACCTGCATCAAAATACATACCGTGCTCGGAACAGCCTTCATACTGAATATGGCTCTGTACCGGGTCAGATAGCAGGTCCATTTTCTTACCACATCTGGGGCAGTCAATATCCCGTATTTTGTTTTGCTTTTTGCCGACCTCCGGATCCCCGCTGTCGATATAGTCGGACATCCATTTATCCTTGAGTGTTTCTGCCTCACCAATATCGAACCACAGGCCCTGACAGCCAGTGCAACGATCGACGGTGACACCGCCCTGGAGTGTACTTAAGGTTTTTTCTTCCATTGCTGATTTGCACTTCGGACAATCCATCAATTTTCCCCATTTTTTGTTTTTGAGTTATACACCTGGTCGAACTGTAATCTGGTCTTCGGCAAATTTACGCGACAAATATCACTAAACAGTTAGGATGTATTGCCCGTTATTCCCAGGAATCCTGCCAGTCTAAACCCCGGTGCACCAATGAAAAGATCCATCGGGACTTTGATATCAAATTGGCTCGCTATATAGTGTCAATCCAGAGCGGTTGGACCAGGGAGGTTCGGCCCATCATACTTAGTTTGCCAAGAGTCCAGTTATGTCAGAAAGCACTGTACCGCAAAAGGTAATGCAAAAACTAGCGGCGGGAAATAATGTTCCGGTCAGCGCCCTTGCGTGCATGGGCGCGCTTGTAGTTATGACCCTGGTTTCCGTTAGCTTGCGAGCAGAAAGTTTGACCGATCAGGCTGACCCCTTGATTGAATCTGTGACTGATCGGGTGGTTGCCTGGCGACGGGATCTACATGAACATCCCGAGCTTGGAAACCGTGAATTTCGCACCTCTGCCTTGATAGCAAAGCATTTAAGATCCCTGGGTATGGAGGTGACCACAAATGTCGCCCATACAGGCGTTGTCGGTATATTACGGGGTGCCGCCGATCGACCCATGATAGCGCTGCGGGCTGATATGGATGGTTTGCCGGTAAAAGAGCAGGTGGATCTGCCATTTGCCTCCAAAGCAACCACCCAATACGGAGACCGCGAAGTGGGCGTCATGCACGCCTGTGGACACGATAACCATATGGCTATTTTAATGGGTGCCGCCGAGGTACTCGCCGCCATGAAAGATAAAATACCCGGCTCCATCAAATTTATTTTTCAGCCCGCAGAAGAAGGTGCGCCCGCCGGTGAAGAGGGTGGTGCCGCAATGATGATTAAAGAAGGTGTGCTCGCGGATGTTTCTGCGATTTTTGGATTACATGTGGGTCCCGGGCAGTTGGGTAGTATTGCCTACCGGCCCGGTGGCTTTATGGCCAGTTCTGACAGTTTTTCGATTACTATTAATGGTCGTCAGACCCATGGTGCTGTCCCCTGGGGGGGAGTTGACCCTATTGTCGTCGCATCCCAGGTTGTGTTGGGATTGCAGACGATTCCCAGCCGACAATTGGATTCCACCCTGACACCATCAATTATTACCGTGGGAAAAATTCAGGGTGGTGTCAGATTTAATATAATTCCTGACAAGGTTGAATTGTTGGGGACTATTCGTACATTCGACAATGAAGTCCGACGGGATATACACCAACGAATCAAGCGAACTGCCGAGTCCATCGCTGAAAGTGCAGGCGCGACTGCGACCGTCACAATTGATGAAGGGACACCGGTGACCGCCAATGATCCGGAGCTCACAAGTTTAATGACTGAAACCCTGGAGAAAGCTGCCGGGAAAAATAATGTCGCAATAGTACCACGCACAACCACGGCAGAGGATTTTGCATACTATCAGGAGCAGATTCCAGGTCTCTTTATCTTCCTTGGGGTATCTGACCCGGAAGACAAGAATCCGGCTTCCAATCATTCACCTTATTTTTATGCAGATGAACGTGCGCTCCCAATCGGGGTCAAAGCGATGACTTACCTTGCGCTGGATTATCTCGAAAAAGAGTGAATCCAGATGCGTATTTTGAGACTATTTTTACAGAAGTGTCGTCATGCCTGCCTGATCTCGGGGTCGACTCGAAATCAGGGTGAAATGAATGACAAGTTTTATATCGATGTTTTGATAAAAAGGAAAAGAGTAGATGAAAGCAGCAATATTTAGAGAAGTTGGAAAACCATTAGAAATCGAAAATATCAGCATTTCAAAGCCTGGTCCAAGAGAGGTATTGGTCCGGACTGCGGCGGCTGGTGTTTGTCACAGTGATCTGCATTTCATCGAAGGGTTGTATCCCGCCCAAACACCGATGGTGCTAGGGCATGAATCTGCTGGCATCGTAGAGCAGGTCGGTTCTGATGTAAGTTATGTAAAGCCGGGTGATCATGTGATTACCTGTCTATCTGTATTCTGTGGGCATTGTGAACAATGTCTCACCGGCCATATGTCATTGTGCGCAAACCCTGAAGTTCGACGTGCTGAGGACGAAGAGCCCAGGCTGGCGCAGGAAGGCAAGCTGGTCAACCAATTTGCTAACCTTTCATCATTTGCGGAACAAATGCTGATTCATGAACATGCCCTGGTGAAGATTCGAGAAGATATGCCACTGGATAGAGCCGCCCTGTTAGGTTGTGCTGTAACAACAGGAGTTGGTTCTGTATTTCACACTGCCGCGGTTGAACCTGGTAGTACCGTAGCTGTGATTGGCTGTGGTGGAGTTGGATTGTCTTGTATCAACGGGGCTGCGATAGCCGGTGCTGCCAGGATCATTGCAGTGGATATGGTTGATTCCAAGCTGGCCATGGCGAAAGAATTTGGCGCCACGGATATTGTTAATGGCAGTAATGGTGATGCAGTTCAACAGGTCATTGAAATGACCGGTGGTGGTGTTCAGTACTCCTTTGAGGCGATTGGCCTTAAACAGACGGCTGAGGATTCATTCAACATGTTGAGAGCTGGCGGATGCGCGACAATCATTGGGATGATTCCGGTTGGCACTAAAATTGAATTAATGGGTGCTGCATTTTTGCAGGAACGCAGAATTCAGGGTTCATTTATGGGCTCAAATAGATTCAGGGTTGATATGCCACGATTTATCGACTTCTACCTGCAAGGCAAGTTGCATCTTGACCAGATGATTTCAAAGCGTATTGGGCTTGAGAAAATTAATGAAGCATTTGCGGATATGAAGACCGGCGCACTGGCAAGAAGCGTTATTGTGTTTGACTAGAACCTTTTGCGGCCTTCGGCCGCAAAAGGTTAAACAGCGGTAGGTTTGGCACGCGGCAGTTGTTTGCGCTGCAAGCGCAAATAACGAGAGCTCTATGGAAGGATTCGATTTTTGGGATCTAGATTAATCCTGAATTGGGGTGTTTTTTTTAGGTTTAGAGTCGCTCTGTTCTGGGGCTCTCGTTATTTGCTCCGTAGGAGCAAACAACTGTCGCGAGCGGGCTGGGTTCTTTCAACTATTGCAGCCGTAGGCTGCAATAGTTCATTGCGGCAGTTGTTTGCGCTGTAAGCGCAAATAACGAGAGCTCTATGGAAGGATTCGATTTTTAGGGCTGAGAGTGGTCCTGAATTGGATTGTTTTTGAGGTTGAGAAGAGCTCTATGGAAGGATTCGATATCTGCCGCGAGTGAACTGGATTCTTTCAACTATTGCAGCCGTAGGCTGCAATAGTTCATTTCAAAGCAAGATACGCTTGTCTTAATCTGCGTTCGCTATCGCGTTCTTCGGCGATAAACCGGCCTAGTAATTCTGCGGTGCGGGGGTCGATGCTTTTGTCGGCCAGCAGCATCAATAATCGATCCTGGTTGTGCTCATCTTCGTTTTGTCCGATGCCGCTGCGTTCAAATTTCTCAATATCATCCATTGCCGACAAGGCGATTGTCATGTCGTTCTCAAAACCGGGATCCGGGGTTTCTACCAGTTCAAATCCCAGTTCGTCGATTCGCTTCTCAAAGGTTGCGGCGTGTTCCGCATCCCTTAGCCCGACGGTATGTAAAATCCTGGCCAGGTCGGGGTTGGCTGTGCTTCTGGACCAGGCGATTAAGAACTTATTTCCCCGTCGTTCGCCGTTTACGATGGCGTTCAGTGTGCTCAGATAAGAGGGCTCAGTGTTCATAGTGGCCTAAACATCGATTATCGGTTGTCACATCATAGAGCGATAGATGTAATTTCCCAACTGAAACCCGGTCTATACTTTCCTGTGAACGGGTTGGAAACGCCGCCTGCCATATGATTATTCAGGCCTTCAGCACTCACTTTTACCATGAGAAAGGATTTTTGCATGGATTTATCGACCTTGCTGGCAAGCGCAATCCACGATATGAAGAATCAATTGCACTTGCTTGCCCCTGATCTCGCTTACCTGGGTGGCTCCCCTGATCCAGCGGTGAATCGCGCTGCAGGCAATATCAAACAGAAACTGGATGGGATCGATCTGGGATTGGTTCGTTTGTTAATGTTGTATCGATTATCAGTGGAATCCGGGACTGGTGTGCTGAATGTCAGGGAGATCTATGTGGCTGATCTTCTAAACGAACTGCCTGAGGTAGCAGATGCTGGATTTGATGGTCAGCATGGGGATAAAGAATCGGTGCCTGTTGTTGAGGTCAGGTGTGCGCCTGATTTGGCTGGTTACTTTGACGAGAATCTGGTCGCTGCGGTACTAAGGGATGCGCTGGACAATGCCCGGCGATTCGCTCGATCAAAAATAGTCATTACAGCGACCGGTGAGTTTAACGGTACCCAAATTGTCATTGAGGATGATGGCCCTGGGCCAGAATTCACGGTCGAAAATACGGGTGGGGACGAGAGTAGGACCGGATTGGGTATGCACCTGGCCGAGAGTGTTGCCAGAGCCCACTCATCCAAGGATAGAGTCGGCTACGCCAGGCTTGAAACATCCAGTAACCTGGGTGGTGGAGCATTCACCCTGTTTTTGCCGTGATTGCTAACGGGTTCGTCACTGTTAAACTGTAATTTCAACCCCTATGAATCGGACCTTTCTTCTTCTTTCAGCAGGATCCTGCTTTTTAATTCAGGGTGTTTTCCTGTCATGGGTTCATAGAAGGCCCTGATTTTGTCCATATCCTGCTTTACATCACCACTCAAATGAAAGGAAAGCCCCAGACCTGCAATTTTATTGCTGTAGTCAAGATAGCCGCAAACAATAGGTATATCTGCTTCACGGGCGATCCGGTAAAAACCTGACTTCCAGTAATCTGTGTATCCGCGGGTGCCAGCGGGAGGGACAACAAGATTGGTACCGGTAGACTCACGAACCTGCTGGGCAAGCCGTGAAACCATATTCGTTGCCCTGGACCTGTCTACCGGGACACCACCAAAAAAGGTAATAATCTGCCCCAGGACAGGGATGAAGAAGTTGTTTTTCACCAGCCAGTTGACCTTGATGCCAAAGGTGTAAGCGGCTCCCAGCAGGAAGATCGCATCCCAATTACTGGTGTGTGGTGCAGCGATAATAATCATGTTTTTGCTGTCAGGTACACCGCCTTCAACTCGCCATCCGGAAACTTTGATTAGAAATCGACCAAAATAATGCGCAACCGCGCTGCACTTTGCGGCACTGTGTTCAATTGGGAGTTTTTGCATGAAGCACTTCAGCCTTGTTTATTCTATGATTACCTTATCTATCACCAATGTAGCATTGACCTGAAGCGGCTACCAGCGGCGTCCAGATATTAGTTGCAGAGGCATACCAGTTGTCCTTGGGACCCACTCGTTAGTCGGCTGCAGGTACCCCGGATGCTTCATTTGTTGATAAAAGGCATACAATGCACGACCAGATACCAATTTTAACCAGATTTAGGACATTCATGGATATGACTAGTCGAATCTCATCTTTTTCCCGTTTACTAGTGCTGTCTCTGGCAGTCCAGTTAAGTGTGGTGGGCTTGCAGAGTGCGATCGCACAGGACGGCAACAATCAGGCTGCCATAGCGAAGTTGCAGATGAGTGCAGAAACTGCACTTGAATCCGGAGATATTGAAATTGCTCTGGAGCATTACCTGGCAGCCCTTGACCTTGATCCCGATAATCTCGGGGCGCTGGCAGAGGTTTCCGACCTGGCCCTCGCCGTGGGTATTCACGATCTTGCGTTGCAGACCCTGGTACACAGGGCAAACCTGCTGGTCAGCATGGGTGACAAAGTTGCTGCAGCTTCGATTCACGAGCAAATCGAAGCATTAAACACCGAGCTCCCTGACCAGATGGCCGAGCGCCTCGCCGCAGTCAGTCAATACACCGAAGAAGAAGTTGCCGATCTTGAGAACTGGCAAGCGATGTCCATGGAAGCACAATCTGCACTGGATAGCGGTGATGTCGCCGGAGCAATCGGTGCCCAGGAAGCTGCACTGCTAATCGTCTCGGAAGTTTTTGGTACCCATCACTGGTTTACGGTATCGGCTAACCGTGATCTTGGCTTTATTTATCGACAACTGGGTGCCGCAGAAGAGGCCGAGTCCTATTACACCCAGGCACTCAATACAGCGGAAGACTTGCTTGGCCCGGAGCACCCCCAGACTCTTGAAATTCAGGAGCTGGTTGCAGAATTGTATGCTGCCTCAGGACTGGTCGACGAAGCGGGATTGATCCGTGAAATGATCGTTCAGACGCTAGAGGCATCCCTGGGTGCAACTCATCAGTACACCTTATCCGCCCGGTACGGCCAGATTAACGGTTTAGAAGCAGCAGCTCGATACAAAGAGGCGCTGGTGATGATCGAAGCACTCTGTGTCGATGTGGAGTCAGACTATGGGCTGTTTAACGAGGAATCCCTGAATTGCATCGACTACCTGTCACGCTCCCAGTTGAATGTCCAGATGCTAGGGGCTGCCGAACGGTCCTATGAGATGCTGGTTGGTCGAATGGCGGCAATAAAACCGGGTATTGATGATGCATTGCTGAACGCGATGAGTCAGCTTGCCGAGGTGTACCATCAACAAGGCAAGTACCAGCAGAGTGCAGGGCTGCTATCAGGCATTATCCAGACGGCGCTGGAAACCCGGAACCAGGAAGCGGCAAACACCGCCAAAAGTTATCTCGGTCGCGTCTTCAATACCCAGGGTAAATTGGCCCAGGCACAATTGGTAACAGAAGAAGTGCTCGATTACGGGCTGAAAAACTGGATTGATACGCCGTTAAATATATACAACACCCTGCTGGAATTAGGCGCCATTTATCAGGCAGACGGAAAGCTCCCGGATGCAGAAGCGACCTATGAAGAAGCCTATCAGGGATTGTTAAGAGACTACGGAGAGCTCCATCCTTCGACTCTGGTTGCGATGAATAATCTTGGCCTGATCTACGAAAAATCAGGCTTTTATGATGACGCGGAACCGCTATTAAAAGAGACCCTTGAGAAGTACCTGTCAACCTATGGCGAAGAAAATCAGAATGCGCTCCGGGCTCGCAACAATCTGGCTCTGTTACATGAAAGCCAGGGAAACTTCCGCGAAGCCGAGCCCCTCTACCTGCGTTCCCTTGAGGTCATGACCCGATTGAATGGTGAAGATCACACGGACACCATTGCAGTTAAAAACAATCTTGCTTTCCTTTATATGCTGATGGAAGACTTTGAGGAAGCCGCGCTCCTGTTTTACGAAGTTTCTCAACAGTGGGAAAGCAGCCTCGGCAGTGAACATCAAAATACACTGAAGGCAACTAACAATCTCGGTCGGATTTATCACAAGATGAACAGGCTTCAGGAAGCAGAACAATTGATAAGCCAGACCCTCGAAGTTCGGCAGCGGGTATTGGGTAAAGAACATCTCGATAGTATCCGTTCCATGATTGACCTGGGTGGCGTTTATCTAGATGAGGCGAAATTATCCGAAGCTGATAGGTTACTCACCGAAGCGCTGACTCGTGCGGAAGAGATTCTTGGCACGCTTCATCCTTATACATTTGAAGCTCTGAATGCGCTTGCCAAAGTAAAGGAAGCAGCTAATCAGTTAGTCGCCGCATTGGAACTTCGGGATAAGGGATTTCAGCGGCGCAGTGAATTTCTTGACCGGATGCTGTGGACTACCGGCGAGAATGCACGTGAAGGTTATATCCGCTTGCATCGCCCCGAATTTAATGACTACATTTCCTTGTTGAGCAAAATGGATACGCCTGATCGCGGCCAAAAAATCATTGATGCAAGTATCCAGCGTAAAGGGCTGCTGCTGAAAGTTACCTCCGAGATTCAGCAGATTGCGACCATGTCCAAGGACCCAAAACTGAAGTTTATCGCTGCAGAGCTTGAGCAGACCAGAAAGGAGTTGGCGGCGAGAACATTGTCCGGGCCAACAGCTGAAACCAAAGACAATCATATTGAAGTACTTTACAACCTCGAGCAGAAGGTGAATGAGCTTCAGGGTCAGTTAGGTCGCGAAAGTGTTCGATTTAGAACTTCAATTGCCCAGGTAAATGCAGCAGCACTTGAGAGTGTGCTGGCTGAAAACAACGCTCTGGTTGATTTCCTGGTTTATGAGGAAGACGGAGAACCAAAATTGGTCGCCGGTGTTGCGGTAAGGGAAGGTGATGAAGTTCGGTATGAGCTGGTTACCTATGAAGATCGCGCCGCCATCGAAGACATTATCATCGAATACCGCAGTATTATTCAGGATGACGGTGCTGACGAAGACGAACAGCTGGAGATCGGTCTGTTGGCCTATGAATTGGTCTGGCAACCGATTCAGGAGGTCATTGGCGATTCAGAATATGTTTATTTAATCCCCGACGGCACGCTGAATATATTACCTTTTAATGCCCTCGTAACAGATGAAGAGGAATATTTGATTCAGGCACTGGATGTGCATATTTTGACCAGCGCCAGGGATCTATTGCCTAATGAATATCGGCTTGCGGATGGGCAGTATGTGATCCTGGCAGGGCCGGATTATGATTCCGAAGATGTGGTGAGCGAGGAGGAATTAAACCTTGCCCGGGGAAAACGATCTTCAGCGCTCCAGTTAGGTTTGAGGGGCGCAGGTACCGGTCTCCGGGGTTTGAATTTTGCGCCGTTGCCTGGTGCCGAGCAGGAAGGACGAATTATTGTTGATCAGGTAGTCGAAAATGACGTGGCCCGTGATGTGTACTTCGGTCGCCAGGCCGAGGAGATGGTGCTCGCAAATCTATCGCAGCCACCCAGAATTTTACATATGGCAACCCACGGTTTCTTTTTGGAGGCCGACCAAAACTTAAGGAAGCGACTGTTGAAGCTCCAGCGTGGTGCTGATTTGCAGGTGCCACCGCCGGGTGACAATCCACTACTTCGTGCTGGACTGGCATTTGCTGGCGTCAATTCAAATGCCCAGTTTCTGGGTGATATTGATACAGCCAATGATGGTGTTTTAACAGCACTTGAAGTACTGAGTCTGAATCTTTCCGGAACACGGCTCGTTGTTCTCTCCGCCTGTGAAACAGGACTGGGTGAAATCCATGAGGGTGAAGGTGTTTATGGGTTGAGGCGGTCTTTCCAGGAGGCCGGTGTTGCCGAGGTGATTAGTTCGCTCTGGGAAGTGAGTGACGCAGGTACTCAAGCGTTGATGACTGACTTTTACGATCGACTATTGTCTGGCCAACCAGCGCGCGAGGCTTTGCGTGACAGTCAGCTAGCACTGATTGAATCGCCAGAGTGGGGCTATCCCTACGTCTGGTCAGCTTTTATGATTGTTGGAAGTTATGAGTCAGCAGGTTTCACAGTCCAGTAAAATCAGGCTCGATCAAGCCGTCGGTGAACCTGGCTGACACTATAAACGAATCACTGCTTGTCGAATTCACCGGTAGAACCGGTGAATTAACTGGCCAGGTTAATTGTTGATGAACTCCCGTATGTTGTACTATTACGCATAAATAACAAATAGCGTAGGTATGGGGAGAGTTCGGGTGATCAGACAAGCCACTGTGTTTCTTGTTTGCAGCAGCATTTCGCTGGCAGTTGCAGCACAATCGTTGAATGAAGCGATTGAAATAACGCTTCGAACAAATCCTGACATTTTGGTCAGCAAACATGGCGTTGAAGCTGCGGAGCAACTTTACAAACAAGCCAAAGGTGCGTATTTACCCTCCATAGATCTCGTTGTTGCCGGGGGGTATGAAAATTCAGACAACACCACTACCCGTGCTTCTTTACTCGACGAACTGGATCTGACCCGGCAAGAAAAAAGTATCAAGCTCACCCAGTTAATTTACGATGGTTTTGCCACCAGCAATTTGATCAAACAGCAGAGCGCACTCATCGATTCTGCCACAGCCCGACTGGGTTCCAGCCAGGAAAATGTTTCCCTCAGAGCTGTCCAGGTTTATCTTGAAATGCTGCGACGAAACAAGGTGGTTAAACTTACCGAGGAGAATTTAACCCAGCACGAACGTACCCTCAGTAAAATACAGGAACGATTTGATAGTGGTGTGGGTACCAGGGTTGATGTGGTTCAAACCCGGGGTCGACGGGCACAATCCAAGAGTAATCTACTGCTGGCACAACGGGATTTCAAGAATGGTAATGCCGAGTTTTACCGGGTTGTCGGCGAGTATCCGCAAGGATTAAATGATCCACAGGAGGTCAGTGGATTACCGGGAACACTGGCAGAGGCAATTGCGAACGCCATGCTAAATAATCCGGGTTTGAAGGCCGCCGAGGCTGACCTGGTCGCTGCAACCGCCGGGCAGAAACAAGCCAAGGGCAGTTATCATCCCAGGTTTGATCTGGAGATAGGCGCCACCAGAAATGATGATGTTGACGGTATTGTTGGTGAGAATAATGACGAAACAGCAGTAATACGTATGTCATACAATCTCTTCAGGGGTGGCTCGGACAAAGCCCGCATTAACGAGGCGCAGGCCCGGGAATTTGCGGCTAGAGAGACTGTCAGGAGTATTCACAGGGCAGTGCAGGAAGACGTTACTCTGATCTGGAACGAACTGCAGGATATTTTGCAACGTCTTGAGTACCTGGAAGCCCACGTCAAATCGACTGAAGAAGTACTGGTTGTCTATAATGAGCAGTTATCTCTTGGCAAACGTACCTTGCTCGATTTGCTTGATATCCAGAATGAACTTCTCAGAGCTAAAGTTGCCTATATTTCTGGTCAGTATTCAGCAAAGTTGGCGCGTTATCGCGTGCTTGCCAGCACCGGCAAATTGCTTGATACAATGGGAATTCAACCCGAAGGTTAAAATCAACTTCTTTGATTTGATCCGGTTCACGGGGCTGGATTAATAGCGACACAACAATTCAAACGCACCGACCGACAAGACCATGGCTGTCAGGTTTATCCTGGACAGATATGAGTTGACGCTGCTTGCCCGTGGTGTCTGAAAAAGTGCATAACTAATTAGCCCGGAATTTCTCGATATTTATGATTGGTGTAGGAATAGATTTTGGAACCTCAAACTCGGCTGCAGCTTGTTTTGACGGCACTTCCGTCCGCCTGGTGGTTCTGGAGCCAGGTAAGGATGGCTCGGGACAAGCGATTATGCCAACGGCAACGCATATCGACCGCGATCTGCAGACCTCAATTGGTGAAGCCGCGGTTGAGCAATACATCGAGGATAATCGCGATCGAATTGTCGAGCTAACCCCGGAAATTATTGGTCAGGGGCAGTTGTTGGTGAATGAGGCGAGTTCCAATGATCCACATTCAGAGGCAGAGATCGCAACCCAGAGTGTTTATGGTGCAGCAACGATCGACCGCGGTATGCCAGGTCGTCTGTTTCGCGGGGTAAAACGGTTACTCGGCAACCCCGGGATTAAGCGGTTACTCGTGTTTGATAAGCCATTCAGGGTTGTTGCGCTGATCACGCCAATATTGCTGCATATTCGCAAAAGGTTGGAGCAAGAATTATCTGAACCCATAGCGGACGTACATTTTGGTCATCCCGTTCTGTTTGAAGGTAACGATGAGTTTCGTAATGATGTAGCCTTTGCGCGACTTAAAGAGGCCACAGACTATGCGGGTTTTAAGCAACTCAATTTTTACCCTGAACCTGTAGCGGCGACCCTCAGCTATTTGCATGATAGATTTGGCCAGACCGACAGCGAAGATTTGTCGGCGACCGCAGTTTCTGATGAGCAAGGTCGGGTACTTACACTGGACTTTGGCGGCGGTACACTCGATCTCAGTGTGATTCAATTCAACGGCCTGAAATTCAGCGTACTGGCCACTGCCGGACTGTCATTGGGTGGTGATCATATCGACCAGCTTATTTTTAAGGAGCTACTTTTTCCATTGCTGGGAAAAGGGGAAATTTGGTCCCGGGTCAGGGATGGGCAACTGGTTGAAAATGAGTTCCCATTTGATGAATATGAAGCCAAGTTACTTAACTGGGCGGTCACATATACGTTAAACCAGAATCACTATCGTGCGAAGCTCGCCGAATGTATCGGTGCCGGCGGTCCGGCAGCAACTAAATTTGAACGTCTCGACGATTTGATTACTCACAATCACAGCTACCTGGTATTTCAGTCTATTAAGAACGCGAAAGCGGCACTGTCGAGTGTTGAAGAGACCATACTTGACGTACCGGAGCTGGATATCTCCATTCCCTTTAATCGACAGCAGTTTGAGCAGATGATGTCAGGGATGCTGGACGAAATTGACGCCTTGCTTAATCTGGTGTTGCAGCGCGCAAATTGTTCTGTGGACGATATAGATGTGGTCATTAGAACCGGTGGCTCGTCCCAGATAGCGGCGGTACGAAGGCTTTTGGAAACCAGGTTTCCCGGTAAGGTGACAGAACATGATCCGTTTACGAGTGTCGCTGCCGGGCTGGCTATCGCCAGCTACTATGGTTATGAATTCTCGACCTAGTGCACGGGAATGCCGCGCGTTAAAAATCATTCCTGCTCTGGTTATTGGCTTAGTATCGTTTGTCACCCATGCGTTTGGTTCCCCGGCGACAAACTCTTTGTCTGTCATCAATCCCCAGGCATTTTCCGGCAGTTTCCGTGAAAATGGTCCCTTCTATGAGTCGGACCTGAAGGTAAAATTTGGTCTGGACCAGACGATACTCGTTGCACATCTCTCGGACCCCAATGCGGCTGACATCATCGTCGCAACCGCCACAGAGAAAAACCTCAAGACGCTGGAGCTATTTGAAATGCAGCAGGGTTACTATCCGGGGAATGCAGTATCGGTGCATCAACTGGACGATGACGTTATCTTTCTTGATGTCGGTGCAACAGTCGGGCGAGATATGCTTGTGGTCTTCTACAGCGGTGTTGCCATGGAGTTGAACCTCAAGGATGGCAGTCGCAGGCCGCTGATCGAATTTTCATCAATTTACAACGCGCCGGTTGATCAAAAGCTGCCCAAACTGGATGCGCTTCGGGACCTCAATGATGATGGTCTTGACGACTTTATCATTCCGGGTTTCAAAGGGTATGAAGTTTATATTCAGCGGCCGGATGGCACCTTTGGTGCACGAAGTTTACTGGCAGCACCTCCAGTTATGGATATGTCATTCCGGCAGAATCCCTGGTACCAGGCAAGGGAGATATATCACACTGATATTACTGACGATGGCCGTGCCGATCTGGTTTTTTGGGTCGATGATGAGTTTTTGATCTTTGAACAATTAGGCAATGGGGACTTTTCCGCTGTTCCTGAACGTTTTTCACCCCCGGTGATGTTCGATGCAGAAGGTTATGAAGGTGTGTCGATGAGGATGGGGGGTGAAGATCAATCCGATGTCGAGAAAAAGGCACTGTTTCGGCTTCGCGATTATGACGCCGACGGGATTCCTGAACTTGTCACCCTCTCAATCAAGAGCGAGGGTGTATTGAAAAAGAGTACAACCTATGAAATTCATCGGGGTGAGCCAGGCACGGCAAACGAAACCGGTGGCCCACGGCTTCCGGGGTTTGAAATCCTGCCCGCGTCCCACATTCGATCTCGCGGAATACAGTTCGATCTGGAAGAAAAGGATCTTAACAATGATGGCCAGATAGATATCATTGTCAGCTCGGTGGAAATCGGATTAGGAAAAATTATTCGGGCCCTATTGACGGGTTCTATTGCGATCAAACTTGATTTTTATCAAATGGAAGCTGGCAAGTACCCCGAGAAACCAAATCTTGAACGGGAAGTGACCGCAACGTTCAACATGTCCAGTGGTGATGTGTTTTTGCCAACCGTGCTCATTACGGACATTAATGGCGATGGCATGGAAGATTTGGTTGTGCAGGATGGTGATGACACCATTGAATTGTACGAGGGGGTGAATAACAATGAATTGTTCTCTCGCCGGGCAATTGAGATTAAGGTCGAAATGCCCCGGGATCCGGATAAGGTTGAGTCCATGGATCTGAATGCCGACAGCAAACAGGATTTGGTCATTCAGCTTGAGCCATTGGAAACGGACCAGACCGTGAGTAGACTTAAGGTGCTGGTCCGAAAATAGCGCCAATTCAGGCGTTACTGATAAATTTGAGCATCGCGTTTTTTATATTTTCTTCAGTTGCATCTTTGACAAATTCCCCTCGCGGCGCCAGCTTCACAGTTGGACCATCGTTGCATCGGCCCATACAAACTGAAGTTTCAACGGCAATATCGAGTCCTGCATCCCGTATATATTGTTGAATCGTTGCCATCAGTTCCAGACTTCCTCTTCTCGCACAGGAAGGCTGGCCGACAGGTGGACGCTCGTTAATACAAAATATTATCTTTTGTGGACGCCTGGTCGAATCTTGTGCCGAAATGTCAAATTCTCCTTACTGTTCAAAAACGGGCGTTCAAAAGCGGACAAAAAATGTCTTGGTGTCTTTTAAACCCTATTCGCTACAATCTCGTCTTAACTACAAATGTCATAAGGTCAAACAGTGTCTGAAGCTGGCCCGGTCGTCGAAATAGCAAAAGAAAGAGAAGCAGAGGCTGCCCTCGTTCTTCGTGCAAAAGACAATGATTTCCTCGCTTATGAGCAATTATACCGATTGCATGTGGGGCGAGTATTTGCGCTTTGTTTCAGGCTGTGTGGTGATCGTGATATGGCAGAAGATTTGAGTCAAGAGGCTTTTGTTCTGGCCTGGCGAAAACTCTCAAACTTCAGAGGCGATAGTGCCTTTGGCAGTTGGCTTTTTAGAATTGCGACCAATAGTACCCTGAGCTATTTACGGAAACAGACACCTTTCAAAAACAGCATGGATATCGATGATCTTGTTGAGGAGGGGAGTGCAGACAATACCGATGAACAAATGAATCTGGAATCGGCAATTAGCAAATTGCCCGTGGGTGCCAGAACGGTGTTTGTTCTTTACAGCCTTGAGGGTTACACCCATGACGAAATTGGCTCAATGCTCGACATTGCCCAGGGTAGCAGTAAAGCACAACTACATAGAGCGAGAAAATTGTTGAAGGGTTATCTGAAAGTAGCGTGAATCAACGCTTCCCATCAGGTTTGTACTTTATGAAAGGACCAAAAACACAAATGAATAATCAGGATGAGCAGAATCAAAAGTCCAGCGACCCGGCCGCAACAGGTGACCTGGAACTTGCGCGGGCGATCCGGGAACTCGGCAAGGAACTGACCCCCGGTCGGGATCTCTGGCCTGGAATAGAACGTAATATCGCAGACTACCCACAAAAGGCGGGTCGCAGCAGTACATGGAATTGGATGCCCTACGGTGTTGCTGCCAGTCTGCTGGTCGCTGTTGTGTCCCTGTCGGTCTCACTGGGGATCCTGAATGGGGAAGCCGTTGGCAAGTCTGATGTCGTTTCGGCGGATACCAGCCTCGACCAAATGGCGATTGATCATGTTCAGGTGATGAACCCCCTGGTCACCAGGTTCAATCAGGTTAATGAAAATCTCGCACCAGAGACATTGGATGATATTTATCGGAATCTGGAAATTATGGCTGCTGCCCGCCGGGATTTGGAAGCGCAGGTAAGGAAATCACCGGAGAATCGTCGTCTGGTGGAGATGCTAATGAGCATCCATCAGCAAGAGCTGGATTTATTAAGGCAGGATTTTTCGCCGTCCGGTAGATATTGAATATTACGCAAATGTTATGACTGTGCCCGGCACAGCGGCAATCAAATTTAGAAGGTCTAAAAACTATGATTACCACATTAGAAATGTCTCAACGACTCCCACTTCGGCACAAGTGGCCAGGACTGCTGCTGGGTAGTCTGCTCGCGCTGGTGATGGTTGTCCCGCTACAGGCCGATCAGAAGTCGGTCAATGAATCAAAAAAAGCGGCGATGGATGGACGAGTCAGGATCACAATCGAACGAGGTGATCTTGAAGTGCATGGTTGGGACAAAAACCAGATTTTGGTCAAGGGTAAGCTCGATGAGAAAACAAAAGAGTTCATTTTTGATGTTGATGGGGACGATACCGTCATTGCTGTAAAAATTCCGGAAAGCAGGGGAGGGTGGGGGAGAGCGAACGGCTCTGACCTGATCATCTATCTACCCAGGAAGAGCGAGGTCGACATAGGTTCTGTTTCAACAGACATAAAACTTGAGGATCTCAGGGGCGGGATTGATCTGGGTACGGTCAGCGGCGATGTCACCGCCCGGAATCTGTCGGGTCGGATCAGTCTGACCAGTGTCAGTGGCGAAGTCGATCTGAGGCAGGCGGAGGGTAGAATAGTTGCCAAATCCGTCAGTGGAAATGTTGATGTGAGAGAGTCCAAAGGTGATCATCGACTGAATTCCGTCAGCGGTGAGTTGCTTATACGTGGTGCCGAAGGTGAATTTGAATTGACATCTGTGTCTGGTGATTTGGAGATTTTGGATGTGACTTTCTCACGAATGAATGGTGGAACGGTTTCCGGCGACGTTGACATTGAAGCGACCATGCTCGGTGGTGGCAGGTTGGATATGGAATCGGTGAGTGGATCTGTTCGAGTTGAATTTCTCAAACCAGTAGATGCGCGATTTGACCTGGAAACTGCTTCCGGTCGTATCGTTAACAGAATTACCGATGACAAGCCACGGAAGTCAAAATACATCAGGGATGAGGTTTTACGGTTCGTTGTAAAAAGCGGTAAAGGCGAGGTGACTCTGAGTAGTCGTTCCGGTGATGTTATCGTTTCACAATAGCCCCTTTCCACATTCAATAGCGGTAGTGTCTGGCACCTGGATCATCCTGACTGCAGGAACAACCTGGAACCTATGCACCCCGGGCACATGGATTCCATTTGCTCAAAGGGCGCCTGCGCCCCTGCGTTCATCAGAGAAACGTTGACCCGCCTTACAATCGATTGCCGTCCGCATCAATGAGCACGACGGGGCCATAACCAAGCGCATTCAGCTTTGGCTCAATAAGCTTGCGATCACCGACGACGATCCAAACAAGCGCATTGGGGTCTATTATTTTTTTCGCCTGGGTGTTGACGTCATCCATGGTGATTTTACTCACATTAGCTGCGTAGTCATTGAACCAGTTATCGTTCAAACCGTATTGCACAATCTGGGAAATGCTTCCCATAACCGAGCCTGCTGTTTCCCATTTACCTGACAGGGTTAATGAGTTGTTTTTTATCACCTTGTCCAGTTCGTCAGCGGTTGCGGGAGCACCGGTTATATAAGCGTCGAACTCCTTCATCACTTCCTGAATAGACTCACTGGTTTTATCAGTCTGGACACTGGTCATCATGTAGAAAGTTCTTTGTCCACGAGCACTTGCAAGACCAGTGTATGCACCGTACGACCAGTGTTTGTCTTCGCGCAGGTTCATGTTGATCCTGGAAGTGCTCATACCACCCAGAATATCGTTCATTGCCTCGATGGCCAACTCATCTGGATTTGCCTTGGGTGTAGCCACCTGGCCGGCGAACATAAATGATTGTGGTGAATCCGGTTTATCGACCAAATAAATTTTGGTGGAGTCCGGTCTTTTTACCTCACTGATATTTTTAGTAGGAGTATTACCCGGTTTCCAACTGGCAAAATGACGCTCCAGTTTGGGTAACACCTCCGACATGGTTGTGTCACCGACAACAATCATGGTTGCATGATTGGGTTTGAACCAGGTGTTATGAAAATTCTGAAGCTCCTGCAGCGTGATTTTTGATACAGAATCGAGGGTGCCTGAACCCGTGAGCGGATTACTGTATGCATGATTTTCGCCATAGATCAGCTTTGGAAAAACCCGAAGCCCCATGGACTGCGGGCTCACTTGTTCACTCTGAATTGCGGTAAGTTGCTGGGTTCGTAATCGCTCGAGTTCTGTGTCAGGAAACGAGGGGTTTAAAATGACATCGGCAAAAACCTTGAGAGAGTCATCGATTGTGGTTTTCAAAGTTGAGAGCGATACAAAAGAAGTATCCAGATTTGAGCCGCTTCCTACCCCTGCGCCGAGAAGGATCAATTCATCACTAATATCTAACGCATCTCTGGATTTGGTACCCTCGTCCAGCATGTTCATTGCAAACTTTGCTACCCCTGGTTGGGAGAATTGATCAGATGCGTATCCAGCATCCAGTGAAAGCTGAAAATTGACCACCGGAATTGTGGGTCTGTTGGCAACGATGACTTTTAATCCATTGCCAAGTTCTGCACGCTCGAAGCGGTCAAAACGGGTTTCGACCTGAGCTCCCGGCGCTGGTAATTCTGACCGATCAACCTCGGATTGTTTTGCAGCCAACTTTGGAAAAGGTCTGATTGCCAACTGGTACATACCGTCGCTTAGCCATTTTACGCCAGCGTTTTGCAGGTCTTTGCGGTTTGCATTTTTAATCCAGTTCAATTCTTTTTGGTAGTGAGCTGGATCACCGGTATAAATGTAGTTGCTGGCCAGGAGATCAGACTTGCCACCGAACCCGCCAATTTTCTCGATGCCCCGAACAAAGCCGCTGATGGTTTGAATCTTGACCCGCTCTACTTCTTTTTTGGTTGGGCCGCTCTTTAGTATTTTGCGAAGCTCTTGATCAATAATGTCGCTTACCAGGGCTTCATCGACACCTGGGTTGATCATGGCGGTGACCTCAAATGTACCGGCAATTTCTCCGGTTGAGGTATAGGCGCTTACCGATGAAACCAGCTGCTCATCGTAGGCTAGCCTTTTGTAGAGTCTGGAGCTTTTGCCGCTGGAAAGTACAGACGCAAGCATATCCAGGTAGTTGGTGTCGATGCTGCTATTGCCTTCAATATTCCAGGATTTGAGCAGCATTGTCTGGGAAACCCGGTCATAACTGACCTGTTTTTGTGTGCCAGTGAGTTTTGCCACCCAGGTATCGTGTTTGGTTAACGGTGGTCCCGGTTCGATTTCGCCAAAATAGTATTCCACTTTTTGTTTGATATCTTCCAACTCAACATCCCCTGCGATCACCAACACGGTATTGTTTGCGCCGTAATATTTTTTAAACCAGGCATGGACATCATCCAGCGTCGCCGCATTCAGGTCATCCATGGAGCCGATTGTGGTCCAGGAATAAGGGTGTGTGTAAGGATAAATACTGCTGTACTGAATTTCCCCAGCGCGTCCATAGGGCGAATTTTCACGCTGCCGCTTCTCGTTTTGCACAACACCCCGTTGCTCGTCCAGTTTCTCCTGGGTAACTGCGCCGAGTAAATGGCCCATGCGATCGGACTCTAGCCACAGAATAGTGTCGAGGGCATTTTTGGGTACATTCTGGAAGTAATTGGTGCGATCCCAATTGGTTGTACCGTTCAGGGTTGTTGCACCAATTTTTTCGGTTGCCCTGAAATAGTCATCGTCGTAATTTTCGCTGCCATTAAACATCAGGTGTTCAAACAGATGGGCAAATCCGGTCTTACCCCTAATCTCATTTTTTGAACCCACGTGATACCAGATATTGACTGCAACAATCGGGGCTTTATGGTCCTCGTGGACGATGACCGTGAGACCATTGTCCAGTTTAAACATTTCGTAGGGTACCTCGACATTCAGATCGAATGGATCTGAGGCTGCCTGTACCTGTGTGAACAATAGTGAGATGACTACCGCGCTAATTGAAAAAAATCGGAGAGATCGGTAAATATTTGGCATATGAGACAAAACAGTATTCCCTGGTAGAGATGACGTGATTAATTAAACCCTGATAAACAATTTCGGAGTCAGACCTGCGGATATTGAGAAACAATCTTCCGGTAAGGAGATAAGTAGTTTATCTTCTTGATCCTGGATTTGTTGCACATTTGAAGGTTATAAACGACTCTACGACTAATTTAAAGGTGAGTTGAGACGAATTGATCAAAAGTTCAGTTGAGTGAATCTCCAGCGCAAAAAAGCGCGACGGCAACACCTGCTTGCCGGGTAATCGCAGGGGGAAATGTTTAGGGTATTTTCGATCTCATCAGGGCTTTTTTTGCGCTGAAGGCTCTTTGTTCGCTGAGGGCTCTCTATGTTATGCGCTGAGGGCTCCTTATGAGCTGAAGGCTCTCTACCCGCTGAAGGCTCCTTATACGCTGAAGGCTCCTTATACGCTGAAGGCTCCTTATACGCTGAAGGCTCTCTACCCGCTGAAGGCGCTTTATGTTATGAGCTGAAGGCTCCTTATGCGCTGAAGGCTCCACCAAATCAAAAAAGGAATAGATCATTGCACAGTTTTAAGCGAATTGAGGTTGCCCGGCCAGATGGGAAATTGTCGGTACTGGTTGCGGGAGAAGGGCAGGCTCGTTCAGTCGTGGTACTCCACGGGATGCGTGACCATGCCGGTAGTATGTCTGGTCTGGCTGATAATTTTGATGCTCAGTACCATATTGTCATTCCCGATCTTCGTGGACATGGTCAATCGGTTTGTGGTGGTGGATATGCCTTGATTCAGTTTGTTGCTGACCTCAGGGCGACAATTTTGCAGTGTGGGCTCGAGAATCCTGTTCTGGTTGGGCACAGCCTGGGTGGACATATTGTTTCCAGATACGCCGCTACCTATCCCGATGAAGTGGAAGCACTGGTCCTTTTGGATGGTATGGGGCCACCCTCGGTTGAAGAACCCGCATCACCAAAGGCAGTGCAGGACCGTTGGTTGTGGAGCCTTGAGGGTGTCGTGGCGCAGGCCAACTGGCTAAAACCCATGCTGGATCAAGATGAAGCCGTCGACCGACTGTGTCGAAATAATCCACGTCTGGACCCGGATATGGCACAGGACCTGGTGGCTGAGGGAGTGATGCCACATCTGGATGGTGGTATTCGCTGGAAGTGGGATCCAACGGTTAATATGGTCTGGCAGACATTCTCCCATGAAGAAAGTGAACTGCTCTCGCAGTTCATTCACTGCCCCACTCTCATCGTGACCGGAGACGATGCACTATCTTACTGGACTAATAGCCGGTTCGATCGAAAAATCCCAGAATCATGGTATCAGCAGGAACTCATACGCCGAGCAGCATTATTCAGCAATGCACAATCCATCGTGATCAAGGACGCAGGGCATATGCTGCACTATGACCAGCCCGCTGCGTTAAACAGCGCTGTCTCGGGTTTTCTGGCCAGCTTGCCCGACGGTTAATTTATCTGAATCCAGTCCCGCTTTTCCTGGTTTAGGTCGCGCTGTGATGCCGGGTCATTATGTTGATTCATTTGACAGTGTATGAACTTCCGGTTTGTCGCTGGGTTCATCCTGGAATTCCATCGCCGCAATGGCAGCTTCCCTGTCCATGCCTATCAGGTGTAACCAGTCGTTCATCATGAGGTAGAGACTTGGTACAAGAAATAATGTAATCACGGTGGCAAATAACACACCAAATGCGAGCGAAATTGCCATGGGTATAAACATAAATGTTTCAGGATCCTGATTGGTCATGAGTGGAACAAGCCCCACGAACGTGGTCACTGAAGTCAGCACGATTGGTCGAAATCTTACGACACCTGCCATGGTGACAGCTTCGAAGATAGGTACACCCTGGCGCCGTTGCCGGTTGATATAGTCGACAAGGACAAGTGAAGCATTCACGACGACACCCGATAGCGCAATAATACCAAGCAGTGAGAAAAAGA
>Ga0206123_10001305_pt1 | contig 23649 bp, 22 predicted proteins | sample Helgoland_Spring_2_FD_160086 | JGI IMG/M metagenome (GOLD analysis project Ga0206123, IMG submission 160086) | Pelagic subsurface seawater microbial communities from Kabeltonne, Helgoland, North Sea - Helgoland_Spring_Bloom_20160316_1 | ecosystem: Environmental > Aquatic > Marine > Epipelagic ...
AGGAAATACCTTAAAAGCCAACGGGTTGGTCACCCTGGAACACATCACCGATATCTCCACTCAATTAATTGTGAACAAAGTGTCGATGAAAATGAAACATAGCCTGATGCAGGGTCTGATTGATGATTTTGCAGCGGCGGTTGGAGATTGAGTCATGGGGGATTTTTCTATGCGGAGATTGTCAACAGCCTCGCCGGCTTTTCAGCAACAGTTTGAGTCTTTGCTCGCTGTTCAGGAAACAAATCACGATCGGGTTATGCAGGATGTGTTGGGCATTCTGAATGAAGTTAAAGCCAATGGTGATGCAGCCTTATTAAAATTTACCGAGAAGTTTGATGGCATCACCGCCACCGAATTTTCGGCACTGGAGATCAGTCAATCCAGGATGAAAGCATCTCTGGGCAAGATTGATCCTCTTGTACTCGACGCATTAAAACAATCCATCGCGCGAGTCAGGAGCTACCACGAGAAGCAAAAAGCTGCTTTGGGTAACCAACTCGACTGGTCCTATGAAGATGAATTGGGTAACCAACTTGGGCAACTCGTCAGGGGAATGGAACGAGTAGGGATATACGCCCCAGGGGGTAAAGCTGCTTATCCATCTTCAATCATTATGACAGCGATTCCCGCCAGGGTTGCCGGTGTAGCCGAGATTATATTGACGGTACCAACGCCAGGTGGAGAGGTGAACGAGGCTTTACTCGCCACCGCGCACTTGTGTGGTGTCGACAGGTTATTCACGATTGGTGGTGCCCAGGCCATTGCCGCGCTGGCCTATGGCACAGAGACTGTACCCAGGGTGGACAAAATTGTCGGCCCGGGCAATATCTATGTGGCGACAGCCAAATCTATTGTTTTTGGAAATGTCGGAATCGATATGATTGCCGGTCCCTCTGAGATTGCGATCGTTGCCGATGGCAGTGTCGAACCGGAATGGCTGATGATGGATATGTTTGCCCAGGCTGAACACGATGAGTTAGCCCAGTCTGTGCTCATCTCCACAGATGAAGCCTTGCTTGATGCGGTCGCAACACTTATTGAAACAAGAATATCGGGAATGCAGCGGTCCACTATTATTGAGCAGGCCATCAGGGATCGAGGCGCGCTGATATTAGTGCAGTCTGACGAGGAAGCTGTAGCGCTGGTGAATCAAATGGCGCCGGAACATCTGGAAATCTGTCTGGACGCGCCTGAAGCTTTTCTTGCCGGGGTGCGTAACGCCGGCGCTATATTTGTGGGTAAACATACAGCAGAAGTTGTCGGCGACTATACCGCGGGTCCCAGTCATGTATTGCCAACCAGTGGTACAGCAAGATTTGCCTCGCCACTCGGCGTCTATGATTTTCAGGTTCGCAGTTCCCTGATTCGTTGCTCGCGGGAGGGTGCCATCCAGCTAAATCGTGCGGCATCAATCATCGCCCGGGCAGAGGGTCTGGAAGCCCATGCGTTGTCCGCTGAATTGCGGATTCAGGGTTAGCCGGCGTTCCCATGGAGCAATCGGGTCCCTCAAGTCGCTATCAGGCGGCAGTATCAAACGGTGAAATTCAATCTGACCCGGCGCAGTTAGAGGCAATAAATCACCTGCAAACCCTGTTTGAGTCTTTGACCCGGCCTGAAGCTGAACCCGGTCTGATTGGCCGTATTTTCAACAAGCCAAAAAGACAGAAGATTCCCGGACTCTATTTCTGGGGGGGTGTTGGTCGCGGCAAGACGTTCCTGATGGATCTTTTTTTTGAGTCCCTTCCCTTTGAGCAAAAAGCCCGGATGCATTTCCATCGATTCATGCGTCATGTTCATCATGCCCTGCGTGATTTGCAGGGTGAGGCGGACCCATTAAAAAAGGTTGCGCTGGATTTTGCCCATAACAACAGGGTGCTTTGTTTTGATGAGTTTTTTGTGAGTGATATCACAGATGCGATGATTCTCGCCGGTTTGCTGGAGGTTTTGTTTGAAAACGGTGTGACCCTGGTGGCAACTTCTAATGTTGAACCGGTCAATTTGTATGAGAATGGTCTGCAGCGAAGCAAGTTTTTACCGGCGATTGCGCTCATTGAGGCGCATTCGAAGATACTCAACATCGACTCGGGGACAGATTACCGACTGCGGGTGCTGGAATCAGCGGAGATTTATCATTTCCCCCTGGATTCAGTGGCCGATGAGGTGCTGCGGAAGAGCTTTAAGTCATTGTCGCCGGATGTTGGCGAAGCCAATGCGATGCTTGAGATTGAGGGGCGTGAGATCAAAACCCGATTTTGTGGTGATGGTGTTGTATGGTTTGATTTTCCGGATATTTGTGATGGCCCCCGTAGCCAGAATGACTACATAGAAATTGCGATGATGTTCCAGACGGTACTCGTGAGTAATTTACCTCAGTTAACGGTGCGGGATGAAAATGCGGCACGGCGTCTTATTAGCCTTGTGGATGAATTTTATGATCATAGCGTGAAGCTGATTATCTCCGCCGAAGTGCCCATCCTGGCCCTTTACCAGGGAGAGAGGCTGAAATTTGAGTTCCAGCGCACTGAAAGTCGGCTTCAGGAGATGCAATCGAACGAATATCTGGCTCGAGAGCATAAGCCTTAGCACTGGCCAGAAAAATCAGTTATAAACACACTTGAACAAGAGAGTTGGGATAAATGTGTCCATTCTGGTAATTCAGGACCAGATATTTCAGCGAAGGTCTTGCGTGAGGATTGTCACTTCGGTAAGATTCGCGCTCCAAATTTCCCCATGTGAATGCAAAACGGTACGTTGGAATTTTCGTCGTACTTTGCTGGTGGGGGACTAAATACTGACTACGGTTACACTATCGGTTACGCAATGAAAACTATTTCCGCAAAGAAAGAAACAGCGACACACAGCTGGTATGTTGTTGATGCAACAGACAAAATCCTCGGTCGAATGGCGACAGAAATTGCCAATAGACTGAGAGGCAAACACAAGGCCGAGTTTACGCCGCATGTTGATACCGGCGATTACATCGTTGTAATCAACGCCGAGAAAGTGCGCGTAACCGGTAATAAAGCCACGGACAAGACCTATTATCATCACACAGGTTTCCCCGGCGGCATTAAATCAATAACTTTTGACAAGTTGATGGATAAAGCACCAGAGCGTGCGATCGAGTCGGCTGTGAAAGGAATGATGCCAAAAAACAAGCTTAGCTACTCCATGTTGACCAAGCTAAAAGTCTACGCAGGTGGTGAACATCCGCATTCCGCTCAGCAACCCCAAATGCTTGAGCTATAGTAAAAAGGTTAAGTTATGACGCAGTACTACGGAACAGGAAGAAGAAAGTCAGCTAAGGCAAGGGTATTTATGACCCAGGGCGCCGGTAACATCGTCGTCAACAAGCGGCCTTTGGACGAGTATTTCGGTCGCGAAACGGCACGAATGATTGTTCGTCAGCCATTGGAACTTGTTGAAATGACCGACAAGTTTGATCTTCATGTCACTGTACGCGGCGGCGGCGGTGGCGGCCAGGCAGGCGCGATTCGCCATGGTATCACCCGTGCTTTGATGGAATTTGATGAGACCCTGCGTCCGTCACTTCGAAAGGCAGGTTTTGTGAGTCGTGACGCCAGAGTGGTTGAACGTAAGAAAGTTGGATTACGTAAAGCGCGTAAGAAACCTCAGTTTTCCAAGCGATAAGATTTCTGGCGACCAGATTGCCTGGTTGCTGGTTTGGTGATTCGCCACGTTAACGACTATTTTTGACGTGCTATCATAGCTATTCCGTAAAAGCCCTCTTCAATAGAGGGTTTTTGCGTGAAAAACGACGCCAAAATCAACATTTTAGTTTGGTTATGTGATAGTATGCGCGGGCTTTTTAATTGGTTGCCGAATCCTTGAGGACTGCAGTTCCAGTGAGGTTCGAGGAACTATACAGGCGGTAATGTAGGCAGTCAGGAGTATTCCCGGTGATGCTAGTGGATGGTTTTGGAATTGGAGGGAGTGAACGTCTTGAGTGATGACGGCATGAACGTGGGGCGGCGCAATTTTTTAATTGGGGCTACCTCAGTAGTTGGATCAGCAGGAGTGGTTGGTGTCGCAGTACCCTTCCTGGGTTCCTGGAATCCTAGCGCAAAGGCATTGGCCGCAGGTGCGCCAATTAAAATAGATATCAGCAGGCTGGCTCCGGGCGAAATCATAGGCCCAATACCCGCATGGCGTGACAAACCCGTTTTTGTTGTCAAACGCTCGGAAGAGCAGTTGGCGAAACTGAATAGCAAAAACGATCGTCTCGCAGATCCTGATTCAGACGAAATACAGCAGCAACCGGAATATGCCAAGAACGAGACCCGGTCAATACGACCTGATGTCCTGGTTCTGGTTGGTATCTGCACACATTTGAGCTGTTCGCCCAAATTCAGGCCAGAGATAGCACCGCAGGAATTTGATGCGGAATGGGTCGGCGGCTTTTACTGCCCTTGTCACGGTTCCAAATTTGATCTTGCCGGCAGAGTCTATTCCGGTGTTCCCGCACCGACTAATTTGCCAGTACCACCGCATTTTTATGAAAGTGATTCCGTCATTGTGATCGGAGAAGACGGAGGTACTGCATAGTGGCAACCATCGAGCAAAATTTTAAAGATATTATGCGCTGGGTTGATGACAGGCTGCCTGTCACTGAAACCTATGAAAAGCATATGTCAAAATACTATGCACCGAAGAACTTTGACTTCTGGTACATTTTTGGTGTTTTGGCATTTGTGGTTCTAGTCAACCAACTCCTCACTGGAATCTGGTTAACAATGAACTATGTCCCAACCGGCGACGAGGCATTTCGGTCGATTGAGTACATTATGCGAGATGTTGACTATGGCTGGATGCTCCGATACATGCATTCTACCGGCGCATCGGCATTTTTTGTTGTGGTTTATCTGCACATGTTCCGCGGCCTGATGTATGGCTCATACCAAAAGCCCCGTGAGTTGATCTGGGTGTTTGGCATGTTCATCTATCTGGCACTCATGGCAGAGGGTTTCTTTGGTTATCTACTCCCCTGGGGCAACATGTCCTACTGGGGGGCCCAGGTAATTGTATCCCTTGCCAGCGCCATTCCTTTTTACGGCGAAGACATCGCGCTCTGGGTGCGAGGCGATTTTAATATGTCCGGTGTTACCCTCAACAGATTCTTTGCGCTCCACGTTGTTGCTGTACCAATTGTTCTGCTGGTTCTGGTTGTATTGCATATCCTCGCCTTGCACGAAGTAGGTTCAAACAATCCCGATGGCGTAGACATCAAGAAACATCTGGACAAGGATGGTAAGCCACTGGACGGCATACCGTTCCATCCTTTCTATACAATTGGTCACGATCTTCCCGGTATAGTGCTGTTCCTTATCGTATTTTGTGCGGTGATGTTCTTCTACCCCGACGGCGGTGGTTATCTGATAGAACATCCTAATTACACCCCGGCTGATCCATTAAAAACACCTGCGCTGATTGCACCTGTCTGGTATTACACGCCCTTCTATTCAATGTTGCGAGCAGCCACATTCCCGCTATTTGGCATGACTGCAAAATTCTGGGGTCTTGTTGTGATGGCCGGCGCCATTGCAATCCTGTTTGTTTTGCCCTGGTTAGACAAGTCACCGGTCAAGTCCATGCGATACAAGGGGCTGGCGAGTAAAGTGGCCCTGGCAATATTTGTGATTTCATTCTTTATATTGGGGTACCTGGGTACTGTTCATCCAACACCAGTTAAGACCTTGTTGGCGCAAATATGTACAACAATTTATTTTGCGTACTTTTTGTTGATGCCCTGGTATACCAGTGTTGAAAAGACCAAGCCTGTGCCAGATAGGGTGACGTTCAAATGATGAGACTATTAACAATTACCAGCTTGAGAAATGCGTTTGGACTTTCAGTTTTGGCATTAACTGGCGCGATGTTTTCCATGTCGGTATCCGCGGCAACAGCGGAGTATCCACTGGATCACATTGAACCAGATATACATAATCAGGCCTCATTACAGCGTGGTGCTAAAACCTATATGAACTACTGCCTGGGTTGTCACTCACTGCAGTATCAGAGATATAAACGGACCGCTGAAGATCTGGGGATACCGGAAAATTTGATGCTGGAGCATCTTGTTTTTGATCCGGATGTCCGGATAGGTGAGCTAATTACAAATAACATGAGTCAGCCAAATGCCAGAAACTGGTTTGGTGCTGCACCACCTGACCTCACACTGCATAGTAATTTGAAAGGTGGACCTGATTGGTTGTACACCTATCTGCGGACATTCTATCGTGATGATTCGAGACCATTTGGCGTTAATAACCTGGTGTTTCAAAATGTTGGTATGCCCCATGCGCTGCTTGATCTTCAGGGTATGCAAATTTCAACCTGCAAACAGATACCCAGGCTGGCTGAAAACGGCGGCGATATGCGAGACCCATTGACCAATGAGTTTGTCACCGAAGAGGTCTGTGGCGCAGAACTTATCCACCGGGGCTATAGCCCACTAGAGAAAGTAGAAGGTACAGGTTCACTGACAACTGCCGAGTATGATGAGGTTGTTTATGATCTGGCTAATTTCCTTTACTACATGGGTGAACCCGCCCGACTCGATAGAACGCGAATTGGCTGGTATGTTCTATTGTTCCTGGCATTTTTCTACGTATTCACATGGCTGTTAGGTCGGGAATATCACAAAGAGTTTCATAGAGAAAGTTAGTCGAGAATCGGCGACTGCGAACCGGCAACAGTAAACCGGAATGCAGTGTAAAAATGTCAACTTATTCGTTCATCACTGAATCGCCGTTAGTCGCGGGTCGGTGATGAACTTCGTTCTAAACATAACAATCGAGAGGTGAATAGATGGGGGTCGTTGCAAAACACTCATCAATGATTTTTTATTCCGATGGGAATGATCATTACAGTCAGCGGGTACGACTCGTCCTGGCCGAAAAAGGTGTCGCTGTGGAAATCATAGATGTTGATCCCGCACACTTGCCCGAGGACTTGACGGACTTAAACCCCTACAACACCTTACCAACTTTGATTGATCGTGATCTGGTGTTGTATCAATCACAGGTCATCATGGAATATCTGGATGAGCGTTTTCCTCATCCACCGTTGTTGCCGGTTTATCCGGTTGCAAGGGCCCAGAGTCGACTTTTTGTGCATCGTATACAGCGCGACTGGTGTACCGCGGTTGACACCATAATGGCAGGCAAGTCCAAGGACACTGTTATCGACAAGGCTCGAAAGGAACTTCGTGAAAGCCTGATATCGATTGCACCAATCTTCGACGGCAAGCCATTTTTCATGAGTGAAGAATTTACCCTGGTCGACTGCTGTGTGGCGCCCATACTTTGGCGACTGGCTGTCCTTGGGATAGAATTGCCACCGAAGCAAGGTAAGCCTATTCTGGATTATATGGACAGAATGTTCGACCGTGATTCTTTTCAAGCCAGCTTGTCAGAAGCTGAACTTGATATGCGTGATTAGCCGGTTGGACTCAGGGTGTTCAAAAACTAGATGTCGGATGAGCAAAAAAATAGAGTAAAGACCATGACCATGAGCTCCTCTGTGCCCTATTTACTACGGGCAATAAATGAGTGGATTCTTGATAATGATTGTACGCCTTATCTAATTGTTGATGCACACGCTGAAGACGCCTCGGTCCCGCTGGATTATGTGAAAGACGGTCAGATCGTGTTGAACATAAGCCCTATGGCAATACGCGACCTGGTGATTGGTGATGAGCACATTGCATTTAGTGGTCGCTTTGGTGGTGTACCCCACGAAATCTTTGCGCCAATGGATGCTGTGCTGGGGATTGTGGCTAAAGAAAATGGCGAAGGGATGTGGTTTCCTCGTGAAGAAGCGAGCCCTGAACCCCCACCCAAGCCGGTTAAAAAGTCCAGCCCACCTTCACTAAAGGTTGTGAAATAACGGGTTGTTAAAATACCCAAAAAAATCCCGACACAAGTTCGGGATTTTTTTTTGGCGATTGATTAGTGTATTTCAGGAGTCAGGAGCTTCCGGTTTCCCTGCTATAGAGCAGTTCAATACATGCGGCGGCGGAGTCCTAATTGATATATTCAAATACCTTCACTATTTTTTGAACACCAAACACCTTCCTGGTTTTCTCTACCGCAGCTTCAGCTTCGCTTCTGGTAATTAGCCCCATTAGAAATACGGTGCCATTTTCTGTGACAACTTTCACCCTTGAGCCTTCAGTGTCTGATGATGACAATAGTGCAGTCTTAACTTTTGTTGTTAGCCAGGAGTCATTGGTTCTCGCCATCATTGATGTTGGGCCTGCAACTTCCAGTTCGTTGTGAACGGTGCGGACTTTCCGCAGGTCTGCTATGGCGTCGTGCGCTGTTTTTTTGAGTTCCTCGGAAGCTACCTGACCCGTAAGTAATACCATGCCGTTAAATGCGGTGATGCTAATGTGTGCCTTTTTCAACTGCGGGTCCGCTGCCCTGATATTTGCCTTGCCCCGTGACTCGATCATCTGATCATCCCACACAGTTCCCAGCGTGCGTTTGCCATAGTTCTCTGAAGTTGGGCCAGTCACGGATGAACACCCGCCTATTGTCATGAGCATCAATAGTGCCAGTGAGGGTAAAATTTGTTTCATAATATGTCCTGTCAATCAGTTACCGGGTGCCCGGACGCAGGTATCTGCATCACGGCTTCATTTAGTCGTTTAACGTGAAGGCATTTTCTACCCAATCAATATCGGGGCTCATCGAAATCACGTCAAATCTGAAATCCCGATTTGATCTATCCGGATTTTTCTGCAAATAAAATTGTGCGGTGCGAATTATCCGCCTTCGTTTCGCCGATGTCACTGTTTCAGCACCACTGCCGTGGCTGGCATTCTGTCTGAACCTGACCTCCACAAAAACCAGGGTGCTTTTGTTCCTGACGATAAGATCAATTTCGCCGCCGCGAAAGCTGAAATTCTGCTCAACCAACTCGTAACCTTTGGCCGCGAGGAAACGCCAGGCGTCTGCTTCCGCCTGTTGCCCGATACTGTTGGTTGAATCATTCATAACAGTTGCTAGCGAATGGGAAACTAGATTGAATCAAGGATCAACGGCACAGTGACAACCTGGCCATTGCGGTACTGTGCCCACATTAACGTTCGGATAACGATATTGTTCTCATCAAGTTGAAGCACGCCGGTAGAGCCAAAAACCTTGTCAGTACTGACCCTCTTGAGTTGCTCCAGCCTGGGGTAGATTCGGTAAGCATCGACACCCAATGCGAGAAATGGTGCCATTTGCGCCTGTGACTGGGGCCATGCAGATTCGATGGCAGCCTGAATCTGGTCACCTTCGGTTATCTTCCAGGGAATGTCACAGAAGCGAATACCGTTTAGATCGATCGAATCAATCCTGGAGTCATCAATGTCATGAACATGCGAAGTTGAGTAGACAGGTATATCTTCCGCGTAGAAAAAAGCCAGGGTTGGATTGATACCCCGTGCTTGTGCCGGGTTACCCAGAAGAAAAATAAAGTCGATGTCCTGTCTTCTTCTTGGGGTGAATTCAAATCTTTTGCCAATAATTCGTCTGAGGTCGCTGGAGCGTTGTTCGCTTTCATCAACAGTCAGAAGTGCTTTCACCAGGTCGGCATAGCTTTTCTGACTGGAATAGGATGCAGAATTAACCACAGTCCCGCCCAGCCTGGACCAGTTGTTGGTAAATGTTTCGTAGTTACGAATCCCCCAGTCGCTATCGGGATATAGAGCCAGCACCTTCTTCTTGCCATCTAAAAATGCCCGTTCGGCTACCTGGTTCATCTCATCTTCGGGGGCTAATCCGAACTGGTATAAATCGGGATTTATCGCAGGTTCAAGACTCCGGTTAAGTGCCAGCACGGGGACAGGTAGTCTGGGCTGTAGTGCAAGGGTGGTCACCAGATTTCTGCCCAGGGGACCGATGACAAGCTCTGCACCTTCTCTTGCTGACTGATTTAACAGGTCGAGGATATCTGCATTTGCGGTGTTGTAAACCCGAATGACAGTTTTGCGTTTAAGTTGATAGTGGGAAGCAATAATGCCGTCCCTGATCGCCCGGCCAAAGGGGCCAAGGGTACCGGTGGTAGGTAGTAATAGAGCGATACTCTTCGGTTGATCGGAAATGACCTGTGCCAATGTACTGAGACTCAACGGTAGCTGTGCCGCAGCCGGATGATGCCCCCAGACTTTCTGCCAGCTAACAAGCCCTTCGTACTGCTGCAATGGGTCGTTCTGAAACTGTTTTGTCATGGTAGCGAGTGCCAGCCAACCGCGCAGGTCACTGGTAATCGCTTTTTCTGCTTGTGCCGCAAGACTTCTGGTCGGGATTTCCAGCAGAGTTGAAAATATCAGTTCGTGGTTTTCCGCCTGTTCTGGCTGAGACAGCAGGTTGTTGTAGAAAATTCTTTCCCTGGCACTGGCGAGATAACTGCGCGCTTTAAAATAAGCCTCAGCCCGAAGCTTGCCCACCGCAAGTTGATGCTCTTTAGTCAGAGGTGCCGCCATTAGTTGTGGATTACCCAATAGCTCAAGCGCCTTTCTGGCGTCGCCTTCAATCAACGACATTTGTACCTGCAGCAACAACAGGCGTTTACGCAGGGCGGGTGGGGCATCTGGCCCGATCAAAGGCACAATCTTCATGGCAAGTTCATCGTTGCCACTCAGCAGTGCCAACTCCGCCGCTTGAATTCGAAGTTCTATCGCCCTGGCAGGTTGGCTCTGTTCTGCGTTGACCAGCAGGCTTTGGATATCCTGAAGATCAACCGCTTCAACCATGTCTTTTTGCCCGGTTTGTCCATCAGGCTTTTTAACACGGTTACCCGAATCCGATGCACAGGAAGCCAGCAGGATTAAACCCAGCATGGCGGGAACCAGGATACCTGCTTGAGAGCTTATACGGGTCAATCGGAATCGGATTTCAGAATAGAGGTCAGGACGAAACATAGTGTAAGATCTTAATGGAGTTGGAAGTAATCATCTGGCGTCAAATAATGGCTATCCTACCCTATTTGATTTCAACTCGCTGTAGGATTGTAGCGCTGGCCCACGTAGATTCATCTCTGTCAAAGCGAGCATGGCCAAAGACAGTATGATTTGTGCCAGCTCGGTTCAAATTTCTGAAATCACTTCACTGGATACAAATATGAGCGTGCTTTATGTTGTCGCGACACCGATTGGAAATTTGGAAGATATGACCTATCGCGCTGTCTCCGTGTTAAAGCAGGTGGACTATATTGCGGCGGAGGATACCCGGCACAGTAAAAAGTTGTTGGTTCACTATGGTATCGACACGCCAATGCTGAGCTATCACGAGCATAACGAGAATGAATCATCCGCCGGACTCATTAGTCTGATGGCGCAGGGCAAGTCAATTGCCCTGATATCCGATGCAGGTACACCACTTATCGCAGACCCCGGATATCGGTTGGTGCAACAGGCCCGGGAACAGAATTTGGCGGTTGTGCCAATTCCGGGTTGCAGTGCTGCGGTTGCAGCACTTTCTGTAAGTGGTATGTCGACTGACCGATTTTGTTTTGAAGGTTTCCTGTCAGCCAAAGCTGTTGCCAGGCGCAATGAACTCGAAGCACTCACGACCGAGACCAGAACCATGGTGTTTTATGAAGCTCCCCATCGGGTTGCCGAGACAGTCAGCATGATGGCCGATGTTCTGGGGTCCGGACGACGGGTGATCCTGGGGCGGGAAATTACCAAACACTATGAACAATTCTGGCAAGGCACCCTGGCAGCAGCAATCTCTGCGTTTGATGAAGACCAGATTGTAAGTCGTGGTGAATTTGTCATCATTGTGAGTGGCAATAAAGAACAATCAGGACTATACGACGAGGAAGTGCTGATGCGGCTTCTATTAACCGAGTTGCCCCCGAGGAAAGCGGCGAAACTTGCCCATAAGCTCACCGGGGCCAGTAAAAAATCCCTGTATGAAATTTCCCTGGCACAGAAGGACCGTCCCGAAGTGACAGATCTGGTACCCGACACATTATCTGACACAAGATCCGAGACAACACCCGAGACAACACCCGACTTAAACCAGGACCCCAAAAACTGAACCGAAACATGAAATGATTGGCCAATCATGTCGTGGCGGACAATTTATTTGGCTGGACGGTTGTCGAATCTATCTGCTGCGTGTACTCTGCGCTCGAGAGTTGACCAGGCAATCGCTGTAATCTTATGGTTACAGAGGAAAGTCCGGGCTCCATAGGGCAGAGTGCCAGGTAACGCCTGGGGGACGTGAGTCCACGGAAAGTGCAGCAGAAAATAAACCGCCGGTTTAGGCCGGTAAGGGTGAAATGGTGCGGTAAGAGCGCACCGCGCGGTCGGCAACGAGCGTGGCAGTGTAAACCCCACTCGGAGCAAGACCAAATAGGAATCTGTGGTTGCGGCCCGCAATTGGATTCGGGTAGGTTGCTTCAGGTACATGGCGACATGTATCGCAGATGAATGATTGTCCACGACAGAACCCGGCTTATCGGTCAACTCTCAACTTTAAGCGTTGGCCTCAACCTACTGGTTTTTACTCATCGATCTTCGATGAAAGGTCTCACGCGCTAGCACACAGAAAGTCCTCGTATTTCGGTTCTATAAATAGCTATTTATATTCCAATATAGTCTAAGTCAAAAATCCGCCCCCCATAGTTAAGAAATCACTTTAACTATGGAGACTATCTCGATGTATTCCATACCCATTTTCGCCAATCTAACAAGCAAGGTGTCGAGAGTCGTCTAAGTCCTTGTGTTTAAAAGACAAATGCCACTTTTGGGTCTATTGACAAGCCGTCGCCCCATTCTTAAGGTGCACGGTGAGGAAAGGTGGGTATTTGTGTAGTTTTGTGGGAATTTTTGGGAAATTGTGTCCCTCATATCCTGGTTTTATTCACATTGACCTTTGTCCGTTTTCCTTTTTGTTAACGAAGCTCATTCAGGCGAAATAATTGTGGATTTTCACGGTATCAATAATCCGAGTCTCGATACTAAGGGTCGCATAGCGATGCCGAAGAAAGAGCGCGATGAGCTTATGAAGCATTGTAACGGGGAAATGGTCGTGACAATAGATACCCGTGAAACCTGTTTATTGATTTATCCGCGACCAGAGTGGGAAGACGTACAGAGAAGAACCCTGGCGTTACCCAGTATGCACAAAAAAACAGGGGCATTTATGCGTTTGTTGGTAGGGCACGCGACGGATATTCAACTCGATGCCAGTGGTCGATTGCAGTTAACCCCACCGCTACGCAGTTATGCAGGCCTGGAAAAAAGAACAACGCTAGTGGGTCAGACAAACAGATTTGAGCTTTGGAACGAATCCCATTGGGAAGCCTGCCGTGCAACCTGGTTGGCTGAGAGTGAGATTGATGAAGAAGATCCACCCGAGTTACTCAATTTCCATCTGTAACTGATTTCGGGTTTTTAAGAGAGAGGAAGCATGCCAGGGGTAGCCGTAGCCAGGACCTGGATACGGGATTGCACAAACACTGTGCCGGGCTATTGGGATCGAACCATGGAAGCGGGAATGAGCACAATACCATCCGAGCATGAAACAGTACTGAGGCATGAGGCCGTTGATGCCCTTGTGACCAACGACGCGGGTGTGTTTGTGGATTGTACCTATGGCCGCGGTGGTCACAGTGCCGAGATCCTCGAGAAATTGGGTAAAGATGGACGGTTGTTGGTCATCGACAAAGACCTGGTAGCGATAGAACACGCCCGATTACATCTCGGTGCAGACGAAAGAGTTTCCATTCATCAAGGCTCATTTTCTGAATTGACAGATTTTATGAAAGATGAATCGATTGCTGAAATTGACGGTGTGCTGATGGACCTCGGCGTCTCGTCTCCTCAGCTTGATGAGTCAGAGCGAGGGTTTAGCTTTAACCGTGATGGTCCACTGGACATGAGAATGAATCAGCAGGCTGGACAAACTGCGTCCGAATGGCTGATGAAAGCAGAAGAAAAAGACATTTCATATGTGCTTTGGAAATATGGCGAAGAAAAATTTTGCAGAAGAATTGCGCGTCAGATAGTTGCCGCCAGAAAGAAGAAGGCGATTGAAACCACACACGAACTTGTGGAAATAATTTTAGACGGTACCCCCCGAAAGGATCCGAACAAACACCCGGCAACTCGATCGTTCCAGGCGATAAGAATATTTATCAATGAAGAACTGACTGATCTTGAACTGGGATTAAAGGCAGCAGTGGAGGCGTTAAAACCGGGTGGCAGGCTGGTGGTGATCAGTTTTCATTCTTTGGAAGACCGGATAGTGAAGCGCTATATGCGAGATCTCGCCCGTGGCGAAAAGTTGCCGGATAAATTACCCATTAGGGATAGCGAAATAAAACGAACCCTCAAACTGGTGGGTAAAGCGAATAAACCCTCGGTTGAGGAAGTGTCCCGAAACAGGCGATCCCGTAGTTCAATCATGCGAATTGCAGAAAAGTTGTAGGCAGAGGAATGAAAGACTCCCCGTTAATCAAGTTGCTGGTCTGGATGTTTCAGTGGCACCAACTACAAATCCTCGGACTTGTGGTGTTGGTGACAACATCTTCCATCGGGGTTATTTATTCTGCCCATTTGACACGATTGCAATATTCAAAATTGCAGGAGCTGGAGAAAGAGCAGGATTTGCTGGATAGCGATTACGAAAGATTATTGTTAGAGCAAGGCGCCTGGGCAGGTTATGCCCGAGTGGATGAAGTGTCCCGAACGGAATTGGGCATGAAAGCACCAACAGCCAAAGATCTTGTCCTGATAGGCAGAAATTCCGGGCTGAATGCACGTCAACGAGAGCAGGTGGGTAGGTAAGCGAAAGTGGAAAAGCTTATTGAAAAATTTGATTCGGTAAGATTGTACCTTGCGATTGGCTTCTTTGTCGCGGTCACAGTAGCGCTGTGCGCGCGAGTTGTCGTGCTCAATATTGTTGATAATGATTTTCTACAGGATCAAGGGGATGCTAGAACCATTCGTATCGAGCGGATTAATGCCCATAGGGGCATGATCCAGGATCGTCGTGGCAAGCCACTGGCGATTAGTTCACCGGTAGTGTCCCTCTGGGCAAATCCGCAGGAACTACTGGAAGCAGAAGAATCAATAGACAGCCTGGCCCAAATGCTGGAAGTATCAACCCAGGAATTCAGGGCAAAACTTGATCGAAACAAAGACCGATCGTTTGTGTACCTGCGAAGACATTTGCCACCCGCCGTCGCAAATGAAATTTTAGCGTTGAAAACCAAAGGGGTTTACTCCGAACGTGAGTACCATCGTTATTACCCCGCGGGTGAAGTTGCGGCACATATCGTTGGTTTCACGGATATCGATGACCGTGGCCAGGAGGGTATTGAGCTTGCCTTTGATGAATGGTTGAACGGCACGCCCGGCAAGAAAAAGGTACTCAAGAATCTCTATGGTGACATTGTCAGGGATATTATGCCGATGGCCGAGGCAGAGCCAGGCAAGAATCTTGAGTTGAGTGTGGATCTGCGAATTCAATACCTGGCCTATCGCGAGTTGAAGTCGGCGATCTCCTATTACAATGCAAAGGCAGGTTCCGTTGTCATACTTGATGTACAGACCGGTGAAATTCTTGCGCTGGTAAATCAGCCCTCCTATAACCCGAATAATCGCGCCCAACTGGATTTGGCTGCAGTGCGAAACAGGGCGGCTACCGATATATTTGAGCCAGGTAGTACGGTGAAGCCGTTTACGGTTGCGGTCGCCCTGCAGTCGGGTAAATACACTAAAGACTCTATCGTTGATACCAATCCCGGATTTGTGAAAGTAGGCTCAAAAACAATTCCTGATCCGGTCAATTACGGTGAACTGGATCTCGGTGGCATTATTGAAAAATCCAGCCAGGTTGGGATCACCAAGTTGGCATTGAGCCTCGATGAATACGACATCTGGGGAATGTTTGCTGCGGTTGGATTCGGTGAAAGTACGGGTATTGGCATCATGGGGGAAAGTAGCGGTTATCTTCCAAGCCATCGGCGCTGGAAAGACATTGAGCGCGCAACATTTGCCTATGGTTACGGGCTTCAGATAACGCCCCTACAACTGGCATCTTCTTACCTGACCATCGCCACCGGCGGGATCAAGCGACCACTGTCGCTGGTTGGTAGGAGCGCCGTTAGTGACCAGAGAGTGATGTCAAAGGCCATCGCCAGCGACTTGATTGAAATGTTGAAACGGGTCACGGAGAGTGGAACCGGAAGTAAGGCCGCCATGGATGCCTATTCCGTGGCCGGTAAAACCGGAACAGCCAGAAAGGTAGGTGAAGATGGCTACGACGATACGAGGCACATTGCCTTTTTTGCCGGGTTGACGCCGGCCGAGTCCCCAAGACTTGTTGGTATTGTCTTGATAGATGAGCCAAAGGGGAACTTGTACGGCGGTGGTGCTATTGCTGCACCGGTTTTCTCCAGGGTCATGGCCGGCGCACTTCGCCTGTTGAATGTCACGCCCAACTACCCGGATAAGGCGGCCTAGGTGCAAGCGATGCTAAATAATCTGCTTCCTGATCTCAACCTGCCGGCTATCCCAATTAGCGGCATGCAGTACGACTCGAGAAAAGTTGGTTCAGGCGAATTATTTTTTGCCACCAAAGGGCTCGAAGTCGATGGCCGACAATACGTGCATGAAGTTGCACCCATCGCCGCGGCAGTATTGTGCGAGGCGCCGTACCAGCCAAAGTTTGACAATGATTTTGAAGTGGAAAATTTGAGTCTCCGGAAAGGAGAAGTTGCCTCAAGATTCTATGGTGAGCCTTCAAGTAACCTCAATGTGATTGCGGTGACCGGTACTAATGGCAAAACATCAATCAGTCATTACGTGGCGCAGGCGCTCACCGCCATCAATCAGCCTTGTGCTGTGATTGGTACTCTGGGGGCGGGTCTTGGCGACAATTTGTCCGACCTTGGCATGACAACCCCGGATGCAATTGACTTGCAACGCTGGCTCTATGAATTCAAGACAAGTGGCGCATCCGCTGTCAGCCTTGAGGCCTCATCCCATGGGTTGGTCCAGGGGCGTTTAAGCGGCACCCGAATTAATCTGGCGATTTTCACCAATATCAGCCGTGACCACCTTGATTACCACGAGGACTTTGCCGCTTATGCGGAAGCAAAAAGTACCCTGTTTTCCTGGCCGGGACTTAAATCCGCTGTTGTAAATATTGACGATGAGTTTGGCCAAGTGCTTGCCAAAAAACTCAATCGGGCGGCACCCGCTAATTTAAGTTCTGCCCAGATACCCGGCACTGATGGGCAAAGGGTGAGTTGCATGACTTACTCCCTCGATCGCAAAGACGCCGATTTACGCTGCGCTTCGGTTAGCTACCACAAGACCGGTATCAACGCGGTTGTTGAATATGAAGGCGAGGCTCTGGCGCTGCAAAGTTCGCTGATGGGCGGCTTTAATCTCAGCAACCTCCTGGCGGTCATCGCAACCCTGTTATCCCAGCAAGTGTCGTTTGCAAAAGCTGTTGGTGTTGTTAGTCAACTGGGTAACGTCAAGGGGCGGATGGATGTTTTGAGTGCCGAGGGTCGTCCAACGGTGATCATCGATTATGCCCACACACCGGACGCGCTTAAAAATGCATTGCTGGCGATAAAACAGCATGCCAGCGGCCGCGTGATTTGCGTCATGGGGTGCGGCGGGGATCGTGACAAAGGAAAACGACCGCTGATGGGTGAGGTTAGCGTGGCACTGGCTGATCACACGATTGTCACCAGCGACAATCCGCGGACTGAAGACCCGGTTGCCATTGTAGAGGACATTATTCGCGGTCTGCCAGTGGATGCTGCCGTCTCTGTGGAAATCGACAGAACCCGTGCTATTGAAATGGCACTGGCCAGAGCAACCCCGGAGGATTTGGTGCTGGTTGCCGGTAAAGGCCATGAACCCTATCAGGACATAAACGGGCAGAAGCTGCCCTATAGCGATTATGCGGTAGTTGAGAATTATTTAAGTGGAAACTAATGACGTCACCTCAGCGAATAGCTCAAGTTTCCCTGAATCCAGGGCAAGTGGAGCTGAAAAAGTGATTCTCGGTTTGGGAAAAACCGGGCTGTCCTGCGCGCGCTACTTCTCAAGGCTGGGTGTACCTTTTCGTGTGATGGATGCCAGGGCAGAACCTGAATTGTTGGGCGACCTGAGTGACCTCGATCCTGCACCGTTGTTCTCGCTGTTTAATGACGAGACGGTTTTTAACCCCGATGAAGTTAACGAACTGATAGTTAGCCCTGGCATACCCCTGTCCAGACAAGCCATTCAAAACGCCATCACCGCTGGCATTGGAGTTAATGGTGACGTGAATATATTCCTGAAGCAGGCGCGGGTGCCGGTGATCGGGATTACAGGGTCCAATGGTAAAAGCACCGTCACTGCGCTTTTAGGTGAGATGCTAAAGGCACAGGGAATGAAAGTAGGGGTGGGTGGCAATATTGGTACGCCTTGCCTCGATCTGTTAGATCAAGATTGTGATGTCTATGTACTTGAGCTTTCAAGCTACCAACTCGAGGTGGTTGAGGATGCCAGGTGCGAAATTGCAACGGTGCTGAACCTGTCACCGGACCATCTGGATCGATATGACAGTGATGCCAGCTATTACCGGACCAAAGCGAAAATTTATGCCAATGCCAAATTAGCTTTAAGAAACAAGGATCTGGATTTTGATTTTGAATTTGGCCCTGATACTGAAATTATTAATTTTGGCTCCGGTACGCCTGACGCGGGCGACTATGGTATCGCGGGTGACGGGACGGAGGTCTATCTCTGTCAGGGCACCAGGAAAATAGTCGCTTGCAGTCAAATACTGATGCGAGGTCGTCACAATGCTGAAAATGCCCTGGTGGCGACAGCTATCGCCGAACGCATGGGCGTATCGCCGACTGTGATTATCGAAACTCTGGGTCGATTTAAAGGTCTGGCTCATCGCTGTGAGTTCGTCGCAGAAAAAGCAGGGGTCACATTTATTAATGACTCAAAGTCAACCAATCCTGGCTCGACCATCGCTGCAATCGAAGGATTTTTCGAACCTGGCCGGGGCTTGATTGTGATTCTCGGGGGACAAGCCAAAGGTGCTGATTTTTCACCCCTGAGGGACGCGATTATTAAGGTCGGGTGTGAAGTGCTGCTTTATGGCGAAGATGCCGGACAAATTGAGCGTAGCCTGGCAGGTTGTTCAACCAGCAGGTTCCAGACGTTGGCTGAGGTGCTCGACAGCGTCATCGAGTTGACTCGCGGATTAACCATAGACGATAGCGGGAACAAAAGTGACTGCGTTGTCCTCTTCTCACCGGGATGTGCGAGTTTCGATCAATTCAGGAACTTTGAAGATCGGGGTAATCAATTCCGCTTACTTGTCGAGGATAAGCTTCGATGAGTAACCTCAGAAAATCAGCGATCCCGCATAACATAGTGCCGAAGGGAAAGGGTTTTCCCCTTGATCCCTATGTGGCCGCCAGCGCCGCGCTATTGTTGTTGATGGGTATTGTCCTGGTGGGTTCTGCCTCAACAGAAATCGCCGCAAGAACCTATGGTAATTCACTACATCTGCTGATCAAACACCTGGTCTATCTGGTGATCAGTCTATCTGTGGCCGCCGGTGCGCTAATGGTGCCGGTCCGAGTCTGGCAGCGCCTTGATATGGTTTTGTTATTCCTGAGTTTTGTGCTGTTGGTGGCTGTTCTGATCCCTGGCATTGGTCATAAGGTTAACGGCAGTACACGATGGATTTCGCTGGGTTTTTTCACCATTCAAGGCTCTGAATTTGTTAAGTTTTTCAGCGCTGTTTATATTGCAGGTTATCTTGTCAGGCGAAAGACAGCGGTGCTAACGACCATATCCGCTTTTGTTCAACCATTAGTGGTGCTGGGTTGTATGGTTGGTCTGCTTATTTTGCAACCTGACTTTGGCGCCTCGGTTGTCATTATGGTGGCAATGATGGGGGTCATCTTTCTGGCGGGAGTGCCTTTCAGTCGATTTTTGCCGCTGATTCTGTTTGTTTTGGTTGTGACCGCAATCATTGCCCAGTGGCAACCCTACAGACTGGAGCGATTAACAACATTTTCCAATCCGTGGGATCACCAGTTTGACAGTGGTTATCAGCTGACCCAGGCACTTATTGCCTTTGGACGGGGCGAGTGGTTCGGTCTTGGGCTGGGTAACAGTATTCAAAAACTGTTTTTCCTGCCGGAAGCCCACACTGACTTCCTGTTTTCCATTGCCGGCGAAGAGTACGGCGTGCTGGGTGCTGTGCTGTTTATCTGTCTGTTCTTCGGCATGGTGATTCGCGGGATATGGATTGGGCGCAATGCAAGAAAGCTTGAACTCGAATTTCATGCCCTGTTGGCCTATGCAATCTCTATATTGTTGGGTGTGCAGGCGACAATTAATATTGGTGTAAATATTGGTCTGCTGCCAACGAAAGGGCTGACGCTTCCCCTGGTCAGCTATGGCGGCAATAGTCTTATCGTTAGTTGTGTCCTGGTAGCGGTATTGCTTCGAATTGAATACGAGTGTCGCGAGCAATCTCAACAAGTCGACAGGAAAAGTGGCAGTGCGAGTAAAACTGCAGGGCGAACCGCCCGGGTTCTTCGATCATCCAAAGCTGACCTGGCGGGAGAATTAACCTGATGTGCGCTAGTATCCTACGCGATTTAAAACATAGCACAGCAGAAGTGCCGGAAATGCGAAGAATCAAACTGATTCACTTCGTTGGTATAGGTGGTGCAGGTATGTGCGGCATTGCCGAGGTTCTGCTGAACCAGGGCTATAAAATTTCCGGCAGCGATATGTTCGACACGCCTGTCACCCAGCGACTGGCACAGCTGGGAGTGATTATTCAAACGGGCCATACGGCAAGCAATGTGGAAGGCGCAGACGTGATTGTAATTTCCTCGGCGATTCCAGCGACTAATCCTGAATTGGTTGCGGCCGGGGAAAATAGAATCCCGGTGGTACGTCGGGCCGAGATGCTTGCAGAACTGATGCGCTATCGACACGGCATTGCGATCGCCGGAACTCACGGAAAAACCACCACCACAAGTCTGGTCGCTTCAATACTTGGGCAGGCGGGTTTTGATCCAACATTTATTATTGGCGGCCTGCTTAATAGTGCCGCATCCAATGCAAGACTGGGTGCCAGTCGTTATATGGTCGCCGAGGCAGATGAAAGTGATGCCTCGTTCCTGCATCTGCAACCGATGGTTGCAGTGTTAACAAATATCGACCGTGATCATCTTGCAAATTACGACGGCAGTTTTGACAAATTAAAAACTGCATTTGTTGAATTTATTCACAATTTACCCTTTTATGGTTTGTTGGTTGCCTGCTACGACGACCCAGGCGTGAAGTCGATTCTGCCCCGGGTTAAACGTTCAGTGCTCACCTATGGCTTTGATCCGGAAGCTGATATATATGCAACCAATTTGACCCAGACCGGTGCAACCAGCCATTTCTCTGTCGTTCGAAACGGTCATGCCGAACCACTGCTTGTATCCGTTGACCTGCCCGGTGAGCACAATGTGCTAAATGCCCTGGCGGCGATTGCCATCGCAACTGACGAGGGTGTGAAGGATGAAGATATCCAATTAGGCTTGTCCGGCTTTCAAGGGGTTGGCCGGCGGTTTGAAAATCACGGTAAATATCTGGTTGATCCGCTAGATGCACAATCAGACTATGTGGTTTTTGATGACTATGGTCACCACCCCAGCGAAGTAAAAGCAACGATAGAAGCGGTGAGAAAAGGCTGGCCAACCAGTCGTTTGGTCATGATCTATCAGCCGCACAGATACACCCGTACCCATGAGTTGTTCGACCAATTTGTAGATGTACTATCAATGGTTGACCGACTTGTATTGTTAGACGTTTACGCTGCCGGGGAATCTGAAATTCCCGGTGCAACAGGAGAAGACTTGTACAAAGCAATAAATCGAAAGGCTAATACACAGGTGGATTTTGTCCTGTCCATTGACGAGGTTCCGTCGTTACTTGATAAATTGGTTGAAGCCAATGACTTCGTCTTGACTCAAGGGGCCGGGGAAACCAGCAAACTGGCCAAGGCATTAACATCCCGGTGGGAAACCAGGCGAGTAAAATCATGAGTAGTCTAAAAGTGTACTTACTAAGTGGTCTTGGGTTGGCTCAGTTACAGCCGGGCAAGGCCATGGGCTTTGCATTTCTTTTGCTCGCTTTGTTGGCAACGGTTGTATTACAAACCAGGCACATTGATTTGGAGATAGAGCAGCTAGCGGTTCACGGTGATATCGACCAGGTGCAGCGCAAGGTGATTTACCAGTTCATCAAAGAAAACGAGCGACATTTCGCAGATATTGTGGATGTCAAAGAACGGATTGAAAACGTGGGTTGGGTTCATCACGTCAATGTACGGCAAATCTGGCCAGACAAGCTGAGCGTGGAAGTGATCAAAGAGAAACCTATCGCCTATTGGAATGCTGATGCATTTATCAACTTCGAAGGCAAAGTCTTTGAATCAACCTATGAGGTGGGTGGCGCCCTTCCACAATTGCAGGGTCCTGAAGGGACCGAAGCACAAGTGATGCAGCAGTACCAACAGCTGACGATGGCGCTGTCGCCCCTGGGTCAATCAATCGAGGTGTTAACACTGGATACCCGGGGTTCCTGGCAATTCATTAACCAGCATGATGTACGGGTTTTACTTGGCAAAAACGACATTATGGAACGGGTTCATCGTTTCGTGAAAATCAGTGAGAGTGATGATTTTGCCAGCAAGCTTGAGTTTGTGCATCAGGTAGACACACGTTACTCCAATGGCATCGCGGTTGACTGGAAAAAAGATTACGAAGCAATGGGTATTGCAACAGCATTTAGTACGCAAAGTGAGCTTAGGCTATGACTACGACCGGAAACAGAATGATTGTTGGGCTGGATATTGGCACGTCCAAAGTCGTTTGTATTGTAGGTGAAGTGTCACCGGAAGGTGATGTAGAAATCGTGGGTATCGGCAGTCATCCTTCCCGAGGCTTAAAGAAGGGTGTTGTGGTGAATATTGAGTCCACGGTGCAATCGATTCAGCGCTCTGTCGAAGAAGCAGAACTAATGGCGGGTTGTGAAATCCGTGGGGTCTATGCAGGCATTGCCGGTAGCCACATTAGAAGTCTCAATTCCCATGGCATTGTCGCCATTCGGGACAGGGAGGTATTTCAGCCTGATATCGACCGGGTAATTGATGCCGCCAGAGCAGTTGCAATACCGGCAGACCAAAAGATCCTGCACATCTTGCCCCAGGAGTTTGTGATCGACTCACAGGAAGGGGTCAAGGAGCCACTGGGCATGTCCGGGGTTCGACTTGAAGCCAAGGTTCATCTGGTGACCTGCGCCGTCAACGCCGCCCAAAATATTGAAAAGTGTATTCGAAGATGTGGCCTGGAAGTCGAGGACATCGTGTTAGAGCAAGTTGCCTCTGGCTACGCGGTACTAACAGAAGACGAAAAAGACCTTGGTGTTTGTCTGGTGGATATTGGGGGTGGTACCACCGATATCGCCATATTTACCGATGGTGCTATTAAACATACCGCGGTCATTCCCATTGCCGGTGACCAGGTGACCAACGATATTGCGATGGCCTTGCGTACCCCGACACCAAATGCAGAAGAAATAAA
>Ga0206123_10001308_pt1 | contig 23623 bp, 24 predicted proteins | sample Helgoland_Spring_2_FD_160086 | JGI IMG/M metagenome (GOLD analysis project Ga0206123, IMG submission 160086) | Pelagic subsurface seawater microbial communities from Kabeltonne, Helgoland, North Sea - Helgoland_Spring_Bloom_20160316_1 | ecosystem: Environmental > Aquatic > Marine > Epipelagic ...
GGACGGCCAAATCCGAGCTTACAGGGATGTACTCGTGGCGTGTCCTGGACGAACACACCCGATCACGGTGCGGCCGCTCTGGAGAGAAAGGCAGCTTCGTTGTTCCGCGTCGCCGATTTCCCACTAAAGCGCGATGAACCTTTTTTATGCGTCATCGCACTTTCGCGGGCTGGGCCCGCTCGCACAATCCGAGCATCTTAGAATGGTCCTAGCGGTGCTTTGCATTGCGTCTCGGATTCGGAGTACCGGACACCAGAGGAACCAACGTTCTCTGAAATCCCGCGGGGGCTACCAGCCCGCCAGCAAGGACAGCGCCGACGCCTTGAACAGCAGTGTCACCGTCATGCCCTCACGCAACGCAAGGCGCTGCCGGCTACACACGGTCACCCGCGCCTGGATCGACTGCCCCTCGCACAGGCACTCCACCAGCACCCCGTCCGCCTGCACCGTCAGCGCGGTGATCCGCGCCGGCAGTTGATTCATCAGGCTCACGCCCTCCAGCCCGGACACGCTCAAGGCCACATCGTCGGCGTGCAGAAGCAGCCGCACCGGCGCCGCCGCCGACGGCACACGCCGCGTACGGACCCAGAGTGTCCGCTCACCGAAAGCGACCGGCAGCAGGCCGGCCTGTGCCTGTTCGGAACGCGCCTCCCCGAGCAACACCGAACACGGCGAAGCCTGCCCCTGGTAGCGCCTCAACCCGGCCAGCAAGCCGCCGCAGTAGGCAATGCCGTCCGGCTCAAGGATCGCCACCTGATCGCAAAGCCGCGCGATGTCCTCGATTTGATGCGCGACCAGAATCACGTCGCAGCCCAAGCGCCGGGTGAGCGCCTGCAATTTAGGGAAGAGACGATAGCGGCTGTCGTCGTCGAGGGCGGAGAACGGCTCATCGAGCAACAGCAGCCGTGGCCGTCGTAGTAACGCCAGCGCCAACGCCACCCGGCGACGCTGCCCGCCGCTCAATTGGTGCGGGTAGAGCCTTTGCAGCGCGTCGATGTCCAGGCCCTGGATCAGCTCACGGGCCAGTTGATCGGCGCGCTGCCGGCGCGCCACGCGACGCAGATGCCGCGCTACGGTCCAATGCTCGACCAGCGCCGGCGTCTGGCCCACCAGGGAAACGCGGCGACCAAGCAACGCCGGTGTGATCACTTGATCCGCCACGGTCAGCCGCGTCGGCGCCGGGCTCAGGCCGGCCAGTGCCCGCAACAGGGTACTCTTGCCCACCCCGGAACGCCCCAACAGACCGAGCCAGCCACTGCGCGCCCGGACCCGCGCCCGCAGGGCAAGCGGCGCGGGCAGCGTGATATCAAAGTCGATCATGGCGGCGGCCACTCCACTGGGACAACAACACCGTGCTCACCGCGATCACCATCATTACCAGCGCCAAACGATTGGCACCTTGATAATTCATCTGCTCCACATGTTCGAACAGCGCCACCGACATTACCCGGGTTTCGCCGGGAATATTGCCACCAATCATCAGCACCACGCCGAACTCGCCGAGAGTGTGTGCGAAACACAGCATGGCGGCACTGACCAGCGCCGGCCGGATGCCGGGAATAACAATAAACAAAAAGCGATACCAAACAGGAAAGCCGAGCACACGGCCGGCTTCATCCAGGGCCGGGCCGTTTTGCTGCAACGCCGCTTCCAGCGGGCGAAACGCAAACGGCAGGCTGTATATCAGCGAACCGATCAGAATGCCGGTAAAACTGAACGCCAATTGCTGGTCGAACAAGCGCGCCAGCCAGGAGCCCGGCGGATGGCTCGGCGAGAACGCCACCAGCAAGTAATAGCCAAGTACGGTGGGCGGCAACACCAACGGCAGCATCACCAGCGACTGGATCAGAGTCCGGCCGGTGGGATCGCGCCGCACCAGCCACCAGGTCAAGGGTAAACACACCGCCATCAGGATCGCGGTGGTGATGGCGGCGAGCTTCAGGGTCAGCAGCAGCGCCTGGGCGTCGCAGCTATCGATCCAGGCCATCGCTGCCTCCACCGGTGGACGACTCAGGCAAGGCATAGCCGGCGTCGCGAATAACCCGGCCGGCGGCGTCGGAGAGCAGAAACGCCATAAACGTCTCGGCCAACGGGTTACCGGTGTCCACCACTACGCCTTGTTGCACCAGTGGTTGATACCAGGCGGCGGGCACCAGACGGTATTCGCCGCGCCGGTGCAGAATCAGGCTCAGCGCCACCAGCCCCAGATCGGCGTTGCCACTGTCCACCAACTGGGTCGCCTGGCTGATATTGGCGGCCACCACGGTGCGCCAGCGCGGCGCCGGCCGCTCGCTGCGGTAATGGCCGATCGCCGCTTCGCCGGCCCGACCATAGGGCGCCGTGGCCGGATTGGCGATCGCCAGGGTATAGCCCCGTTGCTTGTTCAAACCCAGGCCGCGCGGGTTCCAAAGCGCCAGCCGGCCGAGCGCGTAGGTGCGCGGTTCGCCGCTGCCGCTGTGCTGGTGCAACGCCGCCGGATAGTCACGATCTGCGGACAGAAAAAGATGGTACGGCGCGCCATGGCGAATCTGCTGATAAAGATGGCCGGACGAGCCGCTGACCAACGCCAGTTCGACGCGCGGGTGGTCTTCCCTGAACAGGGTCGCCAGCCGTTTCAGGGTGGGATAGAAATTGCTGGCACAGGCGATCCGCAGCTCACCGGTTAGCGGCGCCCGGGCCATCGATGCCTGAGCCAGCGCCGCCAGCAACAGCGCCGCCAGTAACCGTAGCCACCAACCTCGGCACCCGCTGGTAGAATTGTCTTTCATCTCACAGCACCACCGCGTCGGCGTACCAGCGCCCGGCAGCGCGGGCGTCGTTGGCGCCGGCGTCAAGCCAGCGGGCGCCGTCGGGGCCGTGTTCCTTCTTCCAGAACGGCGCCCGGGTTTTCAACTGGTCGATCAGGAAGTGCGCGGCCTGGAATGCCTCGGCGCGATGCCCGGTAGCAACAGCCACAAACACGATCTGTTCGCCGGCCGCCAACCGGCCAACGCGGTGAATCACGCGCACTGCCTGGCAGGCCCAGCGACGCCGGGTTTCATCAATCAAACTCTGTAGCTGGCGCTCGCAAAGGCCCGGGTAGTGCTCCAGTTCCAACGCCCGGACGACGCCGTCGGCGCCCTGCCCGCGCACCCGGCCGACGAAGAACACCACCGCGCCGGCCTCTCCGGCCTGCTCGCAAAGCCGGCGGTATTGTTGGCCCACATCAAAGTCGCCCTGTTGCACCACGACCATTTCAACCTCCCGTGACCGGTGGGAAAAACGCCACTTCATCGCCGTCGGCTAGCGGCGTATCAGAGCACGCCATATGCTGATTGACCGCGCACAGCAGCCGCCCGTCGAGATGGCCGGCCCAATGCGGGTACTGGCGCGTCAAACGGCCGCGCAACGTGGCCACCGACAACGGCGGCGACACGCGCGCACCCGCGTCCACATCCAGATAGTCGCAGTCCAGCGCCTCGCGCAGGCGGGCAAAAAAACGGACCCGGATCATGTGCCACCCTCCCGGTGCCAGTCACCGCTGGCGCCACCGCTCTTGGCATCGAGGCGCAGGTCGCTGATCAGCATCCCCCGATCCACCGCCTTGCACATGTCGTAGAGCGTCAGCGCGGCCACCGACACCGCCGTCAGAGCTTCCATTTCCACGCCGGTGGGCGCCGTGGTTTTGCACTCCGCCTGGATGTGAATCACACCGTCGCCGTGGCCCAGTTCGAACTCGATGCTGACGCCGCTAAGCGGTAACTGATGACAAAGCGGAATCAGCTCCCCGCATTTTTTAGCCGCCTGGATACCGGCGATGCGGGCCACCGCCAGAACGTCCCCTTTTTTCATACCGTTGTCGCGGATCAGCGCCAAGGTGTCCGGCGCCGCCCGTACCCGGCCACTGGCCCGAGCCACCCGGACGCTGTCGGTCTTGGCGGACACATCCACCATGCGTGCGCGGCCCTGACCGTCAGTGTGCGTCAGCGACATGGTGTGTTCCTCCGGCGTGGGTTTCTGCGTTGTTGGTTTCTCTTTTGTTATCCCGGCTGTCACAGGCGTGCTTACCGCCTTTCAGGTGCGGAACGAAATTGCAGGGCCGGTGCGCGGCGTTCAGTTGCTCCACCAGAATGCGGTCCCAGGCCAGCCGGCAGGCATTGGTACTGCCGGGCAAACACACCACCAGCGTGCCGTTAGCCAGACCGGCCAGGCAGCGCGACTGCAAGGTCGAGGTGCCGATTTCTTCCAGGGACAGCGCCCGGAACAGTTCGCCGAAACCGTCCACGGTTTTATCCAGCAGTACGCGCACCGCTTCCGGGGTGCTGTCGCGGCCGCTGAACCCGGTGCCGCCGGTGATCAGAACCGCTTGAATCTTTTCATCGGCGATCCAATGCGACACCTGGGCGCGAATAGCATAAATGTCGTCGGCCACCAGCCGACGGTCGGCGGCGTGGTGGCCATGGGCGAGCAGCCGGGTGCGCAACAGTTCGCCGGAGCTGTCCTCGGCCAGGGTGCGGCTGTCGGACACCGTCAGCACGGCGATATGAAGCGGTACGGATGACACTGTCATGATCCGGTCTCCTGAATGGCGGCGTCGGGGAAAACCCGGTGCCGTGTCGCCACACGCCAATCCTCCGGCGTGTTGGTATTGATGAATTGAGCCTGCTCACCGCCGCCCTCCAGCGGACGCGCGTCGAGGGCACGCAGCAGCCCCGACAACGACCGGGCACCACGTTGCAGGCGACTACGCAAAAGCCGCTCCAGGCCGACGGCGTCGGCGCCGCTGAGGAAACACGGCAGCCAGAAGCGGCGATAATGACAATGGCCCTGCGCCATGCCGACGCGAAGCAAAGACCCCAGGGTGGCGGGACACAGCAGCGGCATGTCCACCGGTATCACCAGGTACCCGGCCGCCGGGTGATCGCGCACCACCGCCTGAATACCGCCCAGGGGGCCGCTGTCCGGAAAATAATCGGCGGTGCAGCCCGGTGCGTTGCGGCTGACTACCACACGCTCACAGCCCGCCTCGCTCAACAGTCCGCGCTGGTGACTGATCAGTGCCCGGCCGTGCCAATCCAGCAGCGCTTTATCGCGCCCCATTCGCCGCGACCCGCCGCCGGCCAGCAGCACGCCGACCATTCCCTCACTGACACCGACGTCGCCCACGTTACCCTCCGATCATCGCCAGGTGGCGCGTGGCGCCGGGATTATGCCGATGCAGCCCGTGGCCGGCTTTCTTGCCCAGCACCAGGCGCTGCAAACGTCGTGACAACTGTTCCGGGCTGTCTTGTTCCAGAGCGGCGCGCAACGGAATGCCGCCTTGCGAAAAAAGGCACAGTTGCAGGTCCCCCAGCGACGACACCCGCAGCCGGTTACAGTCGTCACAGAACCCTTGTTTATACGGCCGGATCAGACCCACACGGCCGGCGTAACCGGGGTGCGCGAACTCCCTTGCCGGGCCGTCGTCGTCACCCCGGACGCACGCCGTCCAGCCGTGCTCGACCAAGCCGTCTTCCAGTGCCTGCGCCGGCTGATGCTGCTGATCAAAAAAACCTCGGTTGTCACCGGTTTCCATCAGCTCGATGAAACGCGCCGTCACCGGGCGGTCGCGCAGGTATTCGGTAAAGCGCGCCAGATCACCGCCGTTGTAATGGCGCATCAACACGGCGTTGAGTTTGGCCGGCATCCCCAGCGCCAAGGACTGGTCCACCGCCTCAAGCACATCGCGCAGGCGGTCATGGCCGGTGATCATTTGAAACACCGCCGGCGTCAAACTGTCGACGCTGATATTGATGCGATCCAGACCGGCGCGCTGCAGCGCCGGCAGTTGCGGCGCCAACCGGTAGCCGTTGGTGGTCATCACCACCTCGCGGATACCGGGCGTTTGCTTACATACGGCGATAATATCCAGCAGATCCTTACGCAGCGTGGGTTCGCCTCCGGTAATACGAATCTTGCGGGTGCCGCTCAACGCAAAGGCACGCACCAGGGTGCGAATCTCATCCAGGGACAGGGGTTCAGCGATGTCGTCACCGCGCCGGTAACCTTGGGGCAAGCAATAATCACAGCGATAATTGCAGACGTCGGTGATAGAAAGCCGCAGATAGGTGAAGCGCCTGTTGAACTGATCAATGAGCATGGTTTCTCTCATGGTGCCCCTCGTTATGCCCTGGGTGGTCAAAGTCATCGGGCCAGAATCTTTTTCAATTCCGGAATACAGGAACCGCAGTTGGTGCCGCATTGCAGTGATTCGCCCAACGCCTCGACGCTGGCATCACCGGCCGCCACGCGCTCGCGGATGGCCTGCTCGCCGACCTGAAAGCAAGCGCATACCACCGGCCCGCCAACGGCGGTGCCGTCCGGTGCCTGGCCACTCAGCAGCGCCAAACGTTGCGCGTCGTCGAGACATTCCCGCGTCATCATTTCGATCAGCCAGTCGCGGCCCGGCAGTTCCCCTTGCGGATGGATGAACAGCGCGCCGACCAGACGCCCGCGCAACACCGCCGCCTGACGAAAATGCCCGGCGGACGGATCCTGCATCTCCAGCCATTCCAGTTCGTCAGCATCGCGCGGGCCGCTGATCAGGGCGGCGAGACGTTGGCGGGCCCGCCGCGGATCGTCCTTTCCCGCCAGCTCGAACAGGTGGCCGCGAGGCAGCGGGCTGTAGCTCCAATAGAAGCAACGCGGGTCCTCGCTACGATCGCGGGTGATCAAGAATCCCTGCCAGCGCACCGCGCAAGGTGCCACCCGGACGTGGGAAAACTTTGATTCCGGCTGGCCGGACACCGGGTCGGTGTTGGCTTGCACCAGAGCCCCCATGCGCGCGCGAGCGCTGAACGGGCTGCTCCAGTGCATCGGTACGAACACTTCGCCGCGCCGCTGGTCGTCGGTGACCCGGGCGCGCATTACGATAGCGCCGTGACGATTGTCGACGCCGGCCAACTGGCCATCGACGATGTCGCGGCGGCGGGCATCGTCCGGATGCAGGGCGACGAACGGCTCGCCGATATGCTGCAACAGCCGCCGCGCTTTGCCGGTGCGGGTCATGGTGTGCCACTGGTCGCGGATACGTCCGGTGTTCATGATCAGCTCGCCGGGACGGCGGTTTCCTTCCGGCAGTTTGGCGGTCACCGCCACGAAGCGCGCCCGGCCGTCATCGGTGTTGAAACGGCCGTCACTGAACAGACGCCGCCGGCCTTGCGGCCATTGCCGGTTCACCGGCCATTGCAGCGGCGCCAGGGCGTCGTACTGAGCCTGGCTGAGTGCCGCCAGGGCACTGATATCGAACGCGCGCGCACCGTCGTTCTCGAAACCGGAAAGCGCGGCGTGCTCGGCGAACACCTGCGACGCATGCTGCCAGCCGAATTCGGCCGCATAGCCGAGCCGTCGGCCGACCTGGGCCAGCGCCCACCAGTCCGGCCGGGCTTCGCCCGGCGCCGCGAGAAAGGGACGTTGGCGGGAAATGCAGCGCTCCGAGTTGGTCACGGTGCCGTCTTTTTCGCCCCAAGTGCGCGCCGGCAGTTTTATATCGGCCAGCCGCACGGTATCGGTATCGTCCATGCACTCGGACACCACCACCGTGGGGCACTGGCGCAGCGCCTCACGGACGCGGTCCGCTTCCGGCAGGCTGACCACCGGGTTAGTAGAGAGAATCCAGATGAATTTTATCCGCCCGGAAGCCACCGCCTGGAAAAGGTCCACCGCTTTCAGGCCCGCTCCGGTGACCATATTGGCGGCGCCCCAAAAACGCCCCACCCGCGCCACGTCGTCGGGTGCGAAATCCATGTGCGCGGCCAGTTGATTGGCGAGGCCACCCACTTCCCGACCACCCATGGCGTTGGGCTGACCGGTGACGGAGAACGGCGAAGCACCGGGCTGACCCACGCGGCCGGTGGCCAGATGACAATTGATAATGGCGTTGCACTTGTCGGTGCCGGTGGCGCTTTGGTTGATGCCCTGGGAATAGAACGTCACCGTGCGCGGCCGTTCGGCGAACCAGCGGAAAAAGGCCTCGATGCGCGCCGCCGGCAGGTCGCAGCGTCGTGCCAACGACGCCAGCGTGTCGCCGTTTTCCCGTGCCCGCTCCAGGGCCTGCTCGAAGCCGCGGGTATGGGCGTCGATGTAGGGCCGGTTTAAATGGTCATGGCAGTCAAGCCAGGCAAGCAGACCGTTGAACAACAAACCGTCGGCGCCCGGTCGCAACGGCAGGTGCAGATCGGCCAGATCACAGGTGGCGGTACGGCGTGGATCGATCACCACCACCTTCATGTCCGGGCGCGCCTTTTTTGCCGCCACCATGCGCTGGTACAGCACCGGATGGGTCCAGGCCGCGTTGGAGCCCACCAGCACCAGTAAATCGGCGCAATCCAGATCCTGGTAACAACCCGGCACGCTGTCACCGCCGAAGGCACGCTTGTAGCCGGCCACCGCCGAGGCCATGCAAAGGCGGCTGTTGGTGTCCATGTGCGCGCTGCCGACAAACCCCTTCATCAGTTTATTGGCAACGTAATAATCTTCCGTGAGCAACTGTCCGGAGCCGTAACAGGCCACGCTGTCCGGTCCGTAGCGTTGCAAAGTGTCCTGGAGACGCGCACTGACCTGATCAAGTGCGCTATGCCAATCGACCGTGGCGCCGTCCACCTGCGGGTACAACAGCCGGTTGCGCTGATCCAGGGTTTCGTGGAGCGCCGCGCCCTTAACGCACAGCCGTCCGTTATTGGCCGGGTGAGCGGACATGCCCGCGACGCTGTCGCCGGCGCCATTCACGGACACACCGCAGCCCACGCCGCAATAGGGGCAGGTGGTGTCGGTGCTGTGAATGCGCTCGCCCACGGTTCAGGTCCCGGTCCGATGCAAGGTCGCCGGCACCGCACGCAGCAGTACCCGGTCACCGTCCAGCTTGACGTCCCACACCGGTACCGAAACATCGTCCTGTTCCAGACAAACGCCGGTGCGCAAACTGAAATGTTGTTTGTAGAGCGGCGACGCCACCGTCAGTTCGCCGCCGATATCGCCGACGATGCCCCGCGACAGCACATTGGCGCCGCCGATGGGGTCGTGGTTACCGATCGCGTACAGCGACGGCGACTGCTCAGGCAGGTAGAACAACGCCACCTGCTCCAGCGCCACCAGCGCGGCCACGCCACTGCCGGCCACCAGATCCTGCTGGGTACATACTTGTTGCCATTGCATGGCGTTCTCCTTTCCTTAGCGCGATGCCTTCAGACGCTGACGGTTTCGATCAACTCGCGGGCGTCCTCATCGGTGGCGGGACGGGGCTGACCCCGCTCACGCACGAAGCGGATGTCACCGTCGGGGACTTCCGCATTGACGAAACTACGAAAACGTTTCAGCTTTTGCTGGTCACTAATGGTGGTGCGCCACTCGCATTGGTAACGCTCACGGACGGTGGCGATCTGCGCTTCCAGTTCCGCTCCGATACCCAACTTGTCGTCGATCACCACCTGGCGCAGGTAATCCAAACCGCCTTCCAGGTTCTCCAGCCACACCGAGGTACGCTGCAAGCGGTCCGCGGTGCGCACATAGAACATCAGAACCCGGTCCACCAGTTGAACCAGTTGCTGGTCGGAAAGATCGGTGGCGAACAGATCCGCGTGACGTGGACGCATACCGCCGTTGCCGCACACATAAAGATTCCAGCCGTTCTCGGTGGCGATCACGCCGATGTCCTTGCTCTGTGCTTCGGCGCATTCACGGGTGCAGCCCGAGACCGCGAACTTGAGCTTGTGCGGCGAACGCAGCCCCTTGTAGCGGTGCTCCAGAAAGATCGCCATGCCAACACTGTCTTGCACGCCATAGCGGCACCAGGTGGAGCCGACGCAGGACTTCACCGTGCGTACTGACTTACCGTAGGCGTGGCCGGTCTCGAAACCGGCGTCGATCAACTCTTGCCAAATCAGCGGCAACTGCTCCAGGCGGGCGCCGAACAAATCAATCCGTTGGCCGCCGGTGATCTTGGTGTAGAGATCGTATTTGCTGGCCACCTGGCCCAGTGTCATCAGTTTTTCCGGTGTGATTTCACCGGCCGGCACACGCGGAACCACGGAATAGGTGCCGTCCTTTTGCATGTTGGCGAGGAACACATCGTTGGTGTCCTGCAAGCCAACGTGCTGCGGCTCCAGAATGTAGTCGTTATGGATGCTGGCCAGGATCGAAGCCACCGCTGGCTTGCAGACATCGCAGCCGAGTCCTTGGCCGTGGGTGTCGCACACCTGCTGGAAACTCTTCAGCCCACCCACAAGAACCAGGTGGTAGAGCTCCTGGCGGGAATATTCGAAGTGCTCGCACAGGTGATTGTTCACCGCTACCCCGCGCGCCTCCAGACCCGCGTCCACCACGCTCTTCAACAACGCCGCACAGCCACCGCAACCGGTGGACGCCTTGGTGCTTTCCTTAATCTCACCAAGCGAACAACACCCCTGGTCCAGGGCGCTGTTGATGGCGCCCTTGGAAACGTTATGACAGGAACAAATGGTGGCGCCATCGGGAAGCGCATCGGCGCCCAGCGCCGGCGCCGCGTCGCCGGCGGGCAGGATCAGAGAGGCCGGGTTTTCCGGTAACGGGAGACCGTTGAGCATGTACTGAAGCAGGGTGTCGTAGGCGTCGCAGTCACCCACCAGCATGGCACCGAGCACGTATTTCCGGTCTTCGCTGACTACCAGCTTGCGATAGACACCGGCCACCTCGTCCTGGAAACGGTAGCAACGCGCACCGGGGGTGCGGCCCTGGGCATCGCCCACCGAACCCACGTCCACGCCCATCAATTTCAGCTTGGTGCTCATGTCCGCGCCGGTGAAATCCGAACTCTCGCCGTTGAGCACCCCGGCCACGGTGCGCGCCATGGTGTAACCCGGTGCCACCAGGCCGAAAATCTGCTGGTTCCAGAGCGCGCATTCGCCGACCGCGAAGATCGCCGGGTCCGATGTTCGGCATTGGTTGTCCACCACGATGCCGCCGCGTTCGCCCAGCGCCAATCGCGCCTGACGGCCAAGCGTGTCCTGGGGGCGGATGCCGGCGGAAAACACAATCATGTCCGTTTCCAATGGCGCCTGGCCTTCAAAATTCATGCGCAGGGCATGGTTCTCGCCGGCGTCGATCAACTCGGTTTTCATACCGGTGTGGATGCGCACGCCGAGTGCTTCCACTTCCTTGCGCAACAGGGCGCCACCGGTTTCATCCAGTTGCACTGGCATCAGTTGCGGCGCGAATTCCACCACATGGGTTTCCAGCCCCAGCAGCCGTAAAGCATTGGCCGCTTCCAGGCCCAATAAGCCACCGCCCACCACCACGCCACGGCGGGCATTGCCGGCGCAACGTTTGATCGCATGCAGGTCATCGACGGTGCGATACACCAGACAATTTTCGTGGTCATGGCCGGGAATCGGCGGTACGAACGGGTAGGAACCAGTGGCCAGAACCAGCGCGTCGTAGCCCTGGCGCACGCCGGCGGCGGTGATCACGGTGCGGTTCTCGCGGTCGATCTCCACCACCGGATCATTAAGGTGCAGGCGAACGTTGTTATCCCGGTACCACTGTTCCGGAGCCAGACAAAGATCCTCCGGCGTTTGATCGTCGAACAACGCGGACAAATGCACCCGGTCGTAAGCGGGCCGGTCCTCGCCGGCGAACACCTGGACCGACCAGGGATTGCCCTCGCCTTCCTGTTCCACCAGGGTCTTCACCAGATGGTGACCGACCATGCCATTGCCGATCACCACCAAGGTACCCGAGGTGCGGGTTACGGTATTGTCGTCCGTCATCGCCTTGCCTCCTGTTAAGCCACTTCGACCGAAAGATCGGCCGGGGTGGATGGGTCGTCGTCACGGGCCGGGCCCGTGAGCAAAATGTCGCGCCGCGCGCTGACGTCGCCGCCGCTTTGATGCATTTGCAAATACCACTGGCTGTGGCGCACATCGCCCACCAGCAGAACGCCGCGCAAACGGCCGTTCTCGAGAATCAGTTTTTTATAAACACCGGCGGCGGCGTCGCTTAACCACAGCGCCTGCTGTCCCGCCCCCGCCTCCACCAGGCCCATGCTGTGAATATCCAGACCGCTCACTTTCAAACGAGTGACCAGGGAGGGGTCGCGGTAGTGGGCGGCGTGCCCTTTAAGCACGCGCGCCAGCACCGCGGCTTGCTCTTGCACCGGGGCCACCAGGCCGTAGGTGTTGCCCTGGAACTCACAGCATTCGCCAAGGGCGTGAATGCGCGGATCGGAACCGCGCAGCGCGCTGTTGACCCGAATGCCGTGTCCGCAATCAAGCCCGGCCGCTTCCGCCAGCTCCCGGTTGGGCGCGATGCCGGTGGCGAACACCACCACCCCGGCGGGCAAGGTCTGGCGCTCGCCACCCTGCTCCACCACCACGCCGGTCACCGAGGCATCACCGCAGAGTCCTTGCGGGTCACACTGGGTACGCACTTGGATACCGCGTCCGGCGAGCGAGGCCGCCAGCAACCGCGAGGCCTTCTGGTCCAGTTGCCGGTTCATCAGTACCGGACGCCGGTGTACCAACGTCACCCGGGCGCCGAGACGTCGCAGACCCACCGCCGCTTCCACGCCGAGTAAGCCCGCCCCCACCACCACCGCCGGCATACCGGGGTGGGCCCGGCACCAGGCACGCAGACGTTCAACGTCCTGGAGCGAACGAAAGCCGGTGACGCCGTCGAGCGAGCCCACGCCGGGCAGTGCCGGCAACGAGGCGCGCGCGCCGGTGGCGATCACCAGGGTGTGGTAATCCACCTGTTCGCCATCGCGGCAGTACAAGCGACGGTGGCGACGATCAATGCGCTCGACCCGCTTGCCCAGACTCACGGTCACCCCACGGGCGCGATACCAGGCTGCGTCCCGCGGGGTGATGGCGGCCAGATCGGTCTCTTCGCCTAGTAACGGCGACAACATGATGCGGTTGTAGTGGCACACCGGTTCCTCACCGAGCACGCGAATCGACCAGTTATGATCGACACCGAGCTGATTAAGCAGGCTCTCGGTGGCCATGCCGTTGCCGACGATCACCAGCCGGCGGCGCGCATCACTGTTTGTCCTTAGGGCATGCGGCATCATCAGGGCTCCACTCAGGCGCGGCGGCCCGACCGGCTCACCAGGCCGGTGGCCGTGTGGTTCGTTTCAACGTTGCGGTTCGCGTTTTCTTCCACAGTGTTGCCGGTCGGTTCGCGGGGGATTTCCACGACCTTGCGTTGCTTCTCGTAAAGAAAGCTCAACACCTGCTGACGCAGATGGTTGTAGCCGCTGTCTTCGGCAAGCGTGACCCGGTTGCGCGGGCGCGGCAGATTGATGTCCAGCACCTCGCCAATGGTGGCGGCGGGCCCGTTGGTCATCATCACGATGCGGTCGGACAACAGCACCGCTTCGTCCACGTCATGGGTGATCATCACCACGGTGTTGTTCAGGTCGCGCTGTATTTCCATCAGCGAGTCCTGCATATGCGCGCGAGTCAGCGCATCCAGGGCACCGAACGGCTCATCCATCAGCAGTACCTTGGGGCGCATCGCCAGGGCCCGGGCGATGCCCACGCGCTGCTTCATGCCGCCGGACAGTTCGTGTGGCCGTTTGTGCATGGCGTGTTCCATGTGCACCAGCCTCAGGTTCCGCTCAATCCAGTCACGCATTTCCGCCTTGCTCATGGTGTCGCGGAACACCTGACGCACCGCCAACTGCACGTTCTCGAACGCGCTCAGCCAGGGCAGCAGCGAATGGTTCTGAAATACCACCGCGCGGTCTGGTCCCGGTTCGTTGACTTCCTTGCCTTCCAGGGCCACGCCGCCTTCGGTGGCCCGCAACAAACCGGCAAGAATATTCAGCACGGTGGATTTTCCGCAGCCGGAATGGCCGATCAGGGAAACGAATTCGCCCTTGCGGATACGCAGCGAGAGCTGGTCGAGCGCCCGGAACGGGCCTTCCGGGGTTGGGAAATCAATGCTGATCTTGGATATGTCGAGGTAATTACTCATGACGACGCTCCTTTCTCTCTTATGCGTTTCAGCGCAGGTCGGCGGATTTGTCCCAGGACACCAGGCCCTGCAACGTCAGCATCAGGCGGTCGAGCAGAAAGCCGATGACGCCGATGGTGATCACCGCCACCATGATCCGGCTCAGAGAATCGGAGCTGCCGTTTTGAAACTGATCCCAGACGAACTTGCCCAGACCCGGACTCTGCGCCAGCATCTCGGCGGCGATCAGAACCATCCATGCGATTCCCAGTGACGTGCGAAGACCGGCGAACATCATCGGAATCGCCGAGGGCAGAACGATGGTGCGCACATGGGTGAGCCAACCGAGACGCAGCACCCGGCTGACGTTGGTGAGGTCGCCGTCGACACTGGCCACGCCCACCGCGGTATTGATCACGGTGGGCCAAAGACAGCACAGCATCACGGTGATCATCGACGTGATGAACGCTTTGGGCACCGCCGGGTCCTGGCTCACGTACACAGCGCTCACCACCATCGTCACCAGGGGCAGCCAGGCCAACGGCGAGACCGGTTTAAGCAACTGGATCACCGGGTTGAAGGCGCGGTACAACGTATTGCTCAGACCGATCACGATTCCCAGCGGAATGGCCAGCAACGATGCCAGAACAAAACCCGCCGTCACCGTCACCAGGCTGGTCAGGATCTGGTCGATGTAGGTGGAGCTGCCGGTATAGGGGAAGAGCCTCGGCTGATAGGACGGATCCTGCGCCTGACGTTGCTCGTTGCGTTCACGCTGACGCTCATAGAAGGCGGTTTCCTCGCGCCGTTCCGCGGCATGTTCGTCGAGCAACGCACCGCCCTGTTGCCATACGTCCTGGGGGCCGGGAAAGGCGCCCAAGGAAGTGTTGATCTGTCCGGCGGCCACGGCCCAGAGCAACAGAAAGGCGGCGATGCCGGCCAACGGCACCACCAGAGTGCGGCTCAGCGAGCGCAATTGCTGCGCTGGTCGCTCCCCCCGGGCTAGCTTTATCCAGGGCTGTAACCAGGTTTGCTGGCTGATCGAAATCATGTCCTCATCCTCTGTTCCGGTGGCGCTTCACAGACGCGCATCGCCTTTCAGGCCGATCTCAAAGCGTTGCAAATAGGCGTTGGGCTCACGGCCGTCGTAGGTGACGCCGTCAATGAATTCGGATTGCGGCGGTTTGAAGCCGTCTTCGTCAGCGAAGTCAGGAAAATCCGAAGCCTGCATTTTCCCTTCCTGAATCAAAGCCTTGGCCGCTTTCGCGTAGACATCCGGCCGGTACACATCACGGGCGGTTTTCAGGTACCACTGATCCGGTTTGTGCTCGGCGATCTGCCCCCAACGTCGCATCTGCGTGAGATACCAGATGGCGTCGGAGTAATAGGGATAGGTGGCGTGGTGACGGAAGAAAACGTTGAAGTCCGGGATCGGCCGCTTGTCGCCTTTTTCGTATTCGAAGGTGCCGGTCATGGAGTTGGCGATCACTTCCTCGTCGGCGCCCACATACTGACTCTCGGCGAGAATTTTCACCGCTTCGGCGCGGTTGGCGTTGTTGTTTTCGTCCAACCATTTGGCGGCGCGGATCAACGCTTTGACCACACGGGCATGGGTATTGGGATACTGATCGGCCCAGGCTTTACTGACACCGAACACTTTTTCCGGGTTGTTTTTCCAGATTTCGTAGTCGGTGATCACCGGCACACCCACGCCCTTGAACACCGCCTGCTGGTTCCAGGGCTCGCCCACGCAGTAGCCGTGGATGGTGCCGGCTTCCAGGGTGGCGGGCATTTGCGGCGGCGGCGTCACCGACAGCAAGGCCTCGGCTTGGAGCTGGCCGGAGGTGTCGCCTTTGTGCGGTGCGTAGTAACCGGGGTGGATGCCGCCGGCGGCAAGCCAGTAGCGCAGCTCATAGTTGTGCGTGGACACCGGGAACACCATGCCCATCTTGAAACGCTCGCCACGCTCGCGGTAGGCCTGTACCACCGGTTTCAGAGCGCTGGCGCTGATCGGATGCACCGGCTTGCCGTCACGGTGTTCAATGTTTTTCTTCATCTCCCGCCAAACCGAATTGGCGACGGTGATGCCGTTGCCGTTCAGGTCCATGCTGAACGCGGTGATAATGTGCGCCCGGGTGCCGAAGCCGATGGTGGCGGCCAACGGCTGCCCGGCGAGCATATGGGCGCCGTCCAGCCGCCCATCGATGACACCGTCCAGCAGCACTTTCCAATTCGCCTGAGCCTCCAGGGAGACATACAAACCTTCGTCTTCGAAGTAGCCTTTTTCATAGGCGATGGCGAGCGGCGCCATGTCCGTGAGTTTGATAAAACCGAACGTCAGCTCCGGCTTCTCCGGCCAGCCGATCAGGGGTTTATCCGCTGCCCTGGCGGTGACCGCGAACACGCTCAAAACAAAAACCGCCAACCAGGCAGTCCACGGTGTGGGCCTGGTTTTCCACTGAAAAGATGTCCTGAGAACTTCGTTCATGGTGCTGCTCCTTCCTCTCGGCGACGGCCGGTAAGGGCTCTCCGCTTCGGGCTCTCTCCGGGGCAAAAAAAAAGCGCCCACCACTTTCGTGGTGAGCGCCTTCGCTCAGAATCAGTCGCATATTGTCCGGGGTCGGCACCGACGTTGGTTTCCGACCTGTTACCTATAAAGGTATTCAACTTCCATGCCAGGTCGGCATTGGCGCCGGAACGCCCGAATCGCGGCGTTTCGGTGGCCACGCTCAACCGGGGCCGTGCGCCAATCCAGTGATTGCCGCCCTATCGTGGCGCGGATTGGTGCAAAAAGTTCATCGAACGCAGTTCCCACTTCTCGCCATCGACGAAGGTGTCGGCGCCCATCTCAATCTCGCCCTGGTTGGTGGCCAGCCACCAATTGCCGGCGTGGACGCCCTCTCCTTTCCAGTCCTGTTCGGGCAACGGCGTGTCGGCCAGAGCCCGCCGATACAGGTCCGGCCGGTAGCAGGCGGCGGCCACCGCGGACAAATCCTTCTCCGGCGGCAACCAGCCCCAGCGAGCCATCTGATTCAGGAACCAGTAACCGTGGGATACCCACGGAAAGTTGGCGAGATAACGGTGAAATACCAGCAGGTCGGGCTCCAGAGCGTCGCCAGCCTCCGGCCGGTAATCGTTATGGCCCAACAACGCCGGCGCCAATACCCGCCGCTCCACCGGCAGATGTTCGGCGAGTAACGCCACCGCCTGATCTCGGTGCCGGTCCAGCCATACGCCGGCCTGATGCAAGGCACGCAGTAACGCGTCCAGAGACTCCGGGTTATCGCGCGCCCAGTCCTCGGTCATCCCCACAACCTTGTTCGGCGCGTTCTGCCAGATATCCCGGCCGGTTGCCACGCAACATCCAATGCCGTGGGCGGAAGCCACCGCGTTCCACGGTTCCCCCGCGCAAAAACCGTGAATGTGGCCCAGGCGCAGATGATCAACCATCTGCGATGGTGGCAGCACCACGGTATCAACGTCGCGATCGGGATCAATGCCGACGCTGGCCAGCCAGTAGCGCAGCAACAGATTGTGGCTGGAGTAGGGAAATACCACCGCCAACACCAACGGCGGCCGCTTCTCGAGCCGGCGCTGGTGGATCAATTGCTTGAGGCTGGCGGCTCCCGGCCGGCCGCGTGTCATCCCCTCCAGGTCCCGGAACAGAGACTTCGCCAGGGTGATGCCGTTACCGCCCAGATTCAGCGAATAGGGCGCGATCAGCGATTTATGCAGCCCGCCCAAACCCAACGTGGACGCCAACACCATGGGCGCCAACATTTGCGCGCCGTCGAACTGGCCGACAATCACCTTGTCGCGGATATTGGCCCAGGACACTTCCTCCTTGAGCGTTACATGCAATCCTTGCTCGCGAAACAGTCCCAGCTCGCGGGCGGCGAGCAGCGGCAAACTGTCGGTGAGCGGCATGTAGCCGAGGGTCAGGTCTGTTTTCATTGATCACGGGTCCTCTGCGTTTTCGGCGCTAGCAGCCCGAGCACCGATACGATGTCGTTGGCCACGTCCACCAGTCGCTGGCTGCGGTCCATGGCCAGCTTGCGCATGGCGTGATAGGCCTCGTCCTCGTCCATCTGACGATGCTGTATCAACAATGCCTTGGCTTTCTCGATCACCTGGCGGTCGGCGAGCCGCGTGCGGGTTTGCTGTAGCTCATTACGCAGCGCCTGGAACTCCCGGAAACGGGCCACCGCCACATCGACAATGGAGCGCACCCGATCCGGGTTAAGCCCGTCCACTACATAGGCGCTGACCCCGGCGCGAATGGCGCGATCGATAGTGTTGCTGTCGCCCTGCTCGGCAAACATGATCACCGGCTTGGGCAGATGCTGGTTGAGCACCGTCATGTGCTCCAACATGTCCCGGTCCGGGGATTCAATGTCCACGATCACCACATCCGGTTGGTGCTCGGCCACCTGTTTCATCAGCCCCTGGGCACTGGCCATACGACAGACCACTTCAAAGCCGCAGTCCACCAGGGCCTGCTCCAGCATGGCCGCCCGTGCCGGGGTATCGTCGACCAGCATCACGCGGGTGTGTTGGGGGTGTTGGCTCATAACTACATCAGCCAACGGTCGAAGGGCAGTACGGATACGGTGTCGCCGGCGGCCACGTCGCCGCTCGCCGCCTCCAGCCGTATAAAGGCGTTCGCCCGGGTCAGCGAAGACAATACCCCGGAACCCTGCGAGCCGGTGGTTTCCACCCGATGGCCGCCGTCGGGTTCGGCGAGCAGCACGGCCCGTTGAAAATCAGCGCGCCCCGGCTTCTTGCGTAGCGGCGCACCGGCCCGCGCGGCCACCAACAACGGCGACTCCGACGAGCGTTCGCCGGCCAGATACCGCAACGCCGGCAACGCCAATTGGTGAAACGTCACGGTGGCGGACACCGGATTGCCCGGCAGGCCGAGAAACAACGCCGCGCCCACGGTACCGAAGGTGAACGGCTTACCCGGCTTCATCGCCACTTTATAGGCACGCACCCGACCTATCCGATCCAGCACCCGACGAGTGTGATCCGCCTCCCCCACCGACACGCCGCCGCTGGCGATCACCACATCGTGGTCCCGCGCCGCGCCCTCCAGCACGGCCTGCAAGTGGTCAGGCGCATCAGCGCAGATACCCAGGTCGGTGACCGCCACGTCCAGCCGGCGCAGCATGGCGGTGAGCAAGTAGCGGTTGCTGTCGTAAATCTGCCCTTCGGCGAGCGGCTCGCCGGGCTCGCGCAATTCCGAACCGGTGGACAGCAGCGCCACCCGAGGCCGCCGCAGCACGGTCACATCGGCCAGCCCGAGGGACGCCAGCACGCCGATGTCCGGCGGTCGCAGACGACGCCCGGCGCCAAGCAGACAGGCGCCGGCGGCGACGTCTTCCCCGGCGCGGCGAATGTGCTCGCCGGAGCGCGGCGGACGCATCAGGCGCACCCTGGTAGTGCACCCCTGCCCGCTCACGTCGCACTCCTCCTGCATAATCACCGCATCACAGCCGGCTGGGATCAACGCCCCGGTCATAATGCGCACACACTGCCCGGCCGGCACCGTCCCCGAAAAAGGACCGCCCGCCGTGGCCGTGCCCGCCAGTGCCAGCCCGCCCTCATGCGCCCCCTCGGCGGCGCGCAGCGCGTAGCCGTCCATGGCGGCATTGTCCGCCGGCGGCACCGCACGGGGGGCGTGCAGGTCCTCGGCGAGAATCCGATCCAGCCCCTCCCACAGTGGCACCGTTTCGGTCTCCGTCACGGAGCGAACAGCGGCAAGCAGACGGTCGCGGGCCTCTTCAAGACTGAGCATAGGGTCGCCGGTTAATTCGGGAGATAACCGGACTTATGCACCAAGCATGCCACTGATTGGTGCGCGTGGAGCGAGGTTTGTGGGAGCGGGCCCCGCCCGCGAAAGGGCGCGCAGCTCCCGGCGGGATTCCAGAGACTTTTCTAACGGCGGCACCAACAGCGTCTCTGGGATCCTGCCGGCCGGCTTTGCCGGCCTTTCGCTTGCAAGCAAGCTCCCACAATCCAAGCTTCGTAGAAAGGTCCAGGCGGCGCTTCTGGCCCGTGGCGGTTCCGCTGCCAAGTGAGCGGGGCAATGGTGGTGCCTGGAGGGACCTATTTGGCCATGGATGGCCAAATGAGAGCGCCCAGGGGCGAGGCAAGCGTGTTGCGAAGCGCTGCTTCGCGCGCCGCCAAACGCCGCCCATCTGTGATGGGTGGCCGGGCCCGCTTGCGGGGCTTGAGCGATCCCGGAAGGTACCACCATTGCCCCGCGTTTCGGATACGGAGCACCAGACACCGGAAGAGCCAGCGTCTCTGGGATCCTGCCGGCAAGCTCCGCTTGCCTTTCGCGGGCGGGGCCCGCTCCCACAAGCCCGCTCCCACAACAAAAAAAGGGGCTGCCTTTTGGCAGCCCCTTTTCGGAATAATGGTGGGTCGTGCTGGATTCGAACCAGCGACCAATTGGTTAAAAGCCAACTGCTCTACCAACTGAGCTAACGACCCGCCGAATGAGGCGCAAATAATACGGATTTATTTCGCCGTGACAAGACCTTGGCGGCTTTTTTTTGGTGAAAACCGCACCCCGGACATCTAGGCCTGATAGATCGTTGGATCTTTGATCAATGCCTGCTCAAAGCCTTCCCGGCGCAACCGGCAGCTATCGCAACGACCACAGGCACGGCCTTGTGTGTCCGCCTGGTAGCAGGAGACGGTGAGGCTGTAGTCGAGCCCCAATTCGGTGCCGCGGCGGATGATTTCGGCCTTGGAGAGCGTCATCAGCGGCGTACTGATGCGTACTGGCCGGCCTTCCGAGCCGGCCTTGGTGGCGAGCCCGGCGAGATGCTGGAACGCGTCGATGAATTCCGGCCGGCAGTCCGGGTAGCCGGAGTAATCCACCGCGTTGACGCCGATAAAGATCGCCCCGGCGTCCACCACCTCCGCCAGCCCCAGGGCCAGGGAAAGAAATACCGTGTTGCGGGCCGGCACATAGGTGACCGGGATGCCTTCGCCGCCGTTCTCGGGCACGTCGATGGCGTGATCGGTGAGCGCCGAGCCGCCGATGCCGCCCATGCCCAGTTCGATCACACGGTGCGACTGCGCGCCCAGGGTGGCGGAGACGCGCTCCGCCGCTTGCAGTTCCGAGCGGGTGCGCTGGCCGTAATCGAAGGCGATGGTGTGGCACCGGAAACCTTCGGCGCGGGCCATCGCCAGGCAGGTGGCGGAATCGAGTCCACCGGAGAGCAATACCACCGCGGTTTCCATCGTGTCTCCTTTGCCTTTGCGTCAGTCGGAGCTCTGGCTCAGCGCCCCCGGGCGTCGTTCCAGAGCAGTTTGTGCAGTTGCAGTTGAAAGCGGACCGGCAGACGGTCGGCGAGTATCCAGTCGGCCAGTTCGCCGGGCGGCAGTTGCCCGTGCACCGGCGAAAACAGGATATCGGAGACCCGCGCCGTCAGGTTGTGCTGATCCATCGTGAAGCGGGCCCAGTCGTAATCGCGGCGGTCGGCGAGCACGAACTTTACCTGGTGATGCGACCGCAGGTGCGGGATGTTGTCCAGCCGGTTGTTGTGCTGCTCGCCGGAGCCCGGGGCCTTCAGGTCCATGACCACCGACACCCGCTCGTCGACGCCGGCGATGTCCATGGCGCCACCGGTTTCCAGGCTGACCTGGTAGCCCCGGTCGCACAGCGCGGTGAGTAACGGCAGGCAGTTGGGCTGGGCCAGCGGTTCGCCGCCGGTGACGGTGACATAGCTCGCATTGAAGCCGTCCACTTGGCTCAGGATGCGGTCGAAGGTCCACTTCTCACCGCCCTGGAAGGCGTATTCGGTATCACACCAGACACAGCGCTGCGGGCAGCCGGTCAGGCGTACGAATACGGTGGGCACGCCCACGCTGCGGGATTCCCCTTGGAGGGAATGGAAGATTTCGGTAATGCGCAATTCCACGGTGGACGCTCTGACACTTCTGAGTGGCGCGGATTCTAACACCTTGCTACGGCCTTGTGGGAGCGGGCCCTGCCCGCGAAAGGGAGCGGAGCTCCCGGCAGGATTCCAGAGAGGCCGTCGGTGCTGACGTTAGAGACCTCTCTGGGATCCTGCCGGCAAGCGTAGCTTGCCTTTCGCGGGCGAGGCCCGCTCCCACAGCCCGCTCCCACAAGCCCGCTTCTACAATCAGCCGCCGTTGAGTTGCTTGAGCATGGCCTTGGCCATCTCCGCCTCGGAGGCGTCGGGGAACTGCTTGATCAGCTTATGCAGGGTGACTTCCGCTTCGCCGGTGTTACCACCGCTGGCCTGCAGGCTGGCCAGCTTATAAAGGCTGGTGGGCGCGCGGCTGTGATCCGGGTAATCGTCCACCACGGTCTGGAATTGCTCGCGGGCTTTATCCCGTTGCGGCGACTTTTGATTGCTGTAGACCTCACCCAGCCAGAAGTGGGCGTGGGCCCGAAACTGTCCTTGGGGAAAATCTTTCAGGTAGGTCTCGAAGGCACTGGCCGCGGCGTCGAAATCACGCTCAAGCAGCTTGCCGCGCGCGGCGGAATAGGCCTCCCGGTCCGCTGCCGGATCGGCGGGCGTCTGACTGTTGCCGCCGTCGTCGCCGGCTTCGGCGTCGGTCTTGGGGGCGCTGTTCATTTCTTCGACCAGCGCGTTAATTCGGGTGTCCAGGTCCAGGTAACGTTCTCTCTCCGCCGCTTTGAGCTGGTTCAGCTCATGGCGAAGCTCTTCCACCTGACCCTGTAAATTCTGAATTTGCTTTTGGTACTGCTCCATCTCCTGCATCAGCAGGTAAACACCCTCCTCGCCGCCACCGTTGCCGGTGGCGGACGACGAGGCCCGGTCGCCGCCGGAGCCACGCTCCTCGACGACCAGGGGGCCGGTGCTCTGTGCCTGGGCACCGAGCGCCGACCCACCAAGCAGGAAAGCCAGTAAAACACGTTGGGTTGCCTGCTTGAACATCATGGCTTACGGACGACCGGCGGTGTAGTTGAGAACCGCGCGACGGTTTTTAGCCCAATCCAGCTCGCTGTGGCCGAAAGCAGCCGGCTTCTCTTCGCCATAGGCCACTACTTCCACCTGAGAGGAGCTCACGCCCTGCACGCGCAGGAACTTCTGGACCGCCTCGGAACGACGCTCGGAGAGAGCCACGTTGTACTCGCGGGTGCCGCGCTCGTCAGCGTGACCTTCCAGACGCACCTTGGCGTTCGGGTTGTCTTTCAGGTAGCTGGCGTGGGCACGCAGAGTTTCAAAGGCGGCGGCCGGCACGGTGTTGCTGTCGAAAGCGAAGTAAATCACTTTGGTGTCGGTGGTGCCGTCGTAGTTGGACGGATGATTGTGGAAGTTATCCGCGGTCACCGGAATGTTGCTGGTGTCCGGCTTGGACGGCGCGGGACGTTCCACCGGCTCGGCGGGGCTGCTCTGGCTGTCCGTCGGCATGGTGTCGGTCGCGGAGGTGTCCTCCTCGGTGGGCGTACTGGAACATGCAGCCAGCAAACCGGCCAAAAGCACGGCGACAAGCGGGTTAATGAATGAACGCATACGAAAACTCCTATTGATGTCCTGTATTGGAACTCTGAGATCCGTTCAGAGGAACGGCGACCAGGCCGGTTCCCTGACTTCCCCTTCCTTCGACGGGAGCTCTACTTTCACTCTCCCATCGATGGAGACGGCTTGCAGGACCCCTGTACCCC
>Ga0206123_10001311_pt1 | contig 23597 bp, 18 predicted proteins | sample Helgoland_Spring_2_FD_160086 | JGI IMG/M metagenome (GOLD analysis project Ga0206123, IMG submission 160086) | Pelagic subsurface seawater microbial communities from Kabeltonne, Helgoland, North Sea - Helgoland_Spring_Bloom_20160316_1 | ecosystem: Environmental > Aquatic > Marine > Epipelagic ...
CCTGTGTATTATGTTTCTCCAGCGCACTGACAATATCGCTAAGGTTATGGCTCACCTGTGACTTTAATGTTTCAAGACTATCTGCTAACTCCATCTCGGTGGTGAGTGACCCTACCCTTTGACTGACGGTGCTAGTCAATTCCTTGCGCGATTCAATACCTGCTTTTTGAATATTTTGGCTGGTTGCAATTTGCGAGTAGGCATCGGTCAATCTTGAATTGAGTTGGGAGAGGAAACTTTCAAATTCCCGTCGATCATGCTCAACAGTTGCCACCACAAGATTCGAAATTTGCTCTAACAAGGTGACAAGATCGTTGCCGTTCTCAAGTTGGCTGACCAGGTTACAGGCGATCAGATACTGTTGCTTAATATCTTTAGGTGGATCAAGCGCAACTAAAAGATACTCCAGCGTGCTGCGGGTCGATGGATCTATATCCCATTCAGAAAGACTTAAACGCCGGTCTTCGATATGTCCCTGGCCATCTGTCTGCAGATTTTGCGCCCGCTGGGTCAAAGTGTCTGACAGCAAGGGCAGATGGGCATCAGCCAAATCCAGCTGTATTTCCTCGGCCTCATCTGCGACCTGTGTGCGGTCAGCATCCGTCGCAAGCTCGGCCGGACTGGCTTTCACCCCGCTCGCTTTTGCATCACTGCTTTCAGCTTTGGCATCAGTCTTCCCGTTGCCCGGGCGATTAACGGCCACTGTAGTTGTATCTCTTTGAAAAAAACCACTCAGCCGCTGCAAGAACGAAGCCGGGGGTGGTACAGCATCCCCGTGCATCACACTTTGCTGGATATTGGCGATATCGCTGATAAAACCCGGGATCTCGTCCTGAAAGAATTCAAGGGAGGAAATTCGCTGTTGAAATTTGGTGATATCGTGTTTGCTGACAGGGCTTTGACCGAGGGCACGAAGCTGACCCGCCAGGCGTTTGAGTTCTTGTACCAGTTGTTCATTTACCTGTGTTCTGGACAGGAAGCTGGTCCGGGCATGGGCTTCCAGCGCGATAACCGCTGACTCCAGGTCAGCATTTGGCAGTTTGGGTTGGCGAAACAAGCCACGCAGTCCGGCCAGCTTTCGGTCAGAAACCTCATCAACCCCCTGGGCCATGTGCCCAACAGCGATCAGGGCTTTGACCAAAAGCTCTATCTTGCGGCGATATCGGTCCAGCTTCTGCTCATTCTTGTTCAGGGTCTCCCGATACTTTTCCTTCCAGTCCGCGGGACTTTTTTCCTTTTCCATGTCTCTACTATCAGGTTATGAAGAATCAACTTTTAGTATAGACAGTGGATCAGGAATAGGACTGAAATCCCCGGGATAATCAGGAGAAAATCACGCGGCTTGCATCAGTTCTCAATAAAAGCGTTTTGCTCGCGGTCTTTAACGACATGGAGTGCATCAAATACGGTACCGTTCATCGCAATATAAACCCCCGGGGTTAGTGTTTGTACCGCGCCGAAGGCCATACCAAGATTAAACAGGGCGTCGGTATCAGAAAACCTGGCCGGAGACAGCGCGCCGGTTAAAACGATGACCTTGGCCGGGAAATCAACCAGTACCTGTGCTGTTTGGGTCATGGTATCCGTGCCGTGTGTGATAACCACCAGATCACTCTTGCAGGCTGCAACGGCCAGGCGGATTTGCTCTCTGTCTTCGTCCCGGATTTCAAGACTATCCTTGCGCATGACCTCCACAATTTCATAGGGATGTTTGACCACACCCTGGGTTAACAGGGCACCCACAATAGAGTCGCCAATCTCAAATTTACTCTTGGCATCAAAATAAATTTTGTCGAATGTGCCGCCGGTTGTCAGTACCGAAATTTGTTCATGTATCTTCACAACCTGACTCCAGATTAAAATGGTTCGCCATTCTCTACCAATCCTTGCTAAAAAGAAAACATGACAATACATTTCGAAGATCAACAAAGGAAAACCCCATTGAATACATCGCGCAAAGTCACGCCGGCAACACTGATTCAACGATCAGGACACGACTTAATCTCTGGCTCTCAATTTCCAAACCTCTGGCGGCTTATTATTACGCTGATCTTCATACCGCTTATTTCACAATGCCAGATCAGCCCTGTTTCTGATCAGGCTAACCAAAGCGGGTCCGCCAGTAACGCCAATGACAGTCTGCCCTTTAACCAGGTTCAGTTTCTTGGCAGCCATAACAGCTACAAGCGGGCGATAGAGCCTGAATTGCTACAGGTGGTCGCGGAAACCAGCGAAGCGCTGGCTCTCAGTCTCGATTACGCCCAGGCCTCCCTGCCGGACCAGTTGGATCTCGGCATCAGAAAACTGGAGCTGGATATTTTTTATGATCCCGCGGGAGATCTGTACCGGGAACCCGGCGGCCTCAAGCTAACCACAAAAGCGACAGAATTTGACCCGGCGCAGCGCATGCATATCCCGGGATTTAAGGTGTTCCATGTTCAGGACATAGATTTTCGAAGCCATTGCCTGCTGTTTGTCGATTGCCTGCAACAATTAGCCGATTGGTCCAGCCAACACCCGGGGCATTTCCCCATCACGATACTGATCAATGCCAAAGATTCAGAAATTGCGCAGCTGACAAAACCCCTGAAATTCGATCAAAAAGCCTGGGCTGACCTGGATCGGGAGATTCGCTCAACACTGGGCGAGCGGCTTGTTACCCCGGACGATATACGGGGGAGTCACGATACCCTGCGGCAAGCAGTGCTCGCGGGTTGGCCGACAATTTCTGCACTGCGCGGCAAGATACTTTTTATCCTGGATGATTCCATTGAGAAGAAACAGGCATACGCAGGTGACCACCCTTCACTGCGGGGCAGGACCATGTTTGTCGACGCGGAAGAAAGCCTGCCGGAGGCGTCCTTTCGGGTCATCAATGACCCCATCGCTGATTTCCAGTACATCAGGTCACTGGTCAAGCAAGGTTTCATCGTTAGAACCCGGGCAGACGCAGACACAATTGAAGCAAGAACCGGCGACACCCGTCGCCTGATCCAGGCACTTGAAAGCGGTGCCCAGATAATCTCCACTGACTATTACCGGGCTGACAAAAGATTCAAGGCACATTATCTGGTCAAGCTACCCAACGGCGCTGTGGCACGGTGTAATCCGGTGCTGGTTGAGCGAGCCTGTGAGTTCGATAACTAATAAATGAGTTTGCAATACGCCGGGAGAAGGACCTTAGCCCTTCTTCTGCCGTATCTGTTTAAGTCGAGCCTGAAGGTATTGTCTTTCAGCATCGTTCCTGGTGAGAGAAAGCGCTTTTTCCAGATCCTCTTCCGGGCTGGTATCTATCGAAATCCCAGGATCACCGGCTTCAGTCGCCATCAGTTGCAACTCTGCCCTGGCAAGGTAATAAGGATGATAATTCAACAGGCCAGGCTGTAACTCCGTGAGTAGCGACAATCCCTCTTGAAATTGACCTTGCATTGCTAACACAACAGCGTAATTTAACCAGATCACCACCGCATCACTTTTTACCGGTACATGTTTCAGCAGGACCTGGTAGACCAGACCAATTTCCGCCCAGTCAGTCTTTTCAAAAGATTCTGCCTGGGCGTGTAAAGCCGCGATTGTCGCCTGTAACTGAAAGAAAGCGGGTCTCTGTTTTAACCCCAGGGATTGATCCAGAATCTCGAGGCCAAGTTTTATTTGATCATGATTCCAGTTGGTTCTGTTCTGGTCTTTCAGCAGCACCAGTGCGCCGGTATCGGTACTTCGTGCATCCCGTCTTGAATCCTGCAACAACATCAGCGCCAGTAGCGCAAGAACCTCGGCATTCCCGGGAAACAAATCGACCAGGAGTTTTCCCAGACCCAGGGCTTCATCACAAATCGAAACATTAACCAGAGACGCCCCAGACGAGGCGCTATAGCCTTCGTTGAACAAGAGATAAACCGTTTGCAGCACACCATGGAGTCTAACTGCAATTTGCTGCCCGGTCGGAATCTCAAAGGGTATTCCTGCCAACTTTATCTTCCGCTTTGCCCTGACAAGCCGCTGCTCCATCGTTGAAGGTGATACCAGAAATGCGTTTGCAACCTCCGAAAGTCGCAGACCCGCGACACTCCGAAGGGTCAAGCTAACCCTGGTTTCATCATTCAACGATGGGTGCGAACAGGTAAATATCAGTCGCAACAGATCGTCTTCGAGATACCCGGTTAACTCATCCCCTTGCGGAGATTCAATTTGTAACTTCTGTAGATTTTTTTCTGCTGTTTGATGACGGCGCAGGTGATCAATCGCCAGATTTTTTGCCGTCATAAAAAGCCAGGCAAGTGGTTCCTGAGGTAGCCCCTGGGCGCGCCAGTGGACCAGCGCTTTTAACAGCACTTCCTGATGAAGATCCTCTGCATCATCAAAATTTCCCAACAAACGAATAAGATAGCCCAGGATTTTACCCGCGTGGGACTTGATCAGATCTTCAATCTTGCCGGGTTCAGCCATGACTAATTCAATTATTGCGAGGGATTACCCGGGCAACTGCATTATCGGCCTGACTTCAATTGAGCCATGCTCGGCTGTCGGAATTTTGGCGGCATACGCGAGAGCTTGATCCAAATCGGCACAATCCAGAATATAGTAGCCGCCTAACTGCTCCTTTGTTTCAGCAAAAGGTCCATCAGTATTGAGGATGCTACCCTCTCTAATTCGGACGGTCGTAGAGGTGGCAGTCTCCTCCAGAGGATCGCCGGCTTCATATACACCCTCTGACCGAACCAATTCCGTAAAGGTAAAATAGCGTTCGTACACCGCCATCTGTTCCTGCTCGGTTCGCTGCGCTGCAATTACTTCATTCTCGTAAATCAAAAATATATATCTCATCGTGTCACCATCCGGTTACCAGTTAATGGGTTATGGAAAATAACGAATCCACTATTAGATAACGTATCAGGAAGTAGAATCCAGACAGGCTTCCGATATTAACGGGGAAACTTGCGTTTATATAGTCGTCGGGGGATTCTAAAATTTCAGCAGCGTCAGCTTAAAGCTGGCACCTTTATCGCTCGGGGCCTTATCACCCTGAGAAGTACCCGGGGAGATACACTCAATCTTGCCACCCCAGCGGTGCAGGCACATCTGGCAATAATAGAGACCAAAGCCGCCACGGCCACCAAATTCACTCTCACCCACAAATCGCTGAAACAGGCTTTCCGCCAGAGACTCGGATACACCCGGGCCCTGGTCCGATACGGTGATAACAACCTGATCAACCATTTTCTCTGCGGGTGATGTGGTGTCAACCCGACTATCTTCCATCAGGACACTGACCTTGCTGCCGGGGGGGCTAAAACGCAGCGCGTTCTCCAGCAAATTGCTTAACACCCGTCGAAGCTGATCTTCTTCGGCAACCACTTGCTGTTCTGAGGCGCCTAAATGATTGAGGAGTTCGAGTTGAATATTCTCTTGTTTGAAGACGGGTTCAAAATTTGCAATGGCGGTTTTTACGCATTCAGTCACACCCGGTGCTTCGGCCGCCTTTAAGTCATGAATACTGAACCGCTTGTGTTCCCAGAGGGAAATTTCGAGGATGCTGCGGATCATATTCTGGGCGCTATCTATCTGCGTCTCCATCAGTTGATCGAGCTTGAGTTTTTCTTCCCGGGGCAGGGTCGGATCTTCCGACAGATGCAAAGCACCATCAATCATTGTCAATGGCTGGGACAGGTCATGAACGATTGCATGGAGCAACACTTCCCGCTGCTCTTTGTCCCGGATAGATTGCTCAAAATCGAGGCTATATTCCCGTGCCTTTTGAAAAATGCGCTGGTGGTATCGTAATTCTTCCGGGATCGCGCTAATTTGAATCACAAGCTGGTTTTTCACGATTACCGCAAGTGCGGACAAGTTGTGTTCGACATCATTAAGATCACGTTCGGTCCAGGGACCTGATCCAATTCTGGTCTCACCGGGTTCGAGGAACTCCTCATGGGCCTGTTCAATAAAGCCGCCGAGAAATTCAAAGTCATCTTGAAGACGAGTTTGGCCGGTCGCACGCAAGTCCGGGCAAAATCCCAGAGCCCAAACGGGAACCCGACCTTCAATTCTGAATTCTCCCGTTGCTAACTCAACAAATGTGACTGTGTCAAGTTGCTCATTTATATCTGCGAGCGTAACCAATTTTAAAACCTACCTCTACCGACCCGGGAAGCAGCGCAATATTCTATCCTGGCGCCTATTTGGAACGTGGTTGCATCATCTCTTCAACCAGGAAGGTGAATGCTTCCTCGACATTTTCGCCACTCTTTGCACTCGTCTTCAAAAAGCGGTACGGCGATGTGGAAAAATTTTCGACTTCTTTATCATCCAGTATCCATTCATCCGTCATATCTGCCTTGTTGGCAATTAAGACAAAGGGAATACCGGGCTTAAGCAACTCAACTCTTTTGTGTAATTTTCGCGCCATATCCAGGGTGACAATTCGCGTTCCGTCCATCACCAGGAAGTAGCCCGCCATGCCACGCAGATAATTGTTGTTGACGGTATAAAACTCATCTTCACCGGCAATATCCCAGATCATTAACTTGGCATCGACACCCTGAACGGTCATCGACTTCTTATCGATCTTTACGCCAATTGTTGTGTGATACTCATCTGAATAGAGACTACGAACAAACCGTTCGACCAGACTGGTTTTGCCGACGCGATATGCGCCAATCATACAAATTTTGAATTGCACCATAACCGGGAATCCCTATGCGATGGCTATAGCATATCAGCATAAACATTAATCCGCATGATGATCATCCGGGTTCTGGTCTTTTATCTGACGAATGTCATCGAGGATATCCCTGAATACCTGGAATAACTCAGGATCAAATTGGGTACCAGACAATTCCGCCATAATTTCGAGGGTTTGTGCCTCGCTAAAGGCATCTTTATAAACCCGTCGGTGGATCAGCGCATCGTATACATCCAGCATGGACACTATTCTTGCAGAAAGCGGAATATCCGCCCCCTTCAGTCCTCGAGGATAACCGGTTCCGTCCCACTTTTCGTGATGGCCTCCGGCAATTTCGGCGGCAAGATCAAGCATCGGGATACCGCTTCCGGACAACATATCTTCGCCGATTTGCGCGTGATTCTTCATGACCTCGTATTCTGCCGCTGTCAAAACACCGGGCTTATGCAGTATCAGGTCGGAAATACCAATTTTGCCCACGTCGTGCATCGGTGCTGCCAGTTTAATGTCATCAACCCGACTGGCATCCCAGCCCAGGACCCGGGTCATTTCTCCGGCATAGAGGCCGATTCTACGGATATGCGCACCGGTTTCTTCATCCCGGTGGCCTGCTGCGGCAATTAGCCGAATGGCAATTTCTTCTTCACGCACCCGGATATCCCGGGTTCTCAACAGCACTTGATTCTCCAGGTCCTCCTGGGTCAGCAGGTTTTCCCGGGCAATCTGCAGATTCTGCAGCTTTTGTTCATACTCAAGACCAAGTGAATTTAGGATGATAATACATTCAGCACCAACCGAGACGGCGGTTGCTTCTAGTGAAAGCTCCAGGCCCTGGTCATCAGTCTCAATCCATGGGCCGGATTTGCTGGGCACTTTCGCGCCACTATCCCAATGAAGCTCGGCATCCACCAGGAAGTTCTCCAGGAACGGAGAAAATTCACCAATATCCACTAGCGCATTTTTTCGCACGTCTGGCTGAAAGAAACGAAACCAGGCGGGTGGCTGGGTTACGCACACAAATTCAGCACCTTGCTCTTTTTTGAAGATGGCGTAATCAAGTTCAGCGTAAAGTTGTTCGAGTAAGCTCAAAATATTTGCTTTCCGGTTGTGATACGGGTTCCAGGGTTTGTATTTTGTACCACTTGACCTGATACACAATTATGCCAGAGATAAACGGCAGCGAAAGTCTTATTCAAGTAGCGACCGCTTATAGCAAACGTTTAGCCAGACTGGCAAAAAGCTGTTCAACATTCTGGCCGCTTAAAGCACTGGTTCTGATCAAATCCAGATCCGGATCCAATAGCCCTATCGCTGACTCTGTAACGGACCATTGGTCCTCCAGATCAACTTTGTTCATGGCAAGAATCGCAGGTACCTTGCCAAGTGTTTGTCGTGCCAGTTGATGGATCGACCGCGCAGTTTCAAGGGTGTCGGGTCTGGTGCCATCGGCAACCAGTATATAACCGCTGGCCCCGCGTAAATGATTGGTTTTTATTTTTGAGTAGTCATCCTCACCCTCAAGATCCCAAATCATTAAGCGGACATCATCACCATCAACTTCAACATTCTTCTTGTCGATTTTGACACCCAGGGTTGTCAGGTACTTTTCATCGAAGATACTCTCGACAAATCGTTTGATCAGACTGGTCTTTCCAACGGAGAAAGCGCCTAACAGACATATTTTCTTCTGTATCATCAACGAGTGCCTTTAAGTGAACTGGTCACCCGCAGGACCACCTTTCTTTCATGGGTATTACCCGGGTTCACAAACCTGGCCGCATCATTGAACCTGGTATCCTCACTCATGGTTTCCCGTATTGAATGCGCCCGAATTGAGTCCGGCGAAACTCCTGCATCGGTCAAGGCATCAAAAACATAACCGGCACGTTGCCGTTCTATTCTCCGGTTAAGTTGTTCCGTACCTGTGTCATCGGCTTCACCATAAATATCGACAACAACTGTTCCACCACGGCTTTCATGTAACTGCTGCAGCAGGTTAATTTTTGCAGCCAACTGTTCGATGGTAATTTCAGTATTCAACGGTTCAATCTCAGCGCGCTCAAAATGAAAGCTAACGCTTTCAATCAGGGCTTCCGCTGCTTCAATCTCCATCAACAGGCTATCAAAGGTAACCAGTTCAGAGACATCCAGCGCTTCAATACCGGGTATCGCTTTGAACCCGTCAACCGTGGCTTTTAGCCAGCTAACTTCAGACTCACCAAAAAGATAAAGGGTAGATTTCTCAAGTCGCATTTGTACCGTGCCCGGTGGTTTTAGGACATGGTTTGCGCGGATAAGCACAATCTCCGGTTCGATCGAGATATAGGGTTTAAAGTCAAACAATAATTCCGGTAGTGGATAAACGTTACCGGCAATCGCGACGCCAGGTTCTATGGATAAGGGATCTCGTAATCCGCTGATTTTAAATAGACCTTCGTCGGTTACCTGTGAGCCCACAACCAAAATACCGGCTTGCCTCGTCAGATTAGCGATGACCCTTTCCCTGTTATCACGAACTTCACGTTCCTCATAAGCAAAATAACCAAACATTCCAAGTAAAACGACAATCGCGCCAATCGCGAGCCATGGGATATTTCTTTTTTTGTCCTCTTCATCGTCCGCCTGGTCCTGGCGGCGATACAGTAAACAACTTCGGAGGGTTGGCTCAATCGCCGTATATTCATCAGGATCACCTGAATAGTCAGCCAGACGCTTGCCGTGACGCATGTGAATTTCTTCCACCGCACGCTTTAGCACCACCTCGATCTCGCTTGGGACTTTGCCCCTGACCACCGCCGCAACCACTGCGCGGGGGCCCTTTTCAATCAACACCGTCAAATCGCCCAACCGCATCGAGTTCAAGGCTTCATCTTCACCGACTGAAAATGAATCAAGGATGTAATCCTGAATGGCGGACAACATGCTCGAAACCATGTCTGGATCTTTGGTGATGGCAAAATCTGCGACGACGTGTTGAACCAGCAAACTGGTTTCGGAGTGAATCAGGAACACTTGCTCAACCTGGTACTCCAGGGTATTCATCAGCACTATTTCAGAATAGCTGCGTCCGGTTCGCCAGGCATCAAATCGCCAGCCAAGGGATTTTGGGGATAGACTCTGCTCGAGCAGTTGATTCATGTTCTCGAGCATTTGCGTTAATGTTTCGGAGATGGACTTTCGAATAGCCGGACCCATCACAGGGTAAAGGGACTCGGCTAATGCGTGGGGGTCTTCGGCAATAGAGGTTTGTATGGCACCTTCAATGGTCGGCGCCATAACTTCTGCCAGTGATTTGTCCAACTTGAATCGTTCGGCAATGGCTTCAGAGATGACAGTAGACAGCTTGATACTTAAGGCTTCAGGATCGTTTAGCCATTCTTTTAGCGCCAACAACTCGTCGTATTCCGCGCCCAGCAGCAGCTGCCTTAGCTGCGTTAACTCGTCCACGACCTCGTGGGATTGAGTCTCCGATCCTTGACTGTCATCCGAAGAGGTTTGCTGCATTGAAGGCTACTCTTTACCGTGTTTACATTCTGACGAGGAGCAACAACGATTACTTTTTAGACGACTTCGCAGATCCGTCAGACATCAACTGTTCTGCCATCTGGCTGAAAAGATCTGCCAGACTGCCGCGGTCTGTTTTATCGTGCATCAACTGGCTGTGAACCTTGTCCAACTCTGCAGACAATTGTTCCCGCCAGTTTTCCATCTGGGAGTTGAGCGAACTGACTTCAGCGTCAATCCTGTCACCGAGTTCACCCTCGGCGGCGGAAGTCGCCTTGTCCAATTCCTTAATTGAATTGTCAAGATTAGCCAGTTGTTTGTTAAAGCTGTCGGAGGTTTTTGCGGCATCCTTGGCGATTTCCTGATGCATTTTTTCCATATCAGCTTTCAAGGCATCCATTCGCTGGTTACTGTCTTTACGCAGATCGTCGATTGCCTTTTGCAATCGCTTTTCCAGATCGGACCGTTCCTGATCAGTCTGGCGAATCTGGGCTCCGAACAGGATGTCACGAACAGTATCGAGGCTCGAATCCGGCGAGGTTAAAGCCTCGGCTAAATCCCCAACATCATTCTGGTTAGCACTGGATTTGGAATTTCCTGAATTCTCTTTTTTCTCTTTCATTATATTGCTGTCCGCTCTGAGATCGATCTTTGTAAAATGCGAAAGTGATAGTAGCACACTAAGGTGCGACGGTTCGATACCTCTCAAACCAGCCTAGCACATACGCCGCTTTTCGTAGCAGGTTCGCAGGGCGTCGGGTGATGGAGTGTGATGCCTCCGGTATTCTCACCAACATTGTATCTACACCTTGAATTTTAAGGGCCTGATAATATTGTTCTGACTCTGACATAGGGGTCCGGTAATCCCGTTCGCCAGTCAGCAGCATGACTGGCGTTTTGACATTTCCGATCAGGGAAATGGGTGACAACCGGTGATATTCCATCGGTGCCTCCCAGGGCAGCTTTTCAAAGTTGATCTTCCAGAAGAAGGAGCCAATATCCGCCGTCAGAGTGTGGCTATACCAATTAATGACGGGCTTGGCCGCAACCCCCGCCGTAAAACGCTGATTCTTCCCAACTATCCAGGTTGTCAGAACGCCGCCACCGCTGCCACCAGTTACAAACAGCTGATCTTCATCGATGTAACCCTTTGAGATAACCGTATCGACGCCGGACATCAGATCATCATAGTCATTGCCGGGATAGGCTTTGTAGATTTTGTCGGTAAATGGAGTGCCGTAGCTGGTACTGCCCCTGGGGTTGGTATAAAGCACCACGTATCCCGCTGCGGCATATAGCTGAAGCTCAACCGAGAAATCACCGGCATAACTGGTGTATGGACCACCGTGAATCTCGAGAATCAGCGGGTATTTTTTGCTGGCATCAAACCCCGGCGGTTTGACAATCCAGCCTTGAACCGGCAATCCGTCAAAAGATGATTCGTACCATATTTCCTCGACCCGGCCCATCTCAACGGTATCAAGCAAATGTTGGTTCAGGTTTGTTAAAGCTCTGGCTTTGCCCCCGGAGAACAAACCTGCTTCAGCGGGTTTTTCTGTATCACCATAGGTATAGCCGATGCTGTCATTGTTGGCCAAACTGAATGATCCGCTGGAATAGGGTCGACCAATCGCCGTACCGCCGAGTCCCTGAATCTTTTCCCTGAACTTGCCCTTTAAGTCGACTTCCGCAACTTTGGTCACAGACTTTTCGACATAGCTGACAAATATTGATTTTCCGTCTGCGGCCCATTTTGCATCCATGATGCCAAGGTCAAGGTCGGGGGTTAAGGAGTGTGGCTCAAACCGGTCCAGTGCCGAGACAAAGAGTTTATTCACCCGATATCTTGGATCGGCTTCCTGCCTCAAAAACAGGATCTGCTTGCCGTCGGGAGAAATCATCGGACGTGAAGCAGGGCCCTGCCTGTTGGTCAGCGCTTTTGATTCGCCATTCTCAAGATTGATTTGATAGATCTCGGAATTTTGAACATTCCGCTGCCAATCGGCATCGTAGTTTGCAGAGTAGTAGAGTGAACGCCCGTCCTTTGCCCAGGATACGGCAGAATTGTGGGGATAGGGTTCAGAGGTAATCTGTCTTGGGCTACCGCCACTGGCTGAAACCACAAAAATCTGGCTGACACCCGGTTTTGCAAAGCCGCCGGAGTCCGAGCGATACAATAGCTTGTCAATGATCGCTGCCTCCTCCGACCAACTTGCACCGGCGGGTGCTTTGGGTAGGGTGCCGATGCTGACAGGCGCATCGGCGACAAATTGATTAAAGGCAATTAACTCGCCATCGGGAGACCAGACGATGTTGCCGGGGCTCTCGGTTAAATGGGTCACGTTAATGGTATTGCCGGAAGCAACCCACTTGACGTGTAACTGGGATTTGTCCTGATATTGCGCGATATAGGCAACTTTGCTGCCATCCGGTGACCAGCGGGGAGATCTTGCGGTACCCTCTGCGCTGACAAATGGCTCCTGTTTGCCGGTTTTGCTATCAATCATCCATAGGCTTGATCGCGACCGATCCGTCATGACATCAAAGCCTCGCCGAACATAAACAATCTGTTTACCATCCGGCGCAATCTGCACATCGGCGGAGTATTCAAGATTGAACAGATCCATATCCTTAAATGGTCGTTTTGGGTTCGCCTGCAACAGACTTGAAAAGCACACTGTGACTAGAATGAGTACGATCAACTTTGGCATTATTTATTCCTCTGGGTACCGGACCTGTACCCTGTGCTTTTATTTTGAGTTATCCGGTGAACATGCCACCGGCTGGAAACAAGGTCTGACCTGAAAAGTAGGATGACTCATCGCTGAGCAAAAAGAGCGCAGTATTTGCTATTTCAACCGGTAGCCCGTAACGGCCCATTGGCGTCATGGACATCACCATCATATTGCCTTCGTTGTCCGCCCGGATATTTTGAGTCATGGGCGTTTCGATAAAGCCGGGGCCAATGGCATTCACCCGAATATTCAACTGTGACAATTCCGCCGCCATCACCTGGGTCAACATGGATACCCCGGCTTTGGAGACACAATAATCCGCCGCACCCACCAGGGGTCTTTTTGCCGCAACAGAGGCAATGTTGACAATGGAACCTTTGGTCGACCCTTCAATCATCAACCTCGCCATAACCTTATTGGTTAGCATCACACCGGTAAGGTTTACGTCAAGCACCCGCTGCCAATCTTTGGTCGCCTTATTAATCACATGCCCGGCATCCATCTCAACTGCCTCGGCGGAATCTCCATCAGCCGCACTATCAAAATAATTGGCATTGGAAATGCCAGCGGCCGCAACAACACCATCTACCTGGCCAAAAGCTTCCATCACGGCGCTGCCTAGCGCTTCCTGTTCGGACTCCCGGGTTACATCGGTTTTGACAAAAATTGCTTCTGCACCCAAATCCCGACGGATCGTCTCTGCTGCGGCTTCACCCTGATCCGCAAACAAATCTGCCAACACTATCCTGGCACCCTCCTCTGCGAGTCTTTTTGCACAAGCAAAACCAATCCCGCTCGCGCCGCCCGTAATTACAACCACCTTCCCGTCAACTCGACCATGACCTGCAGATACCATACTTCACTCCTGTTATTAGATTGCCTGCCGAATATTATCTACCGGCGCCCCAAACATCTGAATGGGCGTCAAAGTATCACCAAATTTTCATCCAACCACAAGAATGCTGGCCCACCCGGGGGAAGACTGATAATTCGCCTCAACAGGACTTCGTCAATGGGGTATGATCCCACCGAAAATTTGAACCCACAGTACTAGCTTCGCTAGCAGTTTTTAAGGATTAAGCATGGACAGTCGATCTGTTATCGATCAACTCGCAGTTGTCGCAAAAGAGTTTGCGTCAGAAACCAAAACCCGACAGGCCCGTCGAGCGCTGGACCCCGCTGACTTCACAAAACTGGCTGATGCAGGCTTTTTACTCACCGGTGTGCCCGAGACCGACGGCGGCCTCTGGCGCGGAACAGCATCCAGTGCCAGGGACTATGCAACGATGGTCAGAACTATCGCCCATGGAGACCCATGTGTTGCGCTGGTTGCAGCCATGCATCCGGCGGTGATGGTTTATTTTCTGGGTTGCGAGGAGGTCTCAGACTTTAATGAGGCATGGCTTGCCCAGCGTCAATCCTTGATCAAACTGGCGAGGCAAAACTGGTGGGGTACAGTGACATCAGAACCAGGATCCGGCGGCGATATGCTAAAAACCAAAACACTGGCGGTAAGCGGCGCGGATGATCCTTGCGGGTACACTATCAGCGGTAACAAACATTTTGGCAGCGGTTCGGGGCATGCAAAATATATGATCACCACGGCAAAATGCGAAGGTAAGCCAGGTCCGGATTTATTTTTCCTCAACCTTAAAGATGAACCCTGGGATGGCTCAACCGGTTGCACCCTGGCTTCCGAGTGGGACGGCATCGGCATGACCGCGACCCAGTCCCACGCTTTTAAATTCGAGAAGTTTCCGGCAACAAAAACCGTCACTGGGGAATTACTCAAAAGGGTTGCACCGGTCACTGCGATTATGGGCAACTTGCTATTCACCGCCGTTGCCATGGGTATCGCCGATAATGCACTGGCATTTGCAGAGGGTAGATTAAAGGCCAAAGCCAAGGATATGCGGAGTTACGAGCGCATCGAATGGACCCGGTGCCAGAATGAAATCTGGTTAGCCCGGCAAGCATTTGAAGGGGCAATTTGTGCTGCAGAATCCGCAAGCGATGACGCGGGCAGGTCTGCAATCCGGTGTAAAATCACGGTTTCCGAATTACTTGAGGCTGCCCTCACAAGAATGAGCATCGTTGTCGGCGGCGCCAGTTTTGCAAAGGGGATGCCGCTGGCACAATGGAATCAGGATATTCGGGCACTTGGCTTTCTCAGGCCACCGATGCCCTTTGCCCACGATATATTATTTGAAATGGACAATGCCGACTAGCCAAACAATTGTTTGTAAGTCTGGGCAAAGTAACGCATCTCTTCCGGTTTTTGCAGACTGACCCTGGACCATTTCAAAAAGGGAGGGAATGGCCTGCCTGACAGTATCCCTTTGGCTTTTAGTCGGCGGTTAACCTCTTCCACCGCATGGCCAGTCTCGAAGAACACAAAATTTGTGTGGGATTTGGTGGTTCTAAGCCTGAGATCGCTGATCATCTTTTCCATGATTACCTTGGACTCACCAATCTTGCGCCGGGTGTAATCCTGAAATTCATCGTCCGCATAGCTTGCCGCGGCCCCGGCCAATCCGAGCACATTCATCTGGCCAGTTTTGATCTTATTCAATTTTTTGACCAAATCAGCATCGCCAAAACCAAAACCTACACGAAGCCCGGCCATGCCATGAATTTTTGAGGCCGTGCGGGTCACGATCAGGTTTTTCTGCCCGCCACGGACCAGGTCAATCATGGATCCGTAGGATGGATCTTCGACAAATTCATAATAGGCTTCATCGACAAAAACCATACATTTTTTAGCCACTTCCTGGACAAATTGCTCTAACTTTTTCTTTCCAATAATTGAGGGAATCGGGTTATTGGGATTGACGATATAAACAATTTTAGTGTCTTTTCTGATCGCCCGTTTCATGGCTTCCAGATCCATACCAAGATCATCCGCAACCGGCACCCTGATAATTTCGGATCCCATCCTTTCAGCAAAATTCACCAGATCATGGTAGGTAGGGTCTGCACACACAACAGAACCTTTCTCCATGCCGGCCATCAATCCTGCAACCTTCAATAACTCTCCGGAACCGGAACCTAGAATAATCTGTTCCCTGGGCAGGTCGTGCAACCGGGTCATGACATCCATCATCTGATTTCTGGGTCCACCACCATAGTGGCCTGCCTGGTCAAATGTATTTTGAATCGCTCTTAATGCCACCCGTGACACGCCGTAGGGATTTTCATTAAAATTTGCCCGAATCATGTAATCGGGTTGCGGCAGTAAATCACCGGACATCGGCTTCATGGCTGCCTGCAGTAAGGTAGCAGGCATCATACTGGCGCCAATCAGGGCACCTGTGCCTTTTAACCACTGCCGCCTGTTAAATTTATGGGGTTTGTAATTCGAGGGTATGATCAGTTCTGACATTGTGTCTACTCCATAAATTATTGTTGCGGGGAGCATACATGAACAAACTGATACTTTTCCAGTTCACCGGACTGAAATCCCGGCATCGAGGTTGGTATAGTCCAGACATTTGCTGCTAAGATTTAAACCATTTGACGTCCAGTTGCGTCAAATAGGATCACTACCTGAAAGAGTTTAAGGCCATGCAATCCAAATATTCTCGAGCCGTGTTTGCAACAGGTATAACCCTGCTCATGCTGTCTGCTGCAGCGAATGTCCTCGCCGGTGATGACGTAAATCAACATCAGGCGGCAGAATCCCATGGAACGGTTTCCATCAAGAATATTCGAGGTGAAATCGAGCTTTACGGCTGGGACAAAAATGAAATCAGTGTCGAGGGTGAACTGGACGACCTGACCAAAGAATTTATCTTTGAGGTCGATGGCGGACAGACGCACATTGAAGTTCGAATTCCCCGCCACAATGCCAACTGGGGAGATGGTTCCGACCTGAAGATTCGCGTCCCTTCCGGTAGCCGGGTCAGTTTTTCAGGTGTCTCAACAGATACCCGATTCAAGGATATTATGGGTGGTTTAAAGGTCGATTCCGTCAGCGGTGATATTGAAATTGAAAATGTTGCAGAAGCGCTAATCATCAAGTCTGTCAGTGGCGATATTGAAGTTAAAGAGGCAACTGGCGATATCAGGGTATCTACGGTAAGTGGAGAAATGGATCTCGACCTCAGCAGTAACAACCTCTCACTTGAATCAATTTCTGGTGATATCAAGGCAAAATTCAGTGCGTTCACGAGGCTTCGAGCGTCTACCGTCAGTGGCAGCCAACACTACAAAGGCTCACTGAGTGATAATGGCGATATCGATATTTCTTCTGTGAGTGGCGACATCACCCTGGGACTACAGGAAACTGTTAACTCCAGAATATCGGTGAAAACCGGAGCCGGCGGCGATATCAGGAACAAGCTCTCCGACGATGAAGCACAAAACAAGTTTCCCGCCAGCAAATCATTAGTCACCACGTTTGGCAGCGGATCTGGTAACATTTTCATCTCCACGGTTTCCGCTGATGTCAGGCTGGAAAGTCATTAGCATTCGCGTGTCACCATTTCAGGTTAGATCGCCTGGAAGGGCATAAAGATTCCAGGGTTTCTATTGTCATGCAGGTCAATTCACGGGTAACGCGCTTTGTCGACGCCATCAGGAAGCGCAGGATGCTTCGCGTCGCCACACTGTATGTCATTGTCTTCTGGCCAATCGTCCAGATCATTGATATCGCCTCCCCTGCACTGGGTCTACCGGACACAACTATTCGATACCTGCTGATTGCATGGACAATTGGGCTTCCCCTCGCTTTGCTTCTGGGCTGGGTTGCAAATCTGAAGACAGGTGATGCAGATCACGAAGAGCTAACCCACAGTCTTGCAAGCGGCAAGGAACTGGGCATTGTTGCGGTACTTATGCTCCTTATTTTAGGTCTGTTTCTTGTTCAATGGCGCTATCAACCAGAAATTGAGCAATTGACAGGGCTCAATACATCACAGCAGACAACTCCGGCAAATACGAGGCCGGTCTCAACCGGCTCACTTAACCTGGAAAAGTCAATTGCAGTGCTGCCATTTACCTCTTTCAGTACCCAGCGGGAACACGGTTTCTTTGCTGATGGACTGACCGAAGAACTCTTGAATGTACTCTCAAAGATAGATCATCTCCGTGTCGCAGCGAGAACATCTTCTTTTGCATACAAGGATGTAAATCGGAGGATTCAGGACATTGGTGCAGAGCTTGGTGTGGCAACGGTACTGGAAGGCAGTGTGCGCCAAAATGATATCAACAACACAATCAGGGTCACGGCGCAGCTGATAGATGCGAGTACGGGCACCCATCTATGGTCTCAAACTTACGATAAAAACTTTGAGGACATTTTCCGGATTCAGGAGGACATTGCAGCCTCAGTCGCAAGGAGTCTGGAATTGAAACTGCTCGGACAGGCAAGCCCGGACACACTGCGAACACAGTCGCAGAATCCCGAGGCAATGATCACCTTTAGTATGGGCCAGGCAGACCTTGCCAAGCGGACCCAAAGCTCGATGCTCGACGCCCGACGTTTTTTCCAGCGAGCAATTGATAGTGACAAAAACTACGCCAGAGCCTACGTGGGTTACGCTGACGCCAACACTTTGCTGGTCAACTATGGGCATCTTGATCCTTCGGAACTGGCTGTCTCACAACTGTATATTGAAACTGCTTTAGCCGTGGACAATGAGCTTGGTGCTGCATGGGCAAGTCAGGGACTGGTGTACCTTGAGCAACGCAAAATCCCCGAGGCCAGGGCAGCCCTGGAAAAGGCGATGGTCCTTAACCCGAACTATGCAAATGCGCCGCTCTGGTACGGGAGCCTCCTCGACGATGAAACCGAAAGACTGGAATACTACCGTCGCGCCTACAAGCTGGACCCCCGATCCCCTATTGCCGGTTTCAACGTTGCAAACATTCTGATCAATCAAGGTCGGGAAGCCGAGGCAATGGACATATTCGGCAGGATTGTGGATGCTGATCCTTTCTTCCCTAACGCCTACCAGCTGGCAGCAAGGATTTATGAACATCGCGGCCGGCTGTCTGATGCAATTACCCAGTATCAAAAAGTCTACGATCTGAACCCCAATCCTGTTGTCGCCTCAAAACTTGCAGAGCGGTTTATCGACCTGGGTAACTTTGAAGCAGCAGACCTCTGGATTCACCGCCTCCGCCAGAACAACCCGCAAGCGATCACAAGCGACATTTCCCTGCTACTGGCGTCTCGTTATGCAGCGGCGGGAGATGAAGCCAGCGCCCGGTTGCATCTAAAAAATATCATTGATTCGCCCAAAACGACTGATCAGGATTGGTATCTCGCAATCCAGGCAGCCTATCTGGTCGATGATCCACAACTTGTAATAAGACTATGGCAAGAATCAGCGGACCATGTTGACCAAATGCTCAGTTTTCAAACCGTTAAGACCACAAACCGTTCACTCGATGCAACGGTTGCGCTGATCTACGCGATGAAGATGGTGGCTGATTCCCGATTTGCAGATTCCCTGACGCAAGTCACCAACGCCCTGGACGCAAAGGTTGCAAAAGGTGGACACATTGATCCTGAATTACGGTTTGTTAAAGCTGTACTGGCTGAGATTAGTGGCGACTCCAGACTGGCATTAATCAATCTGCAGCGAGCTGTCGATGAGGGCTGGCGGCAGCATTGGCGACCGGCATTTGAACCCGCACTCACCTCCCTCCGGAATGACAAGGGTTTTGTATCCATGATGGCGGGGCTTGAAAACAGAATGTACCTGATGCGCGAGGAACTGAAGCTTGATGAGGCTTTTGCGGCCCAGTAGTTGCACTCCTGACAGCCTAATAATGCAGGATTCTTCATTTTTTGGGCGAATCCGGCACAAGCCATACTCCACATTATCAACAACAAATATCTCTTTGTTTTTTAATGCTTTATCACACTTTTGATAGAATTTGTGTGATTCTGTTTACATTTTTGAGCATATAATTATGGAGACTCCTTCACTTTTCACATAAAATTTACGCATCTTTTGTCCTTGAGCTTTAATGATGCGATCTTCCCAGGTTTCCTTTTCTTTCCTGTTAATCCCGGCGTTTATCTGTCTCGCAGGCTTAAGTGCTGCCTTCACCGGCACTGCATTCCCTTCTGACGACAACGACAGATCCAGCCCAATCAACAGTGAAAATGCCCTGATAGATACACCGGTATCCCTGGATAACGCAATTCAGACCAGCCATTTACGCACCGATGTCTATGTTTTCCATCCCCGTCCCGTCGTGATCGGCGATGCCAGCGGTTACACACCGCCTGATTTCTCGAATATCAAAGACACCCGGACCAAAAAACAGGCGTTCTACGACTATTTGTTACCCAAGATCCATCTTGCCAATCAGGAAGTGATGCTCGAGCGAAAATGGATTGCGGCATTACTGGAAAATCTGGATCAGGGTCTTTACCCAACAGATCAGGAATTAATTGATCTGGAACGAATAGAAAATCGATATGCGGTACCGGGAACCCGTGGCTCAAGGGTTGATCATTCCAATCGCACGGCTTTTTACCAACCCGCGGACCAGATCAGAAACCGATTACAGGGCATGTTAACACGGGCAGATATTGTTCCCGCGTCACTTGTCATTGCGCAGGCGGCAAAAGAGTCCGGTTGGGGATCTTCACGCTTTGCCCGGGAAGGTAACAATTACTTTGGTATCTGGTGTTTCACGCGTAACTGCGGCATGACACCGATCCGCAGAGACAACAATCGCTCACATGAGGTTGCTACCTTTGATTCCGTCGAAGAAGGTGTTCGCTATTATATCCGCACCATCAATTCACACTTTGCCTACACAGAGTTACGGAATATGAGGGCCCAGGCCCGACAACAGGATAGACAGCTTCGTGGCGAGAAACTGGCAACCGGGCTGGTATCCTATTCTGAGCGGGGCATGATGTATGTCAACGAAATACGCTCGATGATCCAGTACAACCGACTCAAGCGGTTTTCCAGGATCTATAGCGCTTAACACCCCACCGAACTTTCTTACAGACACAAAAAAAGAGACCTCATCTGGGACGAGGTCTCCATTCTGGATTTTGGCCGGGACAGCTTCCAATATCCCCTTTCGGTTCTACCTTCAACTGCTTGGTCTATCCAACCTTACCGCACATTACCCGAAGGCAAATATGTGGCTTGGCATGGGCCTTCAGCTGTTCCTTGCGCTGCCGTCTTACGACTTAAGCGGTTCGGATATTCCTTCCCGATTTTCGCCCGGAGGCGCCAATCTTTCCGGTCATTCCCGATTCTACTCACCCGAAGGTACTCGAATCGAGATTCACTTTCTGCCTGGTTCAGCCGGCTTGCTAAACGTCTAAAGCACCAGCCTTACCCATGACTCACGGAGTCGTTATTTTTAGACGCCTTGCTACGTCCTCATCAATCGGGTCGATCGCCTCGATTAATAGTTCCAGACTCATCGTTTCAATGTCTCCTCCGAAGAGGTTGCCACTGTGCCACCGAGGTAGCTACAATTCGCCCTTCAGCCGTACTTGCCTGTACGACCTCGACCCGGCATAGGTCTTGCGGTTTTTAGCGGTCCTGCGCTCCGTTTCCGGATTGCCGGTCTACCTCAACCGTTGAAGCTACCTTATCACCCAGGGAAAATAAGGCTAATGAAACGATTGCAAACAGCGGTGGATAGCTTGTGGATAACCTTGTGATAAGTTGGTGAAAAAAGGGTAAAAGTTAATATCAAACTATCAACCCCTCTTTCGAAAGACGCTATCTTATTGATTTAATGACACTTTTCCAACTATGAGATTTATTCATAATCCCCATCAAGGCAGACAACCCAGTATGAACAACAACTTACAACCACCCCTGTGGCAGCCCTCCGAAACACAAATTGCCCCGACTAATATTTCAAAGTTCAGTCGCGATCTAAATCTTCCCAACGACTACTTTGAGCTGCACAAATGGTCAGTGAAAAACAAAGACTTATTCTGGCAAGCGGTGTGGAAACATTGCGGTGTTGTTGGAGACATGGGTTCAGACAGAATATTGATTGATGCAGAGAAAATGCCCGGGGCAACTTTTTTTCCTGATGCAAAACTCAACTTTGCGGAAAACCTGTTAAAACACCGGGGTAGCAATACTGCGATTATTTCATGTTATGAGAATGGAAAACGCAATTCTGTCAGCAGGGACGAATTACTGGAAAACGTACACTCACTAACCGAGGCTTTCAAAGGTTTCAAGCTCCAACAAGGTGACAGGGTCGCGGCCTTTATGCCGAACATCGGTGAAACTGTCACCGCAATGCTGGCGACGACTGCCATAGGCAGTGTGTTCACCTCCTGCTCACCGGATTTTGGCGCCAACGGCGTCATCGACAGATTCAGCCAGGCTTCTCCAAAAATACTGATTGCCGCCACGGGTTACAGCTACAACGGCAAATTCATCAGCTGCCTGAAAACCATAGAAGACATCTGCACCCGGGTGCCGTCAATTGAACAGCTTGTGCTGGTGACAAGCCTGGAGAAGAATCAACCTGATCTGGAAACGCTGGCAGCGCTTATCGAATCGGGGAATGGCTGCAGCGTTCATGAATTTTCAACGTTGCTCGAAGGAGAACCTGAGGGTGAACTGACGTTCAATCGGGTCCCCTTTAATCATCCGCTGTACATTATGTACTCCTCCGGCACCACAGGCACACCAAAGTGCATTGTGCATGGCACTGGCGGCACCCTGATACAGCATCTGAAAGAGCACCAACTGCACACCGATGTAAAACCACTGGACAAGTTGTTTTATTTCACAACCTGCGGCTGGATGATGTGGAACTGGCTGGTGTCCGGTCTCGCGTCCGGTGCAACACTGGTGTTGTACGACGGTTCACCCACCTTCCCCAATGCAGAATTGCTATGGGACCTGATCGACCGGGAACAGATCAACATCTTCGGAACCAGCGCCAAATACCTGGCTTCTGTCGCCAAACTTGGGATCAAACCGCGACAAACCCATGATCTCACCAGCTTGCGTACTATCTTATCCACGGGTTCACCCTTATCCGATGAGTCCTTTCGTTATGTCTACAAGGATGTGAAAGCGGATCTTTGCCTGTCGTCTATATCAGGGGGTACCGATATCCTCTCGTGTTTTGCCCTGGGTAATCCTGCCCTTCCCGTCTACGCGGGTGAATTACAATGTATGGGTCTCGGAATGGATGTTGATGTTTTTGATGACAACCAGGCACCGCTTCGCGGGGCAAAAGGTGAACTGGTCTGTAAAAGCCCGTTCCCGTCCATGCCCATTGGATTCTGGAATGATGAAGACGGCGCAAAGTATCACAATGCCTACTTTGCACGATTTCCACATATCTGGGCCCACGGTGACTTTGCGGAAATCACCGCAAACAACGGCATGATCATTCACGGCCGGTCAGACGCTATCTTAAATCCCGGCGGGATAAGAATAGGCACAGCAGAAATCTATCGTCAGGTGGAAAAAGTGCCAGGGGTGATCGACAGTATCTGTGTGGGACAAGACATGGATGAGGATGTCAGGGTGATTTTGTTTGTGGTGCTTAAACCCGGCAAGGTGCTGGACGATGAACTAATTGCAGAGATAAAGCAGACAATCAGGTCAGAGACAACCCCGCGGCATGTGCCGGCGGAAATCATCCAGGTACCGGATATCCCTCGAACGATCAGTGGAAAAATTGTTGAGCTGGCGGTGCGCAAGGTT
>Ga0206123_10001314_pt1 | contig 23548 bp, 22 predicted proteins | sample Helgoland_Spring_2_FD_160086 | JGI IMG/M metagenome (GOLD analysis project Ga0206123, IMG submission 160086) | Pelagic subsurface seawater microbial communities from Kabeltonne, Helgoland, North Sea - Helgoland_Spring_Bloom_20160316_1 | ecosystem: Environmental > Aquatic > Marine > Epipelagic ...
GGCTGCAATAAGTTTGGGCTTCGTCTCAGGGAACGGGCTAATGCCAGAAACCACTGTTTCGGCACCGAAACTGCTAAGGCTTGTATCTAACTCATCGGCAAGCCTTTCGATCTCTTCTTCACCCAACTCTCCCAGAAAACCCAAAGTAACATGAAAATTTTCTTGATCTACCCATCGAACCGCATTGCTTTTATCTTGATAGGCCATTTTTGCTGCGACATCTCCAAGAGTGTCACGGGCATCTTCTGAAAGACTTAATGCAATAAAACAACGCATAGTAGTAAATTGTAAATGGGTTAGAGTGTCAAATGCTGCGGATTTTGGATTGCCACGATCAAAAGTCCTAAAACCTTAAGGCTCCAAACTTCTTATAAACAACCGTAACATATGCGCGCTACTATAGTGTAAAGCATGGGAGTAGCGTGTCGATTAACAATCTAATATTTTTATAGATCTTTGGTGTTTAACAGGCAATTTAGAATTCCTTGAAGTACGTTGAAGATACTTTTAGGAAACGCTCTTAAGTAGTACTCTATAGAGGTGTGTATGAGTCGTTTTTTTGGTAGAGCTTATGGCCTGATGTGGGTCCACCTCTTTTGATTTTTTATAAAACTAGTTTCCTATGAACTCTTCAGTAGATGACCAGCCAAGCGAACGGCAACAATTAGCTATGTTGCGGCAAGATCACCGCGAGTTAGACTTGCGCATTGAAGAGCTTGCATCGAACCTTGAGATTAATCAGCTCGAAGTGTCTCGCCTTAAAAAACGTAAACTAAGGCTAAAAGACATAATCATTCGATTGGAAAGTAAACTAATACCTGATTTGCTCGCGTAGCTCTCAACGCTACTGATACTTTGCTGATGCCCGAAATATTGGGTTACTTTGCGGACTCCGCCCTAATTTGTGAGTATTACGGCAATTCACAACAACTGTAAAACTTGCGTAAATCAGATTGCAAGTTTCCTGCTCATCCGTAAAGTGCTAGCAACTAAAGGCAGCCACGCTGCTAAAAACTTATTATTGTTTTGAATTTTATTTTGGTGATCGCATGAAATACGCCCTAATCGTAGACTCCGTTGGCTGTATACCAGAGCAAGAGTACCGCTCTCGACAAATAAAACTATTGCCGCTCGCGGTTAGCTTTAACGACGTTAAGTATATGGATACTTTCGAAGAAAAAGCTCTTTTACCTATTCATCAAGCTAAGCGCATTGGCGTTAAATCAAACTCGATGTCGATCACACCATCAGCAGATGACGTTCGTACATACTTAATGAAGAACATCGCGCCTAAATACGATGTGGCTATTTTTCAGACTGCTGGTCAAGCTTACACACCAATCTATCTAAGCTGCAAAGCAGTGTCTGATTCGATAGCCGCTGACGCAAAAGCTCTTCGGCTAAAAGAAGGTATAACGACGCCATTTAGAATGACGAGCACTGAAACCAAAACGGCGCTGGCAGGACAAGGTCTTATTGTTATTTACTCGGACGACTTGTTGCAGAGCGGTATGAGTTTGACTGAATTTACACCTTTGATTGAGGACTTTAAAACGCTGGTTAAATCGTTTTTAGTGGTTCGAGATGCAATGTATGCGCGACACAGACAAAAACTTAAAGGCAATAAAACGGTCTCGTTTCCTGTCGCGATATTGGCGAACGCATTACAGGTTTCACCCATCACGCTACTCCAGGATAGCGAACTAACGATGTTGGATGTAAAGACTCGCGGCGCCGACAATGCCATTGAAAAGGTTTTGGAGTACTGTATTGACCGAGTTGGTGAAGGTTTGCTTGCGCCACTCATTAACATAAGCATCGCTGGCGATCCCGCCAGCTTGACGAGTCTCTCTAGCTTTAAGCGTTTGCAGACCGCGTGTGATGGCGCGCAGGTGAAGCTCTACATTGGTGTTATGACTTTAGCAGCAAGCATTCAAATCGGCCCTGGAGCGATATCGGTTGGAATCGCTCCAATCAATCAAGCGAACGCTCTGTAGTTTGGCCTCTTAGCTGAATCACTTAGTTGTTGATTTAAATCCTTTTTATATTCTGTAACGACGTTCATTTTTGGGTGGGCGATAAACAAGGAACCAACTTACACTTAAGTTGTGCGGTTTTAGGATTACAGTTTTTTTTACGTAATTTACCTACTATGAAATACGCAATTGTTATGGACTCGGTCGGCTGTATTCCTGAAGAAGAATATCGCAAAAGATCGATTAAATTACTGCCTCTAGCTGTCCGCTTTGATGGCGTTCATTATATGGACAGTTACGAAGCTAAAGCTTTGCTGCCTATTCATTCTGCAGGTCGTGTCGGTATTAAGACCGACTCCGTCTCGGTAACGCCTTCCGCTGACGATGTACGTAAGTACCTAATTAAAAACATCGCCCACTCGTTTGACGTTGCCATCTTCCAAACTGTTGGTCAATCATATACACCGATATACCAAAGCTGTAAAACTGTATCTAACTCTATCGCAGCTGATGCGAAGTCGGTTCGGTTGGAGAAGGGCGTAACAACGCCTTTTAGATTGACCAGTTCAGACACAGGCACAGTGGTAGCGGGGCAAGGCTTAATTGCACTTTATTCGGATGACCTTTTGCAAACAGGAATGAGTCTTGCTGACTTCACTCCAAAGATTGAAGAGTTTAAGGTATTGGTTAAAACTTTTATTATTGTTCGCGATACTGTTTACGCTCGACATCGTCAAAAGCAAAAAGGTAATAAAACAGTTTCTTACCCTGTTGCTATAATGGCCAAGACACTTCAAGTATCACCTATCACACTGGCGCAAAATCAAAATATTGATGTGATTGACCTTAAAACACGAGGCTTCGATAACGCCCTTGAAAAAGTATTGGAGTATTGTATCGACCGCGTAAGAGAAGGCTTACTCGCTCCACTGATTAATATCAGCATTGCTGGCGATCCTGCGACTCTAATTGAACACAACAGTTATAAACGTTTACAACATGTCTGCTCTGATGCTGGTATTAAAGTTTATGTTGGTGTTATGACTTTAGGGGCTACTATTAATGTTGGTCCAGGCGCTGTTTCCGTAGGTATTGCACCTTTGAACCAAGAGCAACAACCGTAGGCTCGACCATTACTTTTATTGAATTATATTAATCTGATCTTCGGGTTATACGTTCGTTCTTTTCTATTCATAACTCAGGTTAATGTTATATGAAGTACGCACTGGTTTTAGATTCTGTAGCGTGTATTCCTGAACAGGAACTTCGTCGCAGGCCAATCAAAATTTTACCGCTCACGGTGAAATTTGAAGACGTGCAGTATGTTGACACAACCGAAGAAAAAGCTCTTATTCCGATTCATCGAGCAGGCCGAATAAGCGTTAAGTCTAACGCTTTATCGGTTACGCCAGACGCCGATAACATACGGCGCTTTATTCTTAAATCTGTCGCGTCTAAATTCGATGTCGCCATTTGCCAAACAATTGGACAGGCCTACACACCTATTTACGATGGTTATAAAACCGTTGCCCAGTCGATAGCGTCTGACGCCAAACATATTCGTATGCCGTTGGGTATCCATTCTCCGTTCAGAATGAGTGTGGTTGATACTGGGAGTTTAGCGGCCGGCCAAGGTTTGGTTGCGCTTTATACTGATGACTTAATGCGTGAGGGGCTGGACTTTACCGACTATAGACCGATCGTTGAGGACTTTAAGACACTGGTTAAGTCGTTTACGATTGTTAGAGACAGTGTCTACATTCGCCACCGCGTTAAACAAAAAGGCAACAAAACAGTTTCCTATCCTGTTGCGCTCATTGCTAACGCACTAGCAATTTCGCCCATTGCCAATAACCAGAACAGTGGAATTGATATCATTGATATGAGAAACAGAGGTTTCGATAACTCTGTTAATCGGGTTTTAGGATATTGCTGCGAGAGGGTTTTAGAAGGGTTGGTTGCACCACTCATTAATATTAGTTTTGCTGGCGACCCAAAAAGTTTAATGCATCACAATAACTTTAAGAGATTACAGCATGTTTGTGACGACAGCGGCGTTGCTCTTTACGTTGGTGTTATGACTCTAGCCGCAAGTATAAACTTAGGCCCGGGTGCCATGTCTATTGGTATAGCGCCAATTAACCAAGACATAGACCCCTAGTCTCAAAGAATTAGAGCAAAGCAAGCAATAACTTGAAAGGTAGTTTATGAACACCCCAACGATTCTAGATGGTGGCATGGGCCAAGAGCTTATAGCGCGTACTCAACGCACAATAACTTCATTATGGTCCACTAAAGTGCTTTTAGAAGAGCCAGAACTAGTTGAAGATGTGCACGACGCTTATTTTTTAGCTGGCGCCGACGTTGCGACCACCAATAGCTATGCTATTCATCGCGACCGACTTCGAGACTACGATATAGAAGACCAGTTCGAGAGCCTGCTCTTAAGAGCATGTAGCATCGCCAACAAGAGTCGAGACAAGTTCGGCTCTGGGATGATCGCAGGAAGCCTCGGGCCAAACGCTAGGTCGTATCGCCCTGATTTAGTATTAAGCATTGAAGAGGGCATAGAACTATATTCCGAGATTGCTGGGATCCTCGCTCCGCACGTTGACGTTTTTTTGCTCGAAACAATGGTGTCACTAAAACAGGCTACAGGAGCATTAATCGGCGCAAGCGCACACAATAAGCCTGTTTGGCTCTCTATAACTGTGAGTGACGAAGATGGGTCACTGTTAAGATCTGGTGAACCTATTTCTCAAATACTCACTTTGGCAAAACAAAATAACGCAGCGGCCGTGTTGGTTAACTGCTCATCTCCAGAAGCTGTGACCCAAGCGCTAAAGGTTTTAAGCGGGAATGAGTTGGTTATAGGTGGGTACGCAAACGGTTTCACGCGTATTACCGACAACTTTAAAACCGATTACGCGTCTACCGTGGAACAATTAGAAACACGAAAAGATCTAGACCCTACTACCTATCTTAAATTCGCCCAAGACTGGCGAGCCTTAGGCGCTGAAATTATAGGTGGCTGCTGCGAAGTTGGCCCAGAGCACATAAAGGTGTTGGCCCAGTATTTCAAAAACTAAGTCGTGTTCTAACAGGCATTTTTTATAACAGATTAATTTTTAGCCGCTCGACGAGAATCGAAAAGGATCAATCCTTGCATCAATTTATAAGCCTCAAATAATTGATAATCTGCTGAAAGCAGATCTTTAATCTCTTGTGATTGCTGTGCCGCCTTGTTCTCTTTAGTGTTGTCCCTCTTTGTGTCTTTATTCTTAAGACTTTTGGGGAGGTCCCGCTCTTTAATTCTGTTTTCATCAAGCTCTTCGCCAGACGGGTAACGCTGAGCGATCTCGATGTCCGGTTGAATACCATTAGCTTGAATTGATTGACCGCTCGGCGTGTAGTACCGAGAAGTTGTTAGTTTGATCGCTTCGTCTTCAGTGATTTCCATCACCGATTGCACTGAACCTTTACCAAATGTTTCTTGCCCCACTAAAATGGCGCGCTGACTATCTTGCAATGCTCCCGCTACTATTTCTGAAGCCGAAGCTGAACCGCCGTTAATCAACACGACAATGGGTTTACCTGCGATGAGGTCTGTTGGTGATGCAACGTAACTTTGGTCGCTCTCTTCGATTCTTCCTTTTGTGCTTACTATAACGCCGCTGTCTATAAATGCGTCTGATATCGAAACAGCCGCAGTTAACAGTCCGCCTGGGTTATTGCGTAAATCCAGAACAAGCCCCGCGAAGCTTTCAATCGATTTTATTTGGGCTAGTTCTTTGCGAAACTTTTCTGCTGTATCGAGTTGGAATTGACTAATTCGAATATATCCAATTGAATCGCTTAATCTTCGTCGTTTTACTGAAGCCTGGCGTATCACCGCTCTTATTAGCTCTATTTCTATGGGCTCAGCCTCTCCATCGCGAAGGATTGTCATGCTGATCGATGTGCCTGGCTCCCCTCGCATACGGTTAGTCGACTCTCTTAAACTCAAGCCAGCTAGCGCTTCTCCATCTATTTTTACTATTAAATCTCCGGTCCGAATCCCAGCATTTGCGGCTGGGGTATCGTCTACCGGTGTAACCACTTTTACGTAGCCTCGCTCCATAACTACTTCGATACCTAAGCCTCCAAACCGGCCAGTTGTATCTTCGTTAAGGTCATCGTATTTTTCGCCCTTCAAGTACACCGAATGTGGGTCTAGGCCGTTGAGCATTCCGTTTACTGCGTGCTCTAAAAGTTGCTCGTCACTCACAGGTTCAACATAGAACCTCTTGATTCTAGTAAATATTTCTGCGAAGTTTTTTATCTGTGTCAGAGGCAACTCGGTTTCAGTGCTAATCGTATCTTCTTGCTCAGCTGCTTTGCTCGATTCGTTGTCTTTTGCAACACAGGGCAAACAAATTGATATTGCCATAACTAAGACTACAAATATTCTGATAAGTGTTAAGGGAGTATGTTTCATTGATGTTTGCATAGTGTTTTATCTAGCGGGTACGAGATTTTCACAACTGGGTTTAGTGCTGCAGTTAGAGGACCTTTGAGCTTGATTATCTAACCAAAAACCTGAAATACTTAGTTTTGGAAAATCCTCCTAAGGTTGTCCGTTCTGATAATGAATCAACGTTTAGAAAGCCATATATTTGGGTTAACGGGTTGGGTTTTATTGCGGATTTCAAAATACAAACCTGGCTGCTTTAGTCCACCACTTGTACCAACCTTCGCGATTACTTCATCGACTGCGACTGAATCTCCTACGTTTTTCAGTAGCTGATCATTATGTCCGTAGAGACTAATATGGTCATCTCCGTGGTCTACAATAATCAACTCTCCAAAACCCTTGAGATAGTCTGAGAATATCACCGTTCCACTATATATAGAGCTAACCATAGCATTTTGTTTAGATTCAAAATACAGACCATTCGATCGTATTCCCGAAGTGGGTATTCGAACTCCAAAAGCTGTCTTTATCTTTCCGTCCACAGGGTAGTTGAGTCTGCCTGACTGTTTTAGAAACCCTCCGGGCACAGTCGTACGCGCTGGTCTTTGTGATAGCTTGGCTAATTGTTCTGCCTTGAGTTGAATCTGTTTTAATAACGCTTTTAGCCGTTCCCTATCTTCATTCAGCCATTTTAGTTGACTAGCTTTATCTAATAATTGTGTGTCTAGCGCCGCGATGACTTTCTGTCGTTTGGACTTGTTGCTCAGTAACTCAGCCTGCTTGGATGACATGCTGCGTTTGTCGGCGGCTAATTGTTCGAGCATACCGTTATAGGCATTCTGTTGTTCCCGTAAGCCGTTTACTAAAAAGGCGTGTTCTTCAATTTTGGCTAGCATTGCATCGCCAAAAATAGAGCGGTAGTGGTTTAGCCTGCCTAAAGCATACGGGTTCTCTTGATTCAGAAGCTGCTTTATGTAGGCGTCAGAACCTTGCACATACTGATCCCTAATTAAAACAGCCAATTTCTGAGCAATCGTTTGGCTCTGTTGTTGCAAAGTCACTATCTTCTCTTTCGTCGCAGACGTTTGCTTAGTTTGTTCAAAAATTTTTGCTTCTAATAATCGCAGACTTCTCTGGTTGGCACTGATAGATTTCTCTGCATCTAATAATTTGCTTTGCTCAGTTTTTCTCTGTTTCTTGCCGCTATTCAGCTCTTTACTAATAGCATCAATCTGCTGACTGATTGTGTTTATTGAGCGATTGGCCTCAGCACTAGATTGCGCATGGGTGCTGCTTGCAGCCCAAACGAGAATCCAAAACAGGGCCATTAATAATAGTAGTGGTTGCCCAGAAGAACGGCCTACAGAAAAGTTATTCAACATTGGTGCGGTATTGAAGGACATAAATACAACCAGCGATGCGCTTTTGTTATATAGCGAGCGAAACAGAATTATCACAATGAGGTTAGGTTTTGCCATTTGCTGTTGATATTGCCAGATACGGTCGTACAAGTGTAACGTGTGCTGTATAATTCTCGCATTTTAATTATGGACCGACCAGCCCTTTGCCGCTTTCGGCAGCTGGCGGGACATCTCTTGTTTACTCTTACCTACGACCGGTTACCTAACAATGCTTTCTGAGTTTATTACGCTTAACATTTGGTGGTTTGTTGCTTTAGTCACTGTTTTAAACCTGCTGCTGTTTAGTTTTATGCAGGGGACCGTGCGAGGCGCTACTCCTGTGTCTGCGCTGCAAATGCCGGCGCTACAACGTTCTGGAAAGTCGGTAATTTACGATTTAAACAAACCAGATCAGTTCGCTAAGGGGCATATTGCCAGCGCCATCAATTTCTCGCTTGATGAAATCAAACCTGATAACAAGAGGTTACTTAAACACCAAGACAATACAATTATTCTAGTTTGCCAGTCTGGCGGTGAAAGTATAAAGGCGGCTAAGAGCTTGGTGGCTTTAGGTTTTACTAAAGTTCATCCTTTAAAGGGCGGTCTTATAGCTTGGCAAAAAGATAACCTCCCTTTAGTAACGGCATAGCGTCCTACAATAACGCTAGATTTATTACCCTTACATTTATCAGTTACAGGTCGACTCCGACCTATTAGTCCCTCAACTTTACACTTATACAATTAGAAGAACATCATGGCAGAACAAGAAGCGCAAAACCCATCCTTTGATATCCGTAAAGTTTACTTAAAGGATTCTTCGTTGGAATCACCCAATGCTCCTGAAATCTTTCTTGAAGACCCCGGCTCTCCAGACGTTAGCGTTGAAGCATCGATTAAATCAAATGCGCTCAAAGAAGCTAATTATTATGAGATCGTATTGTCGGTTACCGTCACGACCAAAATGGGCGATAAAACGGGGTTTTTGGTTGAAGTTCAACAAGCTGGTATTTTCCAGATCGCCGGTATTCCTGAAAAAGACATGCCAATGGCTCTGGAAATAGCTTGCCCTAATGTACTATTACCGTTTGCAAGAGAAGCAATCTCTGATTTGGTAGGCAAGGGCGGATTTCCTCAACTTTTACTGGCTCCCATAAATTTTGAACTGCTTTACCAACAAAAACGCCAAAAGCTAGCTGAAAAAGAAAGCGCTGCCGAACATTAATTTGCCAAAATAAGGCCTGTGTTGTCAGGCTTTTCAGTGGGCTGGGCTATACTCTGGACAGAGCGCTGGATTGTAAACGCTTTTCTGCGCTTGTTTTCTATTATTGTTCAGGCTTTTAGAGCCTGGTATTAATCTTTAAGGCCCTTATATGACTCGTTCGCTATTACTGCTATTGGTTCTTTTGTTACCTCTTTTTTCTGGGTGCAGCACGTTAAAATCAACAGACGATCCTACTTCTCAAATTAGCTCAGACCCTATCGAAGGGTTTAATCGCTCTGTGTATGCATTTAACGATGGCGCGGACAAATTAATCCTTCGGCCTGTAGCAAAGACCTACGACAAAGTTTTGCCAAGACCTATTAAAAACGGCGTGAGCAATTTCTTTTCCAATTTGAGCGAGCCACTCAATATTGTCAACAATCTACTACAAGGTAAATGGGAACGCTCTTTAAGCTCTACCTATCGATTTGCGGTTAACAGCACTGTTGGTTTATTTGGGTTAATAGATGTGGCAAAGAAACATGAAGTAGATGTCGCAAGCGAAGACCTTGGTCAAACATTGGCAAGTTGGGGCGTGGGCCCTGGTCCGTACCTGATGTTGCCATTTCTTGGTCCTACAAATTTCCGAGACGGTATTGGTAGAATCACGTCTGGTTCTGCCTATTTTCCGACCCGCGAAATTGGCGATGATAGCGGAACCCACACCGCACTAAATATACTTCAAGTAATTGATCTCAGAGTTTCGCTTCTCGGTACCGATAAGCTGTTGGAGCAACAAATCGATCAATACTCTTTTCTCAAGAGTGCCTTTGAGCAAAATCGTCTTCGTTCAATTTACGACGGTTCTCCTCCCAAACAAGAAGAGAAATACGACTTCTAATAACCAACTTTTGGCGTTCCTCTATGGCTTTATACGCGGTTGGAGATATACAAGGTTGTTATGAGCCGCTAGTGCGCTTATTAGACAAGGCTAGTTTTGACCCCAGTAAAGACACCCTTGTTTGTGTCGGTGATTTAGTTAACCGTGGACCCGAATCCGCTCGAACCTTAGACTTGTTGATGGATCTTGGCGATAGCTGCAAAGTTGTTTTAGGTAATCACGATATTCACTTTTTGGCTCTTTATTACGGAGTTCGTTCACCAAAAATAAACGACACGTTGTTGCCCTTGTTACAAAGTTCCAATGCCAAAAACTACGCCAAGTGGATGCGAAAGCAACCGCTTTTGAGACTGGATGAGTATCGTAAGCTCATTTTCTGTCACGCGGGTATTTATCCTTGGTGGGATTTAAGCGTGGTTAAGCAAAGAGCATTTGAGGTAGAAGGCGTTTTTGCTAAGCGTAAGACATGCGTAAAACTGTTGCGAAAAATCTACAGCAACCAACCGTCTAAGTGGTCTGAAACGCTTGGTCCAGTTGCTAGAATGCGATTTACGATAAACACGCTCACTCGTATGCGCTTTGTTAGCCCAAAAGGGCACCTAAATTTAACTGTAAGTGGCTTTTCCGGACAATCGAGAAAGAACCGGTTACCGTGGTTTGATGTAAATAACCCCGGTATCGACGGTTATAAAGTGGTTTTCGGCCACTGGTCGGCACTCGGCTTACTTGAACGGCCAGACGTGCTGTCTTTAGATACGGGTTGTGTTTGGGGCAGGGAGTTAACTATGGCAAAGCTACCCCTGAAAAAGGGAAAGAAAATTAAACTGTATCAAACGACCTAAAAAGGATTATGGATTCGCATCTCATTACTATTTCTGCAGAACCCTCTTTTGTTCCGCAGCAGTCGGAGCCAACAAAAGCACGTTTTGTTTTTTTCTACACAATCACGATTACCAATAACTCGAGCGCCACGTGTCAATTAATGTCTCGTCATTGGATTATTAAGGATGCGAACCATAAACTTGAGGAGGTTTATGGCGAAGGGGTAATAGGAGAACAGCCCATTTTAGAGCCTGGCGCGAGCTATCAGTACTCCAGTGGCGCCGTTCTTAAAACTGAAATGGGTACTATGGAGGGGCGCTATTTTATGCTGTGGGTTAATCCTATTTCAGGCAACTCACAAGAGTTTGAAGTTCCGATACCCAAATTTATTTTGTCGGTGCCGCGCACTCTGCACTAATCGTTGGGCGGAACAATAATTTAGAGTTTGTTCTATTCATACACTAAGTATAGAAAAGGCCAAGAGCATGAGCTTTTGGCCTTTTTATTTGTTCGAGAATAATGTTTAACTTATTTCGATAACATATTGAATACGCTTAAGTTTATATCATTGTTCTAGGGTAACAAAAAACACACAAAAGTTACACAACCCTTTGATTTAATTGGTTTTTTACTAAACATCTAGGTTGTTCACCGTAAACGCGTTTTTCTCGATAAACTCTCTTCGCGGTTCCACTTGATCACCCATTAGGATTGTAAAAGTATCATCAGATGAAACATCATCTTCTATCACTACTTTAAGTAAACGGCGCACAGTTGGGTCCATTGTAGTCTCCCAAAGTTGATCTGGGTTCATTTCACCTAAGCCTTTATACCGCTGCACATCTAAGCCTTTTTTCGCCGTTGACAACAACCAATTAATGGCTTCAGAGAACTCGCTGACCGCTTCTTCTTTTTCTCCTCGTTTTACAACCAAATGATCCCCAAACAATTTGTCTAGCCTTTCTGCAAGTGCACTGATTGAACGAAATTCAGGAGAGCGCCAAAATTCTGAGGTGATCTCACTTTCTTTAGTCGTTCCATGTTGGCGTCGCTCAATTTTAAGCGTTGTTGCGCCATTACGCTCTACACGCAACTTATAGCTCGGCGCTTCGTAACCATCTTTATTTAGAGAAGCTTCGATCGAAACCAACACATCTTCTGTCAATGTGTCTTCATTAACCGCTCTGTCGATGAGTGCTTTAAGAACAACGGGGTCATACTTCCGGCTCAAACGCTTAATAACTTTCTCTACGTCTAAAAACTCTCTGCATAATCGAGTAAGCTCTTCGCCCTCCACAACACTGCCTGTACCTTTATTGCTAACCTCTGCTTTTTTCAAAGCAAGTTCTAACAAATACGACTCAAACTCCACATCATCTTTTACATACCGTTGAGATTTTCCCTTACCAATTTTATACAATGGCGGTTGTGCGATATAAATATAGCCGCGCTCGATAAGCTCTGCCATCTGTCTATAAAAGAAAGTTAGCAATAGCGTACGGATATGAGATCCATCAACGTCCGCATCGGTCATGATGATTATGCGGTGATAACGTAGTTTTTCTATATTAAAGTCGTCTTTACCAATACCTGTGCCCAACGCAGTAATCAAAATAGTGATCTCGTCAGAAGTAATCATCTTATCGAAGCGTGCTTTTTCTACATTTAAGATCTTACCTTTAAGTGGCAATATTGCTTGAAATGAACGATCTCTAGCTTGTTTGGCCGAACCACCCGCTGAGTCCCCCTCCACCAAGTAAATTTCTGATAGGGCAGGGTCCTTGTTCTGACAATCAGCCAGCTTACCTGGTAAACCGCCTAAATCTAAAGCGCCTTTGCGCCGAGTCAGCTCTCGAGCTTTTCGTGCAGCGTCTCTAGCTCTTGCTGCATCAACAATTTTTTCAGCAATCTTTCTTGCTTCACCTGGGTTCTCTAATAAAAACTCAGACAGCTTCTCGTTCATAACAGACTCTACAACGCCTTTTACTTCAGACGAAACGAGCTTGTCCTTAGTTTGTGACGAAAATTTTGGATCCGGCACTTTAACTGACAGTACCGCAGTTAAGCCTTCTCTTGAATCATCGCCACTAACAACTACTTTTTCTTTCTTGGCTAAACCAGATTCTTCAATATATACGTTAAGCGTTCTAGTCAAAGCACCCTTAAACCCAGAAAGGTGAGCGCCACCGTCTCGTTGGGGAATATTGTTGGTATAACAAAAAACCGTTTCTTTATAGGAATCATTCCACTGTAGGGCTACTTCAACGACTACACCGTCGCGCTCACCGATAACATGAATGATGTCGCTATTTAGAGGTGTTCGCATTTTATTCAAATGTTTAACAAAGGCCGCAATCCCACCTTCGTACTCAAACACCTCTCCCTTATTAGTCCTTTCGTCGTAAAGCTCAATACGAACGCCAGAGTTTAGAAACGAAAGCTCACGTAGTCGCTTAGCTAAAATATCGTAACTGTATTCTGTTATCGAAAAAATCTCTGGACTTGGCCTAAAAGTAACTTTAGTACCTGTCTTATCACTGTCTCCGGTTTCAACCAGATCAGCTTCAGGAACACCCAAGTGATACGTTTGCTCGTATGATTTCCCGTCTCTACTGATTTCCAATTTAAGCCAGTCTGAAAGGGCGTTTACAACTGAAACACCTACACCGTGTAGTCCACCAGAAACCTTATATGAATTGCTGTCAAATTTGCCGCCTGCATGCAGAACAGTCATGATTATTTCAGCCGCCGATTTGCCTTCTTCCTCAATTATTCCAACAGGTATTCCGCGACCATCGTCCCAAACTGAAATCGAGTTATCCTGGTTGATGACAACGTTAACTCCGGTACAGTGTCCGGCTAGAGCTTCATCAATAGAGTTATCGACAACTTCGAAAACCATGTGGTGTAATCCGGTACCATCATCAGTATCCCCGATGTACATCCCTGGGCGTTTTCTAACGGCGTCTAGGCCTTTAAGTACCTTAATACTGCTGGAGTCGTAGGTCATTATATTTTTGTTCTGTGGGGGCGGTTTAACAGCGCCTGAGTATAACAAAATGTAAGCAACTACACACTAAAGGAATGTTTCCTGTTCCAGTAAAACAACGCTGAGCGCTAACTTATTTTCTATGTTGTTTCACGTGGAACAATTAACTGATAAAAACATCTTTGTTCCACGTGGAACATCCTAAAAAACCACCATGCTCTTCACCCATTTTTCAGCCTAATGAGTGACTATTGGGCACTAAAAAGCCAGCTTAGAGCTGGCTTTTTAAATATAAAAGACACGAGTCTAGAACAGAGTTATATCCCTTACTACAAACGCATTGGCATGATCAAATAAAGTGTATCTTCATCTTCTTCTGCATGAAAAGTACAACTAGTGTTTGGATCCAATAAACCTAAGTTAATATTGTTGGACTGGCATGCTTTTAACGCTTCCAATAGGTAATTAACGTTGAAGCCAATTTCTATTTCATCACCAGTGTAATCAATGCTCATCTCGTCATTCGCGTGCTCTTGATCTGGATTGTGGGACGACACTTTTAACACATTATCAGCCAAACTCAACGAAACCCCTCTAAACTTCTCGTTACTTAAAATAGCTGCACGGTTAAGAATATCGATTAAGTTAGCTCTATCTATAAGTACGTGTTTGTCTAAGTTACTAGGAATCACCTTTTCATAATCAGGAAATCGACCATCAATCAATTTAGAGATAAATGTGAAATTACCAGACTCAACAAAAATATGGCTGGCATTTAGCTTTAACGAGATTTGTTGTTCAGAATCTGTCGCTAAGAATTTTGACATCTCTATGACGGCTTTTCGAGGAATAATACATTGGACACCGTCTATACCTAAGTCTGTATAGGGTAGGCGGGTTTTAGCTAAACGGTGGCCGTCTGTAGCGACTGTAACCAGTTCGTTCTGATTCAGTTCGAACAATAGACCATTTAGAAAATAACGAACGTCTTGTTGAGCCATACTAAAAGACGTGCGGTTAAGCAATCCATGTAAAGCTTGTTCTTCCAAATAGAACTCGTGATTCCAATTAGATTCTTCTAATCTAGGATAGTCATCGGCTGGCAGCGTTTGCAAGGTAAAACGACTTTTACCCGCTTTCACAGTCATCTTATTATTTTCTTCCAACTCAAGGTCTATAACCGCATCGTTAGGTAATGAACGGCAGATATCAAAGAGCTTTCTCGCTGAAACAGTTATTTTTCCATCACCGCCGTTAACATTTTGAACTCTAGTAGTAATCTCGGTTTCTAAATCTGATCCAACAAGAGTCAATGTGCCATTCTCAAGACTTAGAAAAACGTTCCCCAATATTGGCAAAGTCTGTCTTTTTTCGACAACTCCGATGACTTGAGAAAGGGGTGTTTCAAGTTGTTCTTTGCGTATATTAATATTCATCTTTTTTATCTAAGTTTTATTGTTATTACTGTTAAGCCTGTGTGTAAATTGCATAAGTGCCTTTTTGTGTTTAACTACAACACCTTACATCAAATATTCGTGTTAACAACCTTATGGAAAAGTCTTAGCAAACCTGTGAATAGATTGTGGATAAGTTTTACCAAACGATAATACCGTATTTATACACAAGTTATCCACACTCACATTGACTGCATTTATGTTCTATACGTTGTAGTTGTGGTTTAGGTGGATAATATTTTGAGTAAGTTAGCATAGTCGTCGCCAAATTTAGCGTCAGTCTTGCACAGCTCAACAACCTTTTTACAAGCGTGAATTACGGTGGTGTGATCTCGTCCACCAAATGCGTCGCCAATGTCGGGCAAGCTTAAATTCGTTAGTTCTTTAGACAAAGCCATCGCAACTTGCCGTGGCCGAGCAATCTGTCTATTTCGCCGTTTAGACTTTAGATCACTAACACGAATACCAAAATAGTCGGATATCGTCTTCTGAATATTGTCGATACTTATTTTACGTTCTTGAAACAATGTAAGGTCTTGTAACGTGTCTTTAGCTAAATCTATGTCAATAGGTCGGTGCGTAAATTTAGAGCTGGCTACAAGCCGGTGTAATGCGCCCTCTAATTCGCGAACATTGGAACGGATCTTTTTAGCCACAAGAAAAGCGACTTCATCACTCAGCTCAACCTGGTTCTTGCGTGCCTTGTTTTGCAGGATGGCGACTCGAGTCTCTAACTCCGGTGGATCAATACGAACAGTCAACCCACTTTCGAAACGAGAGATCAACCTTTCTTGTAAGTTATTGATTTCTTTGGGGAATTTGTCAGACGTTAGAATAATTTGGCTATTAACTTCGAGCAAAGAGTTGAAAGTATGAAAGAACTCTTCTTGAGACTGAACCTTTCCAGCAAAAAACTGAATATCATCTATTAATAGAGCATCTAACGAACGGTAGTAATTCTTAAATTGCTCCATCGAATTAGTGCCTATCGCTTTTACCATATCAGAAACAAATCGTTCTGAATGTACGTAAGCTACTCTTGCGCTGGAAGAATTTGATCGAATTAGGTTACCGGCCGCATGCATTAAGTGGGTTTTACCAAGACCAACGCCGCCATATATAAATAGCGGGTTATAGGCCGAGCCAGGGTTTTCACTAACTTGTTTAGTGGCTGCTCTAGCAATCTGGTTAGACTTACCTTCAATATGGTTTTCAAAGGTGAAATTGCTATTGAGAACGTTGGTACCAAAACGAGCATCTTCAGCATGAATAAAAGCATCATCAGAGCTTTCACTAAATGAGCTGCCATTATTGGTTGGGGTGGAGCTAGAGTCTAGCTCGATAACCAGCTTTTTGTCGCCAGCACCAAAGTGGTCTAAACAGGCATTAATTTGGTCAAGTAGATTATCCACAAGCCAGTCCTTAATAAACCTGTTTGGTGCGTGTAAGCGAAACGCATGTTCGTCATTTTGTGCACTCAGAGGCCGTACCCACATGTTAAAATCATGCAGTTCAATTTCGGCTTCTAGCTTGCTTAAGCAGCGATCCCAAAGAGCGGTGTTATCCAAAAGAGTGTCCTTATTAGTTTGATTTAAGTAAACAAAATAGCAGCCGCACAATATAACGGTGCAATAGCTGCAATAAAATACATTTCTAGGGTTTTTAACGTAATAAATAAAGCGTTTATACGCTTGACTCTTGCCGCCAAACCCATTACCTTTGCGATCCGTTTTTTCTGTGCGTTTGGAAAGCGGATAGCTGTAAACGCAAGCAGTGCTTACAGCCAGACACTAGACGTAATTTTTAGCCTTAATTATTATAAGACTAGACGCTACAAACGCATGGTACTGGGTAATTAATACAGGTTACCAGAATTTAAAGAATTTAAGGGTGAACTCCTATGAAACGTCCATTTCAACCAAGTGTAGTTAAACGCAAACGTACTCACGGCTTTCGTGCACGTATGGCAACTAAAAATGGTCGCGCCATTATTAACTCTCGTAGAGCTAAGGGTCGCGCATCACTGACAGTATAAGCTTCTTAGCGAGCACTGATCTAAGAAAGCCTCATCGATTAAGTCGGTGGGGCTTTTTTTTCTACTACTGGACTACAGTTCTAAAACCTATTAGCCGTAACATTACCCAAACCAATCCGTTGACCTCAAAAACTCTTTCAAAATCAGAACGGCTGTTGGCCCCAAGCGCTTTCAAAACGGTCTATTCAAACAGACAGTTTGGTAGTAGCCCTCTGTTTACATTCAATGTGCTGGGCGCACAAGCAAACAAAAAGATAGGCGTAACGGTCTCTAAGAAAGTATCTAAGAGGGCGGTAGACCGCAATAGAATAAAAAGAGTTGTTAAAGAGTTTTATAGACATCATAAAACTGAAATAAATTCGGAGCATATAGTAATCACTGCAAAACCAAAGTGTGTGATAGCAACCAACAAAGAATTGACCGAGAGCTTACAAGAACTCTGGGGCAAGCTATTAAAGTGGCAACGATGGCACGAACACAAGTTACGCAAAGAAGCCGCTTTAGATAATGAGCCGGACCAGTAAAGTGCACACACCAAAACCATTTGAAGTTAATGACGCCCAAGCGATCAAAACACTCATAGCCGAACACCCGTTGGCCACATGGATTAACTATAGTGAACGAGGAATCGTTATAAACCATATCCCGTTTGTGTTTCATTCAAACGTTGGAGACCAAGGTGTACTGAGGGGTCATATTGCTAAAGCGAACTCTGTATGGCACGACCTAGAAGAAGAATGCCTAACGGCAGCTGTATTTCAGGGCCCACAGACTTACATTTCGCCATCTTGGTATGTAAGCAAAGCTGAACATGGCAAAGTCGTACCCACTTGGAATTATATGGTTGTGCATGTCCACGGACAGCAACGGTTCATCACCGACCCAAAATGGATACTAGAACAGTTAAACTCCCTGACGGATCAGCAGGAAAAAACTCATTTGCAGCCATGGAATGTAGCAGATGCCCCTGAGACGTATACGCAGAGATTGTTAAAGGGGATTGTTGGCGTTGAAATCACCATTACAAAAATAGACGCCACATGGAAAACCAGCCAAAACAAATCAAAACAAGACCAACAAAGCGTAATTAGAGCCCTGCAATCGGTCGGTAGCGATCAAGCGAAAGAAATGGCTATTGCCATTAAAACTAATGGGCAAAAATTTAAAGTTTTACCCAACCGGAACTAAGCGCCAGTCAACGTATTTTGATGACCAAACTCTTACAACTACTCATTAAGACTTACCATGTAACAATTAGTCCGTTGCTGGGTAGCCGCTGCCGTTTTGTGCCAACTTGTTCAGAGTATGCCTCACAAGCTTTAGAAGAATATGGCGTCAGTAAGGGCGGATATTTGGCGATAAAACGAATCTGCAGGTGTCACCCTTGGGGAGGGTCTGGGCATGATCCTGTTCCTGTAAAAGACCCAGAAACTTCAACAAACAACGATTAACGATGCAGAACCAATTAATACAGCCGTTTGACGTTGGTTTTTTTAGCACGCAAAGCTACTTAGTTTAGGTTTTGATTGCTACAATCCGCGACCATTGATAATTAGAGCGCTGACTAATTGTGCTTTAACTCAGATTAACAACTCAGCTTTTAACTAAGTTTTTTAGCAAAAACTGTTCTTAACCGAGAAAGATATACCCTTATGGAAACATACCGTACCGCGCTGATTTTCTTGCTCGTCGCACTTAGCACTGTTTTATACACAAAATGGTTAGATTATTCTGCGCAAGACACAGCCCTCAATTCTGGTGTTAACACCGAAGTAACCTTGTCTGAGTTACCCGGCGTAGCAGGCTCGTTACCGGCCGTACCAATAGAGGCACCTAACGCATCTGCAGATAGTCTGCCTGCGATAAATGAGGAATTAGAAACTGGTTCGGTAGCCATAGACGAAGCGCCAGACAGCCAAGGACAGTTGGTCCGCGTAGAAACGGATCTGTTGATCGCCTATATTAATACTGTGGGCGGTACTTTAGAGCGTGTAGAGACAAAATTATTGCCGGTGGCTATCGACCAGCAAGACCAAGGCTATGCGGTATTACGAAAAAGCCCAGAAGAAACTTTTATTATTCAGGATGGCCTACTACTAAGGGGGGGAGCAGAAAGCCCTAATCACCTTAGTACTTATGCCGCGACCAGCGAAAGTTATACACTAGGTTCAGACGATAGTGTTGAGGTTCCTTTAACGTGGACTAGTGAGAGCGGAGCCGTGGTAACAAAAACACTACGCTTTCGGAGAGACTCGTATTTAGTAGGCATTAATTACGAAGTGAACAACATTAGTACTCAGCCATGGGTATCTTATCTTTACTCTCAATTTAATCGTTCTGCACCAGTCGGTAAAAGCGGCGGCTTCGGACAAATCCCCAGCTATACCGGTGGAGCTATTTATACCGAAGAAGAAAAGTACGAAAAAATAACGTTTGACGATATCGACGAAGCAAACTTAGATCGTCAAGAAGTCGGTGGTTGGGTTTCGATGATGGAGCACTATTTTGTTGCCGTCTTTATACCTGAAGTACCAAACAACAAGTTTTACAGCAGTAAGTCTGGCGATCGCTTTATTCTTGGTTTACGAGCGAACGATGCTCTACAGGTTGCACCTAACTCTATCGGTAGTGTTGGGACTACGGTCTTTTTAGGGCCAAAAGAACAAGCGCGCCTTAAAGATATTGAAGAAGAAAAGGGTATTGAAGGTCTTCCTTTAACGGTGGATTTTGGAATGCTAACAGTGATAGCGGATCCGCTTTTTTGGTTGCTCGACAAGATTCATGCTGTTGTAGGCAACTGGGGTTGGTCAATTATTTTACTAACACTTCTTATAAAAATATTCTTCTATCCTTTATCTGCGGCTAGTTACAAGTCTATGGCCGGCATGAAGAAATTGCAGCCTCGTATTGCTACTCTCAAAGAGCGGTACAAAGACGATCGTCAAAAATTCCAAATGGAAATGATGGCTTTGTACAAAAAAGAGAAGATAAATCCAGCTGGCGGCTGTTTGCCGATCCTTATCCAAATACCAGTGTTCATCGCTTTGTATTGGACGCTATTGGAAAGCGTAGAGATTCGTCAGGCACCGTTCGCACTTTGGTTGAATGACTTATCTGCGCCAGACCCATTTTACGTCTTACCTATTTTAATGGGCGTATCAATGTGGGCGCAGCAAAAACTTAATCCAGCGCCAATGGATGATATTCAAAAGAAAGTAATGATGATAATGCCGTTTGCTTTGACTCTACTGTTCCTTACTTTTCCTGCTGGCTTAGTCCTTTACTGGGTAGTGAACAATGTACTGTCGATGGCACAGCAGTGGTATATAAACCAAAAACACGCAAAGTAAATTGAGCGGGTCGACTAACGCCAAAACAGACACTATTGTCGCAATTGCCACGCCACCAGGGCGTGGCGGTATAGGTGTTATTCGTTTATCGGGGCCTAGTGCATGGGCTATAGCGGCGCATCTCGCAGGTAAAGAGCCTAGCGAGCGTTCTGTTAAGTACGCTTATTTCAAAAACGCTGAAGGCGTGACTCTTGATACTGGCCTTACGGTTGGCTTTAAAACCCCCCATTCTTTCACCGGTGAAGACGTTGTCGAAATACAAGGGCATGGTGGCCCTGTGGTTCAGGATGTTTTGCTTAAAGAGTTGGTTCGACTAGGAGCACGTCAGGCGAGAGCGGGAGAGTTTTCTGAGCGTGCGTTCCTAAACAATAAGATTGACCTCACTCAAGCCGAAGCTATTGCAGACCTAATCAACAGCGCAACGGAGCAAGCAGCGCTGGGCGCATTGCGTTCATTAAAAGGCGAGTTTTCCAAAAGAGTAAATGAACTTCTAGAACAAATGGTCTATCTGCGAGCCTACGTAGAAGCAGCCATAGATTTTCCTGAAGAAGAAATTGATTTTCTAGCCGATACCGTCGTACAAGCAAAACTAGATGTTCTAGAGCAGTCTGTTGGTGATTGTTTGCGTCAAGCTAAGCAAGGGGCAATCTTAACCACAGGAATGAAACTGGTCCTGGCGGGTAAACCTAATGCCGGCAAGTCTAGTTTGCTGAACTCCTTGGCCGGTGAGGAAACAGCCATTGTTACGTCTATTGCGGGCACGACTCGTGACATTGTTAGTCAGACTATAGATATAGACGGGTTGCCAGTGCATATTTTGGATACGGCGGGATTAAGAGAAGCAAGCGACGAAGTAGAACGCATTGGTGTAGAGCGCGCTAGACAAGCGATCGAAGAGGCCGACCATGTGTTGTTTTTGCATGACATCAACGATGACGAAGAGCCGTTAATTATTGAATACCCAGATAAAACCACGCTGGTCTATACCAAACAGGACCTAGCAACAGGCAAAAATAACTCGGTCGTACAGAACGATTTATTGGTCTCGATTAAAACTGAGTATGGTTTAGAAAAACTAAAAGAGCACATAAAAATGATCGCGGGCTATCAGTCTGGTAGTGAGACGGTGTTTACGGCGCGCAGACGCCATATAAGCGAGTTGGAACGTGCGCAAACTGCGGTAAAAAGAGGACGTCAGCAGCTAGAAGAAAACCAAGCAGGAGAGCTTTTGGCAGACGAGCTCCAACAAGCTCAAAATGCTATTAATGAGATTACCGGTGAATTTACTAGTGATGACTTATTGGGAAAGATCTTTGGCTCTTTTTGTATTGGTAAATAAAGATGTCATCTTCTACGCGAACTAAAGAGTTCTATTTTAAAGAAGGTTGTTACATTGAGGAGTGGCACAACAGTGCCGAAGATCCAGACATGTCGATAGCCAGAGTTAGGGTAGAGCCAAACGCTGAAACGCGCTTACATTCAATAAGCGACACTTCGGAACGCTATATTATTTTGGCTGGACAAGCCGAAGTAACCGTAAACCAAAAACGACGCCTTGTTAAAGAAGGCGATGTTGTGGTTATACCGGCTGGTGTGCCACAAAAGATTTTCAACTCGTTAGGTGAGGATCTAGTCTTCTTAGCGGTTTGTCAGCCGCGATTCCAAGAAAATAACTATCAAGATTTAGAGGATGCTTAGCCCAAATATCTGCGCAAGGACAATTAGCGCTTTAAGCATGTTGAGACTAGAACTGTCTGAGACCACAAGACATCTTCACAAGATACCGTTAAAATCGCGCCGTTAAGCCTGTGCTTTATTTCTATTGAAAAAATAGGCTAGCAAGCAAACCAGTTAGCAAATCCATTTGGTGTAGTACACACCAGAGAAAAACTTATTATGCTTCACACAACAGATTACGATGTCATTGTTATCGGCGGTGGCCATGCGGGTACAGAAGCCGCGTTAGCGTCCGCACGCACAGGTGCACAAACCTTGTTGCTGACACATAACATCGACACGATTGGTCAAATGTCCTGCAATCCTGCGATCGGTGGTATTGGCAAGGGACACATTGTAAAGGAAGTTGATGCTATGGGCGGCGCAATGGCCGAAGCTATCGACAAAGGTGGTATACAGTTTCGCACGCTTAACGCACGAAAAGGCGCTGCGGTAAGAGCTACGCGCGCTCAAGCTGATCGCGTTTTGTATAAAGCAGCGATTCGTGAAACAGTAGAAAACCAACCAAACCTAAGTTTATTTCAACAGGCTTGTGACGACCTAATTATAGAAGGCGACCGCGTTACAGGGGTAGTCACCCAAATGGGTTTGCGCTTTAAAGCCAAGACGGTGGTTCTTACTGCCGGTACATTCCTTGGTGGGATCATCCATATAGGCATGGAGAACTTTCAAGGTGGCCGAGCAGGAGACCCACCGTCAAACGCGCTTTCTCGTAGATTACGGGAAATGCCGTTTACGGTAGACCGATTAAAAACGGGAACGCCTGCGCGATTAGATGCGCGAACCATTGATTTTTCTAAATTAGAGGCTCAACCGGGCGATGAGCCGTGCCCAGTGTTTTCTTTTTTGGGTGATGTGTCGCAACACCCGCAACAAGTGAATTGTTATATAACCTACACCAATATTAAAACACATGACATTATTCGATCAGGTTTGGATCGTTCGCCAATGTATTCGGGTGTTATTGAAGGTGTAGGCCCTCGTTATTGCCCCTCGATTGAAGACAAGATAAATCGTTTTGCTGATAAAGATTCTCATCAAATTTTTGTAGAGCCAGAAGGCCTAACGACTCATGAAGTTTACCCGAACGGGATTTCCACCTCACTACCGTACGATATTCAAGCAGCGTTCATTCGCTCAATCGAAGGGTTCGAGAATGCGCACATTGTTCGACCAGGTTATGCGATTGAATACGATTTTTTCGATCCACGCGGTTTAAAACCAACGCTT
>Ga0206123_10001317_pt1 | contig 23509 bp, 23 predicted proteins | sample Helgoland_Spring_2_FD_160086 | JGI IMG/M metagenome (GOLD analysis project Ga0206123, IMG submission 160086) | Pelagic subsurface seawater microbial communities from Kabeltonne, Helgoland, North Sea - Helgoland_Spring_Bloom_20160316_1 | ecosystem: Environmental > Aquatic > Marine > Epipelagic ...
AATTAATGAAAAGTATAAGGAATAAAGACTATTACAGTAAATGGTTACTGGATTAACTTCTTTTATAAGAGATTTTATTTTTTTGTAATTAATGTTGGTTTCAGATAAATAATACACAGAAATAGCATCAATTTTATTCCATTGGTTCGATAGAACAGATTTGTATGGCTCAGTTTCTAAATAATCAGTATCTCTTGTGATGATATAAATATCCAATTTATCAGATAAATAATTTACCAAATTACTAATGGAACGAATAGGGCCTCCAGCCTTAAAACCAGGCTTATACCAATCGATGAATATGAGAATTTTAGGCTTCAATTAATTTATATATAATTTTTAAATATAAAATTTCTTAATCAATAATAACTTGTTAATTTGGTAAATTCGTTATTAACGATAAAAATTTGATGAAGGTAGCAATTATTACAGGTATTTCAGGGCAAGATGGGGCTTATTTAGCAAAGTTCTTGTTAGAAAAAGGCTATAGAGTCATAGGATTAATACGTAAGAATAAAGAATTACCGATAACGGGATTAAATTTTTTAGGAATTTCGGATGTAGTTGAGCTAATAGAGATAGATTTATTAAACCAGTTATCTGTAGAAGAATTAATAAAAGAGGCCAAACCTGATGAGATTTATAATTTGGCAGCACAAAGTTCTGTTGGTCTATCTTTTAAATCACCCGTGGTTACGTTTGAATTTAACACAATAAGTGTTATTAATATTTTAGAAGCAATTAGGAATTCTTCACCAGAGACTAAATATTACCAAGCATCAAGTAGTGAAATGTTCGGCAATATTGGTGAAGAAAATTTACCATTAAAAGAATCCGTTTTATTTCATCCTGCAAGTCCTTATGGAATATCTAAAGCTTCGGCACATTGGATTACAGTTAATTATCGTGAGGCATATGGTTTAAATACATGCTGTGGGATATTATTTAATCATGAATCATGTTTGAGAGGCGATAATTTTGTAATTAAAAAAATTGTAAGGACAGCTTTAGATATAAAAAATAAAAAAATTGATTCATTACATCTAGGAAATTTATCTGTACAAAGAGATTGGGGCTATGCTCCAAAATTTGTAGAAGCAATGTGGTTAATGCTTCAGCAAGATACTTTTAAAGAGTATTTGATTTGCTCTGGAGAAGTAACAAGCTTAAGAAATATTGCAGAAAAGGTATTTAGTAAGTTAGATCTTAATTTTGAAAAACACGTTCAAATAGAAGAATCATTAATGAGAAATGTAGAGCTTGATATCATTTATGGAGATAATTCTAGCGCTAAAAATGAGTTAGACTGGGATTATGATGTGTCTTTAGATCAGTTAATAGATTTGTTAATTAGTGATGAGAAGGATTTGTTAAATTGGAAATCCAAAGAAAAAGAAAAATAATGAAAGTAGTTTTTTTTCAACGAAAACCACGACCAAATAAAAATTTCAGTTTAGAGATTTTGTTTGATCAGATACGTTCTCACTTGCCAAAAGATATACAGCCTGTTACAGAAATTGCAACGTATTATAGCAACGGTTTTTTTAAAAGGTTATACATTGCTTTAGAAGTAATATTTAAACAAGGAGATGTCAACCACGTTACTGGAGATATAAATTTTGCCACCTTTTTTTTAAAGAAAAAGAAAACAGTTCTTACGATATTGGATGTAGGCTTAATGAATCACCCTAATCCATTTTTTAGAAAAATATTGCAAATTTTTTGGGTTCAAATACCTGTAAAAAGGGCGGGTTATGTTACTACAATTTCTGTAGCTACTAAAACAGAATTATTAAAATTTGTTAATGTTGATGAACAAAAAGTTCAAGTGTTATATATTCCTGTTGCAGATTTAATGGAATATAAACCAAAAGTGTTTGATGAGAAAAAGCCAACAATTTAACAAATAGGAACAAAGGAGAATAAAAATATAATAAGATTAGCTCAGGCTTTGAAAGGTGTAACCTGTAAATTGTCTATTGTTGGAGTTCTTACAGATCAACAAAAGATTGAATTAGAAGAAAATAATATAGATTACAGCAATGTTGTAAATATTAGTAATGAGGAATTAAAGCAACAATATGAAGATTCAGATATGTTAGCTTTTGTATCAACTTATGAAGGGTTTGGGATGCCAATTGTGGAGGCTCAAATTGTAGGAAGACCAGTTATTACGAGTAATTTATTATCTATGCCAGAAGTTGCAGGAAATGCAGCTCTTCTAATAGATCCCTTTAATGTAGAGGAAATTAGATCGGGAGTTATGAAAATTATTTCTGATGTGGCTTATCGTAATGATCTAATTGAAAAAGGGAGGAATAATGCAATCCGTTTTTCTGTTGAAACAATTACCAATGAGTATGCAGAATTGTATCGACAAATATCTAATGGTTAACAATCTTATTAATTGTTTCTTGATAAGCTTTTACTGTTTCTGATAAAGAATATTTTGTAATATGATTCAGTACCTCTGTTTTCATATTATTTTCTGATGCTAACAATTCAATCGTTGTATCGATTTTTATTGCTAAATCATTTACATCTCCATTAATGAAAATAAAACCAGTCTTACCTTCCATAATTAAATCTGAGTGACAACCTACATTATTCGAAACAATTGCGGGTATTCCTCCAGTCATTACTTCATTAATTACTAGTCCCCATGTTTCACTTTTTGATGGTAAGACTAAAAAATCAATTTGTGAATATCCTAGCTTAACAATTTCACTTTGATTTAAAAAACCAAGAAAATTGGTAGTTATATCTAGGTTAGAGGACATGTCTCTTATTGATTTTTTTAATGGGCCATCACCAATAAATTGGAGAGATATAAACTCTTTATATTTACTTTTAGATACAGCATTTAAAAGTAAAAAAGGATTTTTAATATCAATAAATTTACCCGCAAAGCCAATGTTGATTTTTTTTCTGTTGAATGTTTGAGTTTGATTTTTATTAAACTTTTCTTTAAAAAATGGAGTGTTGATACAGTGAAATGCAGGGGAAAGTTGATTATCCTTTACACCATAATGAAGATAATATTTTTTGTTCTCTTCTCCAACATATAAAAAAGCACTAATTTTTTTTAAGATGCTCCTGATATAAATTTCTTTTATTGCTTTTTTTAAGGGGGATATTGGCATTAATAATGTTGAATCTCCTCTACAAACTGTTTTAATATTATTCTTGTAACAATAATTAATAATTTGTTTCAATCCCTTTGGGAACCATCCGTTGATTAAAACTGTTTCTGGGTTTTCTTTTATCATTAACTTATTTAACTCATCTTTATCAAGAATAATCCCGTTATATTTAGAGCTTGAAGGCTTTTTAGATAGGTTTTTTAGATATTGATATTTGTAGCCGTTTAGTAAAGGAATGTCCCACTCAAACTCAACACCAAAACCGGATTCAGCATGGCTTTTCTTAGTTTGGTCTAAAAGGTAAATTACTTTTAAATCATAATGTTTATTAAGTTCTCTATAAATAGGAACTTGGTACTGAATAGGGTGGGTAGCGAAAATGAGAATTTTCATAATCAGATCTTATTATTTAGAACAGTGAAAGCCTTAGCTCTTTTCAGTTTTTGTTCAATATCATTAAAATTTACTTGTCTTAAATATAATGTGTTTTCTTCAGTATGGAAAGCTGAAATAGGAGATAAAGTTCTTTTGTATGGATCGTAATCATATTTTTCAAATCCATTTTTTATTAATAACTCATCAACCATTCCATCACTTAAACCATAACGATCACTACAACCATTTAATTCTATAATAATAGCTTTAACATTGTTATTTTTTAAAACATTCACTCCTCCTTTTAAAACATTATACTCAAAACCTTCTACATCAATTTTAAGTAATGTGTCAGTAGAGATTTCTGCCGGGAAAACATTATCAAGTGTATTAACTTTTACAGTTGTAGTATTGTTATTTTTTTTGTTTACCACATGATTAACAGTATCTCCATCATTAGTAAAGTGAAGTTCTTCTTGCTGTTTTGATAAACCAATATTTAAGGAACTGACATTATCAGTTAGATTATTGATGCTAATATTTTTTTTAAGATTTTGATATGTTTGAGGGATCGGTTCAATGCTTATTGATTTACATTTGTTTAATCCGCTTGCTAGCAAGCTGTAAACACCTACGTTTGCTCCAATGTCCATAAAAAAATCATCTTCTTCAAGGAAGTGTAGCAAGAAAGACATGTCTTTAAATTCAGGTAAACCAACATAAATACAACCTGTAGCACCGTGCATACTTTTGCTCACGCTTAGCTTTAATCTTCCCATCCAGCTAATAATTTGAGGTTTACTTGTTGCTTTTAGTTGCCAGCTAATAAAACGATAAAATCCAGCCCATTTATTGCTTTTGGTTAATGGATGATTAGATATGTATCTTAATGGAATACTTATTTTTTTAATCATAACTATACAATTATATTTTGATGTTCACTACTTTTCTCATAAAGAAAATAAATAGAGCAACAAATATGACACTTTTTACTAAATGGTTTAGTACTGTAGTTAAATCAGTTTCTGCTTTTATAACTTGGAAGAAAACAATTGGAAGGAAAAAAACAATTATAGCGGAGTTTTTTTGATTTTTTTGAAAAATTCGGACAACAAAATTTAGTAGTCTCCCCCATATTAAAAAACAGAGCATAGCACCATAAAATCCAAAATTACCATAAAACTCTCCAAGCAGACTTGCTCCCATAGCAGTATTTTTCATTAATGTAAACCCTGTTAGCTTTTCAAAGGTGTCTCTACCACCTCCCCCTTTTTTATTGGGAGCTAATATTCTAGGAACTAAGCTAACATAAATAGCATCCATTATCGTTTCGCCACCTATAAAATCTTTTTTTTCTGGAATTCTATCATATATTTTAGAAATAATCCAGCCTTGATTGAGCCTAGCATTGATATTGCTTTGTTCTGTTTCAGTATCAATTTCTTTTTTAGCTTTATTATCAGTAGTTGCTCTTCCTAAAAATAAATCAATGAATAATTCAAGTTTATTACCTTTAAAAGAGGAAGAGTATATTGTTTCTCTATAATCTTTTTTTACAGATTGTAGTGTAAATAATAAAGAAATACTAAAAGATAGAATAAATATTTTATTTCTAAACTTAATTCGTTTGGCTAGATTTATAAATGAAAAACAGAATACGCCCCAAATGATAATAGTATGAAACATTCCAGTGTTTATGGACTGAAATATGAGTGGTAAAAAAACAATTATTGTGACAATCCATTTGTTTAGCCATGATGTTTTTGAGAAGTATAATAACCCTAAACCAATTAAAGAAGAGTTAATAGTTAAAAAACCTATAAATGCCAGTGATGAAGGAAGAAATGATTCAATAATTCGGACAAATATTCCAAGACCAATAATATAATATGGTAGTGCATTATATTTGATTAGTAGGTTTTGAATTGCCTCTCTGTCTATTACAACAAATTTTGAAAATTGTAATGTTGCTAAAATAAATACAATAAACAAAGGAAGCGTTATTTCCATGTATTTCTGCTCGGAAACATACATGTGCATTTTATGATGCTCAACTTCTGTTTGATAGTCAATAAATGGGCCAACAACCCATTGAGAAGCAGCTATAAGTAACATTATTTCAATTACGGGAATAGTTTCATCCATTATGATTATCAAGCGAAGAGCTATAAAAATGGATATTCCTAAACCAAATATGGAATATGTGTTATAATCAGTAAATAAGAGAAAGCTAAGAACAAATAACACCGAAGAACCTAACGCAATTTTTTGCTGATCGATTAGCTTTAAATGATTTTGTAAACTGCTTTTCATTAAAATTAAGACAATAAAATTTCTATCGTTTTTTCAGAAGAATTTCCATTTCCATAAGGATTCACAAAATCTTTTTTAAACATTGGGTTAAACAAATTAAAAGATTCAATAATAGCGCTCTTATCCATTCCTACTAATTTTGAAACACCTAGAGTGATAGCTTCTGGTCGTTCTGTAGTTTCTCTTAAAACAAGAACAGGTACATTAAATGTTGGAGCTTCTTCTTGAATACCTCCAGAATCACTAATTATTTTTTTAGAAATAGAAATAACTTTTATTAAGTCTAAGTATTCTAAAGGCGCTGTAATAATTACATTACTAATATCACTTAATTTAGAGTTTAATACTTTGTTTTTTACATTCGGATTGGGGTGTACAGGCCAAATAAATGTAAGGTTTGGGTGTTGAAGGCTTAATTCAGCAATAGCTTCTATTAGATTGTTAAGGTGTAAATGGTTTTCTCGTCTATGGCAAGTAATTAAAATACAATTGCTTTGGATGTTTTTTAATTTAGGGTTTAAAAAGGTATGACTTTTTAAAGCACCAGAATTAATGAAGTATTGAAGGGTATCTATTACAGTATTGCCAACTATATGTATTTTAGATGAGGGTATGTCTTCTTTTAATAAGTTTTCTTTTGATTTTTCAGTTGGAGCAAAGTGATAATTAGCACTAATTCCAGCTATTTTTCTGTTAAATTCTTCAGGAAAAGGATGTTGCATATCAAAGCTTCTTAATCCTGCTTCAATATGAGCAAATTTAATGTTATGGTAAAAGGCAACCATAGATGATGCCATTACTGTGGTTGTATCTCCTTGAGAAAGAATGATTTCTGGTTTAAAGCTAGATTCTATATCTAACAATAAATCATCAATAGCAATTATTGCTTTAGCGGTAAGTTGAGTTAGATTTTGTCCTTTTTTAATAATGTCTAATTCATAATCAGGTTGAATATTGAAAATTCCCCAATAAGACTCTAAAAGATCCTTATGTTGTCCTGTAGAAACAACTCTAAAGTTTTCATATTTAATACCTTTCAAATAATTTATAATAGGGAAAACCTTAATGAGTTCAGGTCTTGTACCTATGATAAAAAGTAAGTTTTTAGCCATTTTATTCTAATGAATTAATTTATTAGAGTTGTTAATTTTTTTTCAAATAATTTAAGGGAAATATCAATAGATAATTCTTCTTTGAAAATTTGTATTAAATCATTTTTGTTTTCTTTTATTTCACTGCATTTAATTATTGCAGTAGTAATTTCATCAATATCGTTAAAATTAGTCAATATTCCTTTCTTATTATCATCAAAAAGGGGGGTTAACCCTTTAAGTTGATGACTAATTACAGGAACACCATTAGACCATAATTCATAAAGTTTATTTGGAGCACAAAACTCATAGTTTGGGCTAGTCCCTTTATATAATATAACGCCAATATCTATAAAAGGGTAAATCTGAGTAAGCTCTTCATGGGGGACTGGATCAAGGAAAAAAAGATTGGGAAGATGTTTTGTGTTGATTGTTTCTTCAATCATTTTATTTTTTCGACCTAAGAAAACAAAAATGATTTTTTTATGTTCTTTGAGTTGTTCAATAGCAGCAATAAAATTGTTGTAGTAATGTTGGTTTCCACCTACATTACCTAAATGAGCAATAATAAATACATCTTTAGGGAACTGCTCTAAGGTGGGATGTTTTTCTTGTTCTACAATAGAAATAGATTGGCAACTATTGGGGAGTATAAATGCTTTTTCTTTCTCTAATGTTGAATCATTCATAAAGTAATTAAGCCTGTTGATTTCAGGAAAAACTACAAGATCAATAGTGTTAGCTTTTTTTAATACGTAACTATAAAAGAATTTATTAAGTTTATTTAGGTTGTTTAACTCTATTAATTCAAATTGATGATAAATGAGTGTTACTTTTTTTTGTTTAAATAGTTTTTTCACCCACAAACTAAAAAAAAGAACTTGAAAATCATTAGTGTAAAGAAGCTGTTTATTAGTTTCTTGAAATATTGAAACTAATTTTCTAATGATGAAAAAATATTTACTTAGTTTAAAAGTGGTAGATTGATTTCTAAACTCTTGGTAGGTAGAATAGGTCGCAATATTATTGAATTTAAACCCTGGAATGACTTCGTAATAGTTGTTAAAACTTTTTACATGAGTTTCTGTTAATACAACATTTGTGTTCATTTTTTTTATAAAAAAATGAACGATATACCTGAGGGAAGGAATAACGGTAATGGGATTAATAGAAATAATATTTACTCTCACGGTATTATACTTTACAAATATTAAGAAGTTCTTTTAAACGGTTTTCATAAGTATGATCTTTAGATGTTCTTTTATAACCTGCAACAGCAATCGATTTCCTTTCCTCTTCATTTTTAGGGTCAAGGTAATAATCGATTTTTTTAATTAGCTCTTCATAATTTTTATAAGTTACAATTTCTTTACCTACTTCAAAAAGTTCAGTTACTATGCTACTGTGTGAAATGATTTGAAATCCGCCACAACCTGATATTTCAAATGCTCTTTTATTAATTCCATTTATTACTGCTGGATGAAGGTTGTTCAGTACAATTTTGGCAGCGCCAAAGGCTTTTGCCTTCTCTTTTTGGAAAAGTGCAACGCCTGTAATAATTTTTTTAATTTCAGGGATATTCAACCAATAAGAAGGTTTTGATCCCCACATTTTAAAATTGTATTGAGTTAAATGTTTGTATAGAGCTATTCTACTAGGGTAAAGATTTCCCACATTTGTTACATCACAAGTATAATAATCAATTTCATTGTCAGCTAAAGGTTCAATTTTATGGTAGGTAGGGTTAGAGCATTGGGGTAGCAAGTATGTATTTAATAAAAACTCTTCCCTTAATTTTTTAACAAGATATTGATCCACAAAAAATAAATAATCATATCCGGCAACAAAAAACATTGATTTTTGAAAATTGCTAATAGCATCAGGAAACCATAAAGCTATTGGAGATGAATTGATTTTTTTTATTTCATTAATCTCTTGAGTAGATAAATAATCATGTAAAACAATACTTAAGTCAATTTTATTTTGCTGATATTTTTTATAAATAGAATTAGCTTTTACTTTTCTGAATAAAGGTACTTTTCCTAAAAAATGTTTGTAAAAAGTGCGAGCCATACTTCTCCCTTTGTAGCCCATAAATCCGTACTGCATAAATTTTACTTCAGGGTCAATAGAAACAACATTATGTCCCATATTCTGTAATGTTTCTCTAATGTGTAAACCAGAACCTTCTATATTAAACTTACCTATTACTGCAATATTCATTTGTAATTTGTTATATGGTTTTCAATTTTTAAGATCTGATTTTTATAGGTATTTTCTTTGGCGTATTGATGCCTGTATAACATGTTTTTTCGAGAATTAAAATCATTTATATTTTCAATAACATTATAAAATGTTTTATGAAATGGGTTTGTTTTAGACATTTCTAATAATCCGGTAGTTGAAAAATATTCAACTATTGGAGATGAAATTACAACTTTCCCAGTACTTAAATATTCTAATATTTTATGACTATTTGTGCCACCATTTTGTTCTTTTTTAGGGTCGTAGCAAAGTAAAAAACCATCCATTTGCTTAAATAATGCTTGCATTTTTTCAGGTTTAACTAATCCGTATAGTGTAACGTTATTGTTGTTTTTTAGAAATGAGATATACTCTTCATTTTCTTCGCTATTATTGTTATAAGGTCCAATAAAATGAAAGTTAATATCTGGGTGTTCTGTAATTATTTTAATAATTTCTTTAAAATCTACACCGTGCATTGTAAGGTTTCCAGCATAACAAAAGTTTAATGTTTTACCTATGGTGTAATCCTCATCATAAATGTTAAGAAAACTTTCGGCAACACCATGGCCAATTTTAGCTGTGTTTTTATGTGTAGAAAATTGCTGGAGTATTTTATCTGTTAAACTAATAGTAATATTTGCAGTTTCTGCAGGTTTTAAAAAATAGCTGTCTAACTGAATATCTACAGGGTGATAAATTTTAAAATCCGCATTAAAAAGATTTAAATCTAAAAAACGTAAACCATCAAAACTCCAAACAATATCAATCTTATTAATGTGTTTGAGTATGTTTTTTATATGATTTTTAAGTAGGAAAAAGTATGTTCTTTTTGAATGGAAAAATAGTTTGTATGGAAAGCGATGGCCATGTTTAATTAAGTTAATTCCATTTTCAAGGGGGTGAATCTTTATGTCATTTAAATTCTTGTCGGGAGGGGGTAAAAAGTAAACAGTATTTCCTAATCGATTAAGTTCTTCAGCGTAATGGTGCTTAGATAATTTTAGTCCCTCCCATTGTTGGGGAGATATAATAAGAATAGTTTTACCAACTAATTTCATTATTTAAATAACTTATAAATTGTTTTTGCAGGTTTTAAAATCGGGAAATGATTATCTATAGGCCCTTCAATTTTAAAGTCGTGATGACTTCTTGGATCTTCATTCATTATAGTATCAAATTCTTCCGATGTAAACCCTAATTTTTTAATAACATATTCTTTATCTGATATCAACTCTTTTGGATCATAAATAGGCAATTCTAGTTCTTTTAAAGCTTCATCTTTAGTTATTTGTCCAGAGCAAATTAAGTTAGATAAATGAGCTTTTCTTTTATCAATTTTAAATTTTTGAGGAAGAATGTAGTTTTGATAGAATTTAGTAAAAATAGATTCGTGATGCTTTCCTCCATAATCTTCCCAACCAATTTCTTTTGTAATAATATCTTTTACTTTTTGTTTATTGTATGGAGCCCAATTAATAGGACTAATGAATTCTAATTTTTTAAATCTTAAGTAATATTTTTTTTTAAGTATTGAAAAGAAAGGGTAGGTTTCTAGTTTTACTTCTCCGTATTTCTCATGAATTGCTGCAATGTTAATTGGATCAGTTTTATTGTATATCCACGATTTTGGAAGCAGCTCTTCAGTTTCTATATTACTTCCACTAATTACATATTTAATGTTGTTTTTTGCTGCAATTTTATAAAGTGTCCCAAAAATAGCATGGTCTGTTAATGCCTCAATATCTACAACACCAGCTTTAATATAAGCTCTTTGTAAATCCCTAAACTCATTCCAATCAATTACTAAAGTGTGAAGATCTGCGTTAAGGTATTTAATGATATTGCTTATATTTCTAACAGCTATTTCAGAGTTCCATCCATTATCAAAATGAACAACTAGAGGTCTTAGTTTTGCTTCTTTAACTAAATAAGCAACATAAGTACTATCTACACCACCACTAACACCAATTATACAATCGTATTTTTTATTATTTCCCTCAGCTTTTATTTTGGCTATAACTTGTGCCCATTTTTCTTTTCCTTTTTCACCATGAAGTAAACCTTTTTGTGCAGCTGTTTTATATTGATGCCAATAGTTACATACACCCTCTTTGTCAAAGGAAATGTCAGGGTCAGCTATGTTGTCCATAACTGTTTTTGTGCATTGTTGAAAGCTGCCTTTGTTCATGATATTTATATGCTTATTTGTATTAACAAAGAAACTATAAATATTACGATTATCCTACCTAAAAGGATGGAAGAACTTATTTTTTTATAAAAAATAAAGCTAGATAACAGTTGGTTATCAAAATGATTTTAATTGATTATATTCTTTGATATTTTTTACGATACTTGATAAATTGAGAATGATTTAAATAACCATAATATGGTATTTTATTTTCAAATCTCACACATTTATCAGGTTCAAGATTTTTTAAGACTTTTGCTGTGTTTCCCCCAATAACACAGTGACCTTCTGTAAAAGATTTCGTTACTATCGATCCAGCAGCAACAATAGTAAAATCTCCTAACGTAACTCCAGGCATAATTTTAGCTCCTGCACCAATCCAGCAATACTTTCCAATTTTAACTTCAGAAGCAATATGTTTTCTAGTGTCGTAGAGATCATGGTTAGCACTTATAATACTAACTTGTGGTCCGATTTGAGTGTAATCATCAATGTGTATCTTGCCTAGACCTTGTATGTAGCACCCATTCATTAATCCAGGACAAGTATCTATTCCTGCAAAAATATTTTGAGGGTTTACTATTTTACTTGTATAATGTACAGGCCAATATGCACCTTTATTACCTCCCTTATTCAAAATCTTTTGCAGAAACCAAAACTCAAAATTAATTTGACATTGATAATCTTTAGTTTCTCTAATAAACTTAAAATAGGGTAGTCTTGTAATTATATTTATAGGGATTTGAAGAGGTTTTCTTAAAAAATATTTTATTGTGTTTAACATTTTATTTAGAAAATTGGTATGACCTGATTAATGTGTAAATATAGATTAAGCAGTATGAAAAAGAGAAGAAACTTAAAGTTGTATTTACTTCACTTTTTAATAAGTAGCCAAGATAAAAACTAAAAGCAACTAAAACAAACGATACAATGTGTAATATCATATCCTCATCTTGTTTTCCTTTGATAATAAACATGTATGATAAGGGACTTACTACAGCTTTTAAATAAAACATAGGGAGTAAAATTTGTACATATTCTCCAGCAGTAATCCATTTGTTTCCAAAAACAAATCCAAATATATCAGGAGCAAAAATGCCAAGTATCACAAAAAATGGAAGTATTGGGAAGGCTAACATTTTTAAAGTATCCATAAATACTTTTTTACACTCTCCAGTGTTGTTGTAATGCTCTGCAGCTTTTTGAGAAAAAACTCTACCAACTGCTCCAGTAACAAGTGTTATGGGTAAACTAACCATTCGCTTACCATAATTAAAATGACCAATAACTGTGGTAGAAGCATAAGTGTTAAAAAAGTAAATAGGGAGTTGGTCCGTCCAGCCATATAAGAATTCGGTTGGGATTGAAAATAGGGGGAATTTTTTATATTTTTTAATTCCATTTAAAATTGCTTTTTTATTAATGTTGCATCTTTCAATTTTATATTTTCTTGAATAAATATAAAGAATTAAAAGCCTAGAAAACTGACCCATTAAAAAGCCAACAAATAGGCCTTCGTAACTATGATAAATTAATCCGAAGCCTAATGAGCATGAAACGGTTGTAATTGCAGCAACAACTAGACTAAATGATAACCCTTTATATCTTTTATACTTGTTAAGCACTTTTGATAAAATGGTATTGCCGCTATTTAAAAAGATAGAAACAGGAATAAAAAAGAGCCAGTATTTAAGTTTTGCAGATGTAAAAAAGCTAAATTCAAAAAAATGAAATATTAAAATGATAAGACCAATTAAAAGTGAAAATATAACTGAAGTTGAGAAGCAAAGCAATACAACGTTGTCTTCTTCCTCTTTGCTTTCAGTTAAAAGTATTGCTTGTGAATATTGGAAATTAACAAAAACAAATAGTATTGCCGTTATACTCATGTAAACTCCAAGTAGCCCATAGTCAGCTGGCTGATATATTCTGGTAAGAATAGGAGCCATACAAATAGTAATCAATTGACTTAAAGTGGTTCCTGTTAAAGATGTTAAGATATCTTTAATGTATGAGGAAAGGTTAATTTTATTTTTAAGTCTCAAGAGGATTTATTTAGCTTTCTTATAAGTTATGATTTGTCCTCATAAGAGCCATATCCATAGTTGCCATACCCATACCCATACCCATACCCATATTTTCCGTAGCCAATTCTTTTTTCTTGGATGTCATTTACAATAACTCCACACTTTTCATGATACTGTTCTAATTCTTTTGCAATTTTAACAAAATTAGGGATCCGTGTGTGTTTTTGACGAACGGCAAGTAATATAACATCAGAAATATTTATTAAAATTCGAGCATCAGTTACTAATCCAATAGGCGAAGTATCTAAAATGATTTGATCATATTTAGTTTTTAAAGTATTGATTAATTCATCAAACTCCGAAGAAGATAATAGTTCAGAAGGATTAGGGGGAATAGGACCAGATGTAATTAAATCCAAGTATTCATTATTTGTGTGTTGAGTAGCTTCTTCAATTGAGGCTTTTCCAATAAGGAGCCTACTCAAACCTACATTGTTATGTACTCCAAAATCATCAAATATTCTTGGCTTCCTTAAATCTGCTCCTATTAATACCGTTTTCTTTTTTAATAAGGCATAAGAAGAGGCAATATTCATTGAGCAAAATGTTTTACCTTCACCACCAACCGAAGATGTTATCATAACAATTCTACAGCCTTCTTTATGCGATAGATATTGGATATTAGTTCGGATTGTTCTAAAAGCTTCAGAAATTAATGATTTAGGTTGGCTAAATAATAACAAGTTGCTCTCCTCTTTATTATGACCTATATAGCCAATAATAGGAATGTTGGTATTAGATTCTATATCAGATTTATCTACAACTTTATTGTTTATGAAATTGATAATTAAAATAACGAAGAGACCAATAAACATGTACATAATCAAATATTTCCTGTAAATGCTAGAGTTGGTTACACTTGTCTTTCTAACTCTATAATCATTTGCATAATCTAATATACTTGCTTTTGCTATGGTAGAAGCTTTTGCTATTTCAGCTTCTTGTCTTTTTTCGAGTAAATAAGTATAGAGTTTATTTTGAATGCTATAATCTCTAAAAGCTATTGTATAATTACGTTCAGAACTCGGTGTTTCTAGTATTTTTTGTTCTAAAAACTCTAACTGTTTTGCTGCTATTAAATAGTCATTTTCACTTTTGTTTTTCAGGGAAGTTAAATTTTCTAATAATATAGATTTAGAGATTAGGATTTTATTTAAAAGCAACCTCATCGCTGTGTTTTCTTCTTGAACACTAAATTTTAAAGATTCCCTTTTTGCATAATTGTCAATAAGTGTTACCATTAAATCATACAAGACACTATTTCTGTTTATGAAATATGGAATGACTATTCCCTTGGCATCATCGTTTTCTTGTATGTATTTTATTGTTTTTTTAGAAAAATCAACAGTAAAATTAAGTTCTAGTTTTTTCTTTTCTAAATCAGTTATTTGGTTAATAATTTGTTCACCTCTGTAGTCAATTCTTTTTTGATTAGAACCTTTTTTAAAGGTTTCTAGCTTACTTTCAGCAATTACCAAAGAATTAGCAACAACATCTATCTGTTCATTTACAAATTTTAAAGTGCTTACACCTTTTTCATTTCCTTCTTCTATTCCGTAATCAATAAAGTTTTGCATGATAGAATTAACCACATCAATTTCTTTTTTAGAATTTGTACCGTTTAAAGAAACAATAAGAATTGAAGATGCCTCATCTATATCTATATCAATAATAGTAGCGTCTTGATAGTGCTTTGCTAAGGCTCTGGTGTTGTTGAAGTTAAATTGAAATTTTTTAGCCTCCACATTTGGTGGCATAAAGTTAAAATGGATGGAAACATCATTTTCTAAGAGTTTAAAAGGTCTGTTAAATTGATATTTTTTCCCTGTATCCTCTTTAAAATCATCAGTAGAAATAATAAATGTTTTGTCGTCAATAATTTTTAAACTATAAATTTTATTAATTATTGATTTATTAATGAGCGTATCAAATTTTAATTCAAAAGGACTGGTTTTGTACATTTCAGTTCTTCTTACATTTCCAATGTCAAAATAGCTTACTTTTAAAGCAGGTATGTCGTCAATAACATTACTCATTAGTGGGAATGATTTAATTATTCCCATTTCGTTTGCTAATCTATTTCGTTCATTAACAACTTCCATTCCTGGTAAAAAAGCATCTGCACCATAGCCTTTCCACTCTTCTTTTACTAAAACCCTACCATTTACTGAGTATTTAGGAACGTTGTATCGCACTTTATAAAAACCATAGGCAGCACCTAGTAGTAATGCAATTAACAATACATACCAGTAGCGTAAACCTTTATAAAAATAAATTTTTATTTGTTCAATGTTAATCCCTAAGCTTTCATTACCTTCCATACGTGTTTTGTAATTGCAGCAAATATCTATTTTATATTTAAAATGTAGCTATTCATTGCGTAAAAATTATTTTAAATTAAATCTTTAGTTTTGTTAGTATTCTAAAAATCATAATAAATGAAATCCAATAAGTTTATCATTCTTTTTCTTTTAAAAGCAATTGCTCTATATTTAATATGGTTTTGTACTTACGATTTGTGGCTAAAAAAGGTTGGTTATATAGATATTGCTATAATTGACAACTTGGTTTATTTATCGGTTGAAATTTTAGATTTTTTTGATTATGTTTTATATGTTGATTATCATAAGGTAGGTATTCATAATGCTCAATCGAGCGTGGCTGTGGGGACAGGCTGTAACGCTTTAGAGTTGTTCGCACTATTTGCTGGGTTTATATTAATTTTTGAAGGTAGTTGGAAGCATAAAATTTGGTTTATTCCATTGGGAGTTATTATTATTCATTTATTGAATGTTGCAAGAATTTTAGCGCTCATTTTTTCAGGGACAGTATCTAAAAGCCTCTTAGAGTTTAATCATAAATACACCTTTACAATAATAATGTACATTATTACATTTATTGGGTGGATGATATGGGTGAAATATTTCGCAAGTGAATCAAAAATTATAGATGAAGAGTCTGGTTCATAAAAGTGTTTATGTTGTTTTCGGAGTAATACTCTTATTGCTGTTAACTTATTTTAGAGAAAACATTTTATTAGAAATAAATGCAAATTTAGCCTTAGAAGAATATAATAGGGCCTATTCTTATTGGTTTGCAGATTATTTTAAGGGTATGTCTCGAGATTCATTGATTAAATGGAAATGGACTGCTACAATTGTGTTTAGTTTTTTGATGTCAGCTATTACTATTTGTTCTCTTTATATTTTTTTTACATCATTCAATGTTTTAAAAAGAGTGTTAATAATATATTTAATAATTTTTATTATTGGGTTTTTATTAGCTGTAATAGGTTATTTAACAGGTAGTTTTAATGAGGTTTATTTTGTTTTAAGAAAAATATTAGGAATTGTTCAGTCTCCGCTTCCATTCTTTGCTTTTTTTGTTCTTTTTTATTACGAAAAACGGCTGAGTTAAATTTTATTCCAACCATACCAATTGTAAAAACGTATATTGAATAGTTTAATAAAAATAGTGGATATTTAAATATATTGCATAAATTTGTCGTTAGATGAAAAATTTGAATTACATAGTATTCTTAGCTTTATTTTTGTTGATGTTGTTACCGTCAGCTGATTTACTCGCCCAATGTACTTTCCCTGGTGGATGCTGTCCTGATGGTCATCCACTTGCTTTTTGCCCTGGTTGCCCACCGTGTGTGCCTGTACCATTGGATGGTGGCTTAAGTGCTTTACTTATAGCAGGTGTCGCTTATGGAGCAAAGAGAGTGTACGGTAAAAAATCGTAATAATCCAGAAAATTTCTTTTACAAGTTCCGTTTCTCATTTGTTAGAAACGGTTGAAAACTTATCTACTATTTATCTCTTCTTTGGCATTTAAAAAACGGAATAGTTTTATCTTTGTTTCTTTAAATAAAAGCAAATTATGAATTCCGATAAAGAAATATTTGATTTAATAGCTGAAGAAGCTACCAGACAAAAAGAAGGTGTAGAATTAATAGCATCAGAAAATTATGTTAGTGATGATGTAATGAATGCTATGGGTAGTGTTTTAACCAATAAATATGCTGAAGGATTACCTTTTAAGAGGTATTATGGAGGTTGTGAAGTTGTTGATGAAATTGAGGATCTTGCAAGAGAAAGAGCAAAAGCGTTATTTAATGCAGAGTGGGTTAATGTTCAGCCCCATTCAGGAGCACAAGCAAATGCCGCTGTTTTATTAGGTGTTTTAGAAGCAGGTGATAAGATTTTAGGATTTGACCTCTCTCATGGTGGACACTTAACACATGGTTCTCCAGTAAATTTTTCAGGTAAATTATATAAAACTTCATTTTACGGAGTAAATAAAGATACAGGTAAGGTTGATTATGATGCAATGGAGAAGGTTGCAATAAAAGAACAGCCTAAGTTAATTATTGCAGGAGCTTCTGCTTATTCAAGAGATTGGGATTATGCAAGAATGAGAATTTTAGCTGATAAAGTAGGGGCGTTGTTGATGGCAGATATTTCACATCCATCAGGATTAATTGCAAGAGGCTTATTAACTGATCCATTACCACATTGTCATATTGTTACAACAACAACTCATAAAACTTTAAGAGGTCCTAGGGGAGGAATGATTATGATGGGGAAAGATTTTGAAAACCCTATGGGGCACAAAACCATGAAAGGGAAAATCAAAATGATGAGTCAAGTGTTAGATGGAGCAGTTTTCCCTGGAATACAAGGAGGACCATTAGAACACGTTATTGCAGCTAAAGCTGTTGCTTTTAAAGAAGCTATGTCTGATGAGTATATGGATTATTGTGTTCAGGTAATGAAGAATGCAAAAGTAATGGCCGAAGAATTAACCAAAAGAGGTTATGGGGTAATTTCAGGAGGAACAGATAATCACTCTATGTTAATAGATTTAAGATCTAAAGATATTACAGGAAAAGATGCTGAAAACTTATTGGTTACTGCTGATATTACTGTAAATAAAAATATGGTTCCTTTTGATAATAAGTCACCTTTTGTTACTTCTGGAATTAGAGTTGGTACTGCGGCTGTAACAACTAGAGGGGTTAAAGAAGCCGAAATAGTTAGAATGGTAGAGTTGATTGATAAAGTAATTACCAATAGAGATGATGAGGTTATTATTGATGAGGTAAGAACAGAAGTGAATGAAATGATGAATAAATATCCATTATTTAGTTAATTATTAAAACACAAAAAGATGATTAAGGCAAACGATAAGAATATAAAAACATGGTTGGAAGTTTCTGGTAATTCAGATTTCCCAATTCAAAATATTCCTTTTGGAGTAGCAAAACACAATGATGAAGTTTTTGTAGCTTCAAGGATAGGAGATACAGTAATAAATCTATACAAAGTAGCAAGGCTAGGTCATTTTAATGTTGAGAAAGAAGTTTTTGCTTCTTGCAGATTAAATGATTTTATGTTGCTTGGAAAACAAGCAACAAGAGACGTTAGAAATGAAATTTCTGACATATTTAATGTTGAAAACGAAGCTGCAAAGAATAATGCGGAATTGAAGGGGGCTTTAATGAATGTTGATGAAGTTGAAATGTTATTGCCAATGGAAATTGGAGATTACACTGATTTTTATTCTTCTGAGCAGCATGCTTATAATGTAGGTTGTTTATTTAGAGATCCTGAAAATGCGTTAATGCCTAACTGGAAACACATCCCAGTTGGTTATCACGGAAGGGCAAGTTCAATTATTCCTTCAGGATTATCTTTTCATAGACCGAAAGGTCAAAAGAAGCCACCTACTGCAGAAGTTCCTGTTTTTGGGCAATCTAACTTATTAGATTTTGAATTAGAAACAGCATTTTTTACTTATGAAGGAAAACCTTTAGGAGATTCTATTTCTACTGAAGAAGCAGATGAGTATATTTTTGGAATGGCATTGTTAAACGACTGGAGTGCTAGAGATATTCAAGGTTGGGAATATGTACCATTAGGTCCTTTCTTAGGGAAAAACTTTGCTTCACATTTATCTTGTTGGATTGTTACTTTAGATGCTTTAGAGCCTTTTAGAACTGCGGGACCAATTCAGAATCCAAAAGTGTTACCGTATTTAGAGTATGTTGGAGATAAGCATGTTGACATTAATTTAGAAGTATTAATTCAGCCAGAAGGTGGGGAAGAAACCTCTGTTTGTAAGTCTAATTATAAATATATGTATTGGAATATGAATCAGCAATTGGCGCATCATAGTGTTAACGGTTGTAATATTAAAGCTGGGGACTGTATGGGTTCTGGGACTATCTCTGGGCCTAATGAAGGAGAGTTTGGTTCCATGCTAGAAATTAGCTGGAAAGGAACGAAAACTGTACCTATGAAAGATGGTTCAGAACGTAAATTTATTAATGATAACGATACTGTTATTATGAGAGGTTTTGCTGAGAAAGGTGGAGTTAGAATTGGTTTTGGTGAAGTTGCTGCAAAAGTATTGCCTGCTAAGTAATATCGAAAAATCTACAAATAAAAAGTCCTCTTGAAAATTCAAGAGGACTTTTTATTATGAATAAGATTTTAATGAAATTAAATGCCTCCTAATCCTTGCATTAAACCGCCACCAATCGCAGCTCCAAGAACAGCAATATAAATAATAAGGACAATTATATAAAGACTTGATAAACTTAGTCCAATAATAGCGCAAATTTTTCCTGATTTTACATTTTTGTGTGAACTTTCTGAATATAAATTTGGTGCAGATGAATAAAGCTTAATTGCTTTGTTAGCCATAATTAAGGAAATTATTCCTAAAATAACCCCGATTATTCCGTAGCAAAAACAAAATACGATAGATAAAATTCCTAGTACTAATACAGCTGTTGCATTAGGTAGGTTCTGTTGTAATTGATTGTTTGGTTGTTGGTTTTGTGTTGCTGTATTTTGAATTTCTTCCATAAATGGTTTAATAAAAAAAGTCCTGACAAAATGTTCAGGACTTCAAATGTAATAATAATTTATATGCGATTACGCTGCGTCTCCATTAGAAACTTCTGTAGCATTACCACCTGCACCAATGTATTGAGCATCACCGAATGCTAACATTGGATAAAAAACAATACCTAGTAATACAAGTCCAACAGTATATCCAACATCTTTTCCAAAAGATTTAGATAAGCCGTGAATCATCATTATTAATACAACGTAGTTTACGATTGGGATTAAACATAGTAAAACCCACCAAGTTGGTTTTCCAATAATTTTACAAAGTACAACAATGTTATAAATTGGTACAATTGCAGCCCATCCGGGTTGTCCTGCTTTTTCATAAATTTTCCATCCTGAGGCAATCATTAGTCCAATAATAGCAAGGTAAAGAATAATAGCAATAATCATAAGTTTAAATTTTTTAGTTAATATTTTACTGTTAAATTTAAAAACTCCGAACAAAAATCCGGAGTTTTTAAATTAGAAAAGACTAAAAATTAGTCATTCATGTGCTTTAAGTTAAGGTAGAACATAGTGATGAATACCGCTGGTATAACCATACCGCCAATTCCGAAACCACTATAAATAATTCCCATAATGATAGAAACAACACTTGCTCCAGCGTAAAGCATGAAACCTTGTTTTTGTAATTTCCACATTTTAATAACACCAAATAATGCAACAATTGTAGTTAAAAAACCAACAATAATGTATGCCCAAGTCATTCCTGCGCTTGGTCCAGCAGCAGCAGCTTCTGAAATTCCTTCAAGACCTTCCATACTTCCTACGGCAGCAGTAGCAACTCCCATAGCTGTAATGGCTGTAATATATCCAAGAATACCGAATCCTGCTCCAATAAAAGATAGGATACATATTACTGTTAAAAACATTGGTCTTTTTCCTGCTTCTGCAGTTACTTCTGTAGTTTCTTCACTCATAATTTTCAATTTTAGTTTTTAATAATTAATTAGTTAGATGACTAATATAGAAAGATATTTTTAAGTAACGACTTTTTTATCGATGAATAATTATTAACAATCTTGCTTAAGATACAACTAATCGAAATCAAGAACTTATGTGTTGTAGGGTTTCTAAGAAATAATCAGAAATGTTAATAAGTGAAATGTTTCTTTTTATTTTTTCCAATAATCGAAATTTTCTAACTCTTTTTTCTTGTTTATCGTATAAGTTTTAAAATAAATTGGGTCTTTTCCTGATAATTTAATCTTTTCAATAACGCCCAATTCTCTGTTAACGGAAAGTGCAATTTCATCAGTTCCATAATATTTAGCCCATTGTGCTAAATCATAATTTATTTTAATACCATTAATGGCTATTAATTCGTCATTTATTGATAAACCATTTTCTTCAGCAATAGAATTTGGGTAAATGTTATCTATAATACACTTGTTGTTATCATAACGAACGGTAAATCCTAAATATGCTTCATTAAAATTGGCGGTAGGTTCTATCTTTAATTCACAACCAATATAGTTTAAGCTTTCGTTTAGTTTTTGAGTATAATCTTCCGTTCCGTGTAAAAAGTTGTTGTAAATTTTATCGTAAGAAGTTCCCGCAACTTGTTCTATAGTATTTTTATAATCTGAGTCAGAAACCCCTTTTCCTTTTTTAGCATAATCTTGATATAAGATTTTCATTACATCATCTAACGATTTTTCATTATTTGTATTTTGAAGAATAAAAATATCTGTCATAAAAGCAATCAATGCTCCTTCGGTATAAATTGATGTTTTTCTTCCTGGAGTTCCTTTTACATAACCATCTAACCAAGTGTCAAAAGAAGACTGTGAAACAGAGTAATTGTCAATTCCAAAATTATTATAGTGTCTGCTTAGTAGTTGGTTAAATGTTTTTGCATACTGATCCCAATTAAAAACTCCCGAAGTAAATAAATGTTTATCTCCATAATACGTAGTAACACCTTCATCAATATACCCAAGTTCTGTATAGTTCTCCTTACTGTAATCATATGGCATCATCTCAATTGGCCTAATTTGTTTTACGTTCCAAGTATGATACAATTCATGGCAACTAACACCTAATAATTCGTCATAAAAACCTTCTGTATTCATAATGTCATAAGAAGGGCCTAATAATATTACCGTAGAGTTATAATGTTCAACTCCATGGTAAGCTTTGTGTGTTAATATTTGGAATAAGAAGTGGTACTCTTTAGTTGGAAAATCTCCAAAAGCTTCAATTTGAACTTTGCTAAATTTTCTAAAATCATTTTCTAGTAATTCCCAGTTTGGCTTACATTCCCCTTGAAACCATAAATGAAACTTTACGCCACTTTCATTATAGCTGTGGTGTTGTATCGTGCTACTTGCTATTAATGGGCAATCAACTAATTCATGAAAATCATTACATAAGTATTTGTGCTTTATAGTTTCAACAAGACCTGAAGCAACTGTGTAGTCTGAAGGGATTTGTAATTCTAGTTCACATTTCTCATCAACTCTTCCAGGGACATATAAAAAGCAATTAACTCCATTAATGTAAAGTTGTTTATCATCTAAATAAGAAGAACCAGCATTAATTTGATTCGCAAAATAATTGTATTTAATATGTATTGTTTCGTTTCCATTTGTTTCAACTTCCCATAAATCTTTTGTTATTTTTTTTGAAGGCAGCGCATTTCCATTTTCATCAAAAGCAGCCCATTTTTGAACATTCTTTGCAAAGTTTCCTAGTTCGTATCGCCCAGGTCTCCATGCTGGTAATTGTACATTTAAGGTTGAAGAACTTACATTGTCAATAATGAATTCAATATCGATATAATGGTTATTAGGTTTTTGATAAGAAACGATGTATTTCATAACTATAATTTAAAAAATTGGAAACTCAAAAGTATAAAGAAAAAGAGGAATAAAAGAATAGTAAAATTTCTACTTTTTACCTACTTTCGTATTTCGTTAATTAGAACAAAATAAAACATTATAAGATATGAGTTACGATTTAATTGTTGTTGGGAGTGGGCCTGGCGGATATGTTACTGCTATTAGAGCTTCTCAATTAGGAATGAAAACTGCTATTGTTGAAAGAGCAGAGTTAGGAGGTATTTGCTTAAACTGGGGATGTATTCCTACAAAAGCATTATTAAAAAGTGCTAATGTTTTTGATTATATCAATCATG
>Ga0206123_10001319_pt1 | contig 23496 bp, 7 predicted proteins | sample Helgoland_Spring_2_FD_160086 | JGI IMG/M metagenome (GOLD analysis project Ga0206123, IMG submission 160086) | Pelagic subsurface seawater microbial communities from Kabeltonne, Helgoland, North Sea - Helgoland_Spring_Bloom_20160316_1 | ecosystem: Environmental > Aquatic > Marine > Epipelagic ...
GCTTAGGTAACCTAGAGACAGGGCCCGGTCAGATATTGGCGATTAGACAAACAATAGATGTCGATTTTAGTGGTAAACCTATTTTAGAAGAGTATAAACTCGAAGAGGGGGGGAATGTAATTGATGATGAGGGTGTTTGGTTAATAGACCTACCTATGAACCTAAACTACGTCACCACAAATGAATTTGGGGAGCAGATAATTTCAATAGACCCAAAAAACGGAATCCCAACAAAAGGTAAATATAGGTTTAAAATAAAGTATCAAAATGAAGGTGGGTTAGAAGAAGATGTTATACGAGCTAACTTTCTAGTGCCTAATATTAAAGAACATGGTTGGTCGGGTAGTACGATTGACGATTTACCATCAGAAGAGAAAAGAAATAAATCATATGCCTTTTCTTTAGATTGGGAGGACTATTATGACAGTGATTCCGCAATAAATTGTAATGATAGTTTCTATGAATTTAATTATAATAAAGTTTATACGGTTGCGAGTAATATTGACAGGTTTAAATGGGGGTTTAATAGAAAAAAACATTTAGGAATTAAACAGATTAATGATGACAGTTGTAAGTCACTTAATAACACTCCACCAGTTAACGATGCCGTTAGAAGTGGGAGTCCTTTCATTTTTATATTTAACTTCTTATTAAGTATTATAACAGTGCCATTAATTACTTTAATTATAATCTCACACGTTCTTGCATTTCTTTACCCGATACTAAGAATAATAATAAACATTATAGTCGCAATAATTAATGGTATTATATATGCATTATGTAAAGCGGTCGCTTGGATACCTGGGGTAAACTTAGACTGTCAAAAATCAACACTAACGCCATTACCAAAAGAGAACCCGTTTAAAACTATAGCACTACCTATGTTATCGTATCCAGACTGTGAGGCTTGTGAGTGTAGTACTAAGAGTACTGATAATAGTAGTGAACAGGAACAGTCCGCCGCGGAAACTGAGGCTAATTTTGCTTTCGGTGCACTTATAGACGCGACATCCACTAATGCCTATGTGTATGACCCAGACCTTAATCAGTCATGTGTTAATGATTACGGTAGTGGAGAAGTACTTGATAACTCGTACTTGTTTAGATTGTCAAAAAGAATGCTTGGGTCGGGGTATGATAATAGAGATGATAAAAACGGTTTTTATAAAGAGATAATAAAAGAAAATGACACTAATGTACCAAACATTGATAATAAAAACGACCAATTCGAGTGGTATAAATCACCCGCATATCCCATTTACAAAGACGTATATGATGAAAAATATAAGATAAGATGGGCGTATCAATATAACCCCACTTGGGCACAGGCGTTAAATTTAATGAATCGAAGACGTATGTATTTTGGTGATGCGGGTATGAATGGTTTATTTAATAACATGCCAGGCGGCCCTAATTATTCATCACGAAAGACCACAAATAGAATACAAGTTAGTTGTGTTAACGATGACTTTGGACCACAAAACGGCGCTCCTTGGACAGATATGTGTAATGTATTCTTATTTGACCCAGGTACCGACCTAACTACGGGCTCACTGATGACCTTTAATGATTTAAATCAAATTAACGACCCCAACGTTAACACATATGAGAACGGGAATCAATTTGGTAATCAGTCTATAACTGGAAATACCAATGGTAATCCAAATGCGTATACTCAAGTGGAAGTCCCATATGTTCAGGCTAATGGGCAGACCGGTGTTGGATATGCGAATTTAATTAATACAAGTACCACATCCTATTATACGTTTAAAAGTGGGGTTGAATACTTCCAAGTACTCACATCGATGACATTGAATGAGATGAGTACTCAATTAAAGGATTTTGAAAACGATGCCCTATTGAGAAAATTCGTAAGGACCTATAGAAGTAAGATTAATTGTAAACAAGAAGCTTCTGAAGAAGATGGGTTTATATCTAATTTAAAGGTTACTGAATCATACGATGATTATGAAAATATTGTTGTCGCCTTTTTTGTTAGGGGTGTTGATGTGTATACTCCGAGACAAAAAATGAGATACGATTTATCTAAACTATTCGGTTTTGGTATTAACGGTCAGAACGATTACGTAGGTGCTAGAGTAGTTGAAGGTGATTATTATATGAATATACCGATTCAACCTAACGGGGGAGGTAGTGGTGATGAATGGTGGACAAATAGTGAATCTCCAACACCACACTATGAAATAGACAGTCCTGGTAGTTTAAAGTGGTACTCTTCGAACAACGGCGGAGGAGGGTCAGATAACTGGAGTGACGCGGACAAATTATACCACACTTCATACACATTTACACCAAATGGGACAGATTGGCAACCATTTGAAACATACAGTTTTAATAAATATTGTTCACTTGATGGTCAAATAAGTAACGCCATGCCGGGTTACATGGGTAAGTTTGGTGTGAGTCTACCAGATGAAAATTTCCCTGATTCGGGATTAAACCCTTGGATGCAAAAAAGGATTGAAGGGTGTGGATACCAATACGCAGACTATGTCGGAAACGGCAATGATAAAAAACGTAGACAATTAGGTTCTTCAGCACATAGAATTACAAGCGTCTCCCCATTGTACTTACCCAAAAATTACGAACAAAACGGTGACGGTACGTACCCTAATGGAGTCCCACACACATTGATGTCACAACCCAATAAAATTGTATTCCGTTCCGATAGATTACCATCGAGTGACTTCTTTGAAAATTTTGAAAGTGACGTAGAAGAATTCAGAAGATACACATTACATATGAATAATATTCAAAAAACGTATTTCATAAGTGATGATGGTGTTATTACAACACCTGAAGGTGAAGTTATAGGAGCTGCGGATAGTAGTGGTAATTCTGCTGATGATTTAGAAGACGCGAACTCAACCGTAGCTAACGTCATTTCTTCATTTAGTTGTGGAGGGATGGTTCCTTTAGGTTGTTACGAAGGGGATGGGGAAGATTTTGATATAGCGAGTCCTTGTTATTTAAGTGAAAATGAAGTATGGACAGGACCTGAACGAGTAGTAAACGGATGTTATCAGTTTGTTATTAAGAGGGTTATCATCTCGATACCAAGAGATATCCTTATGCTCTTTGAATGGAGAGTTAGGATAAGGTTTATGTATGCATTATGTCAAGGAATTATTGGAGAAATGTTTCAAAATAACTGGTTAAATGGAACCTTATATATGCCCGCAATACAAAAACAAACATTATTTAATAGCGATAATGAACCAACAAGGTATAGGTATTGTGGTGACCCTCAACAATTTTGGGATAACAGAAAGAATCAGGGACCACTATACTTTAATACTGATACCAACTCATTCTTCTATAGAAGTACTCCATATGATGACGAGAGTAATCAATTTGTTGGGCAAGAACCGGGTAGAAGTTACTACACAGGGCAAAACAAAAAAAATATATGGAGTCCTACTACAATAATGGAGCTAGGTCCAAGAGATGAGTTTACTAAAGAAATATCATTTTCACCTGAGTTTGAGGGTTATTTTATTGATTTAGTTACGTCATCATCATATAAGGATATAAGTACGATTATAAACTTATTTGCGGTATCAAGACTTGCAAATGCAGGTTTCTTAGAGACATTATTAGGAGCGGGGGACGCTAGTGTGGGAGCGATATTCTCAAGAGAGTTTGATACAATAGCTGACGGCACTGCATTTGCCGACTTTATAACCAATCCTTTTGATTCAAGAGTTGATGGTGATTTTGCTCAAATGATAAGTATAAACAGTGAATTTGGGGTTATACCTTATCTTGACGGTAACTATGAAGATAGTATTACCGTACAGGATGATAGGTTTGGAATATGGTTTAGTTCTAATACTCAGAATAGAAGACTAATTACAAACGGAGTTACCACATTCGGTACGGAAGTTGAGGGACCAACTAATTCATTTGGTTATCCTAATTCTCAAGTGATACCTTTTTATATGTGGAGGGTAAAAGATAATGGACTATTCGGTACTGAACAAAACACATGGGAAACGTCATGTATATATGCGTCGACTTATCAAGGGGACGACTTCTTTGAAGGTAGTGGAAAATATATGAAACCTAACTCAGGATACGGACTTGGTTATATTTACAATAGAAGTAGTAGTGACCCCGAACTTGACGAATTCCCGTTGAATAGTCCTAATAGTTGTGAGGACACTTCAGGGGGTGTAATTTCTGACTTACTATCGGACGGTTTAGCTAGAGGTAACTTTAAAGTGGGTAATCCATTTCATTTTTACTTTGGTTTAAGAAGAGGTAAAACTGCAATGAATAGGTATATAAAGAAATATATTTTTAACTTAGAATGAGTAATAAAAAATCTAACGAAATTCGGATTGTTAGGGGTGAGGACCGTTTTGCTGGGTCATCAAACTCCGACATGCGAATTAATGTGGATTTACAAAGTAATAGAAGAAATAAAGTTGAGGGAGACAGAACCAAAATTTTAAATTTAGAACAACAATTTGATGATGAAAGACAAAAGTCTAATAAGTTTAGAATAGCGGGTAAAATTACAAATATATTTGATAATGTAATATCGGGAGGTACTCAATACACTCCATTTAAGAATAATTTATACTATACAAATGAGTTAAATAATTTAGAAAACGGTTCTATTATATGGGAAGGTTATCCTCAGTATAATGAATTTACATTTTATAGGACAAAGGGAATTGAGGGTCATGTTCCGTTTATCAATAAAAGTGCAACCACATATAATTGGACTACTTACATTTCTTATGGATTTAAGAATAAAGAAGACCAACTCATGAAACATAAGGTAATATTTAGTAGTGGGACATCTATAAATAATTTTGTAGTTACCGATGGAGTACCATACTATATACTTAACAGACAAAACTCAGGTAAAAATCTAATAACTTTTTATTGTGGTATTAAACATAATTTATCAGTTGGTGATTGGATTTACACAAAGGACGAAATCGATGGTAAGAGATATTTTGAGGTTTATAGTTTAGGTGATAACACATACGGTAATGAAGATAGAGTATTTTCTATATTTAATTACGGTTTTGAATCGGTACTTTTAGGCGACTACGCTACAGGTAATTTTAGAAGGGTTATAGACATAAATAATAAAGAAGAGACCACATCTAAGTACTATGTCAAAACTCATAAAATACTGACAGACACTACTAACGCCGATATAACTAAAATGGGGTTTGAAAATAATCCATTCCCAATCAAAAAGAAGTTAGAGTATTCAGGTTTAACGCCAAATAACGTGCAAAGAACATCAATTAAAGACGGGTCAATAACTGTAGGGTTTTCTTTTGATGAGGATATAGATTTAAGTGGTTTAAGGGATAATTTAGATAGACCAATAACGGAGTTGTTTGTTACAGTTATTAACAAAGGATATATGGGATGGTTTAATAACCCATATTTAGGTAATAGCCCAAGTAATACAGGTTTACAAATTGGGTGGGATATGAATTTCTTAAAAGATGATATTGATAGTTGGTGGGATGTTAATAATTATAGTAATCGAGATAGTATACCTTTTGGTGAATATACTATTAATGACACAACTTTTTACTATAACAAAAACTTAAGTAAAGGTGATGAAATTATGGGAGGGATGTATGAATATAATAACTATGAATGTTCCGAGACCGAATTGAGTGAGATTAGTCATAAAATATCATACAATCCACAAATATTTGACAATAATAGTATTAATACATTACCGAGTGGTTATGCTTATAAACCTCATTATAAGATTTCAGTTGCAGCATATTCTGATTATATAGAAACGGGAGAGGTTGATAAGGTTGACTTAATACCTAATTACTCATTTTTATCAAAAAACGATAATCAGTGGAGATGGAGAGATATATACCCATATGGTTTTATAGATACGGATGGTAATGGATATAATCATCCATTTTTAAATGGATGTCATTACCCATACACTAACATTATATTCTTATTATCTCCGATGGCGAAAGACTTAAATAACTATAATAACGTGATTTACTCACCATTAATAGATGACTGTGAATAAGTACAGATTCAACATACAACCAGGAGATAGATACCTCAATATTCCTATTGAGATAAAAAACGACATGCTTGGTAGAGATGACTTGGTAGATAAGTATGAAGATGAGGTATTGCAGGAAGTGATAAACCCTATTGAAGATTTTGAGGTGACTAGATATTCACATAAAGACTGGATTAAAAATAACGAGATAAAGTCATCGATTGAATATGAATTTTCATTTTATAATAGAAATACTGATATAGTTAATGAGACTTCTGTTTCTACCTCAATATATGTTAACGACTACGCTTTTACTGAAAATCCTAATTTTAGTGGAGAATGTTTTACAGATGCCGAAATTTACTACAATGTAAATTCTTTTAAGAGAAGTTTCTTTAAATTAGACCTTTATGATACTCCAAATAGTGAGACTCAAAAACTATACTTATCGATAATAATACCGACACAACAAGGGGAGACTAGAAATTCAGATACGGAACCAATAACATCAAACCCGTTTGTTAACGGACCAACACAGCCCGATATTGCCCCTGGAGGAGGTGATTCAGGATTAAGTTTTATTGTTGAAGATAATAAAGAAATCGAGATAGATTCAAATACAACGTTTGGTCCTTCATATAAGGCGACTTTCAGTAGTTGTAACTCACAAATATTATATAGAGATTTAGATATTGACGTGTTTAACTCGATGGATTATCCAAATACTAATTACACTATAACTACTTTCACCAGTACTTGTTACGAACTTATAAATGTAGACACCGGTACGGTAATACCTGACCCTGAATTATCTATTTACATAAGTAACCTTAATCAAATGGGTACCTCTGGGTGTGGTTGCGTAGAACCAACACCGACACCAAGTATTACTCCATCAGGTTTACCACCCGCTTACCCACCATGGCCCCCCGGTCCATCACCTTCTATAACACCGACACCGAGTATATCTACGCAAAGTCAGGGGTCTGGAGGTGATATTAACAACGACCCACAGGGTATTGGTAATTCGGGTCCGTCATCACCATTATTAGCTCCACCGAATGTTGAAATAAAAAAACCAAATTTTGTTTTAGACTTTATTGGGGATAAAGAGGGTTACTTCATCTATTGGTTAAAGGACCCTAACTACATAAACATCGATACGTTTTATATGGGTGCAAAGTTCTTTAACGCGAAAACAGGTCAATTTACTAGATTTTTAAACAAAAGACAAACTTCAATATCTGACAGGTTTAACTTCGATAAAAGTAAGTCTTTTTACTATAAAGTTCAGTTAGATACAGAAAAATACACTTATGAAATGTTTGATGTTGAGACAAATCAAAGAGTAGGTACTGACTCAGAAATAAAATGGTTTGAATATATGAATCCGTGATGAACGAAGAAAAATATTTTATAAAAATCTCTCCCGAATCACTTAAAAGTGATGTTTTCCAAAAAACCTATAGCGGGAATACTTTTGGGGTATATTCTGCGATGACCGCGGTTTTAAGTGGTGGTACGGGTGGGAGTAGTTTATTAACAGGTCTTACCATACCCATAGTTTTTAAACAAGTCTTTGATGATATGGGTTTTTATAGTGGATTTGACGGATTTATACTACAAAAAGACGTGGTAAGCAATTTTTCAGTCAGTGGAGACACTACTAATGAATATAACATTAAAGTATATAATACGTCAGATGACCTTAAGAAATTCTTAAAACTCTCAACATATGAAATTGATTGGGGAGACGGAACTGTTGAACCATTTAACGAGGTTTTCCCTGATTACATGGAACATACTTATCCGTCTGTTGATGATACTTACCAAATAAAATTGACACAAAAAAATCCATGGGGGGTTACAAATATAAGTAGAAAAGTGACACTACCTAATGTTCCTACCGAAACTAATAATGGACCTAATGAGATTACTTTTACACCACAGTCAGGAAATTGGGCAAATGTTTCATTTAACGCTAATTATATTTTTACAGGAGATTCTAATAATACTATTTCAGGTCAGACTAGTAATGAGACATTTAATATATCAGGTTACACATCTTCCAAGTTAACTGAACTAAAACTATACGGACCAACAAAATATGACACATCTGTTGTCGTAAAAAGAAAAAATGAAAACTACGGTAGAGTCACCGAGATTACGGAATCATATACTGCATATACAATACAAGACGTAAATTATTTTGATTATCCTAACAAAAAGACCGTTTTTGTCATGGAATCTAGTGGATTAACTGAGGATATGATTACTGCAGAACCAATTACGAAAGAAGAAGTATTATTTGGAGTAGTATCGTCGCCAGAAATACAATCCCAAATATTTATTGATAGAGGTAAAATTTCTGCTTTCGAAGGAATACAGAGACTCGGAGAAGTCGATAACATGGGAGACTTAGTATCTTATGGGTACGGTTTCTTTAAAATAAAAGAACAAGAGTAAAATGGCGTTAGGAACATACGGAACAACAAGACCATCAGATATGTCTCCCGAAGATGTGGAGATAATACTGAACTACACCCCCTCAAGAGACGTTACTAACGATTTTGAGTTAAAAAAACTAAACGCAACTGAAATTTTAACTCCTTATTTTCATAATGACAGTACTGGTGGTAATACGAATGTGGAGATATTAGGAGGTATGTATAATTTAAAATTACCTGCCGACGAGTTTAACGAGATAGGTATATACACTCTTTATATTAGACCTGTAGAGATAAGAACTACGATAACAGATTGTGGAGTTTTATCTTCATTACCTAATGTTAAAGGTATTATCGTTGATTTAAATCAGGTACCTTCACAATATAGAAATAGATTTATTAATCAGGGATTAGTTGGTCACAGAGTAGAATACCTAAATGATGATGGTAGTAAAATAACTAATTTTTATAGAATAATAACGTCTTCTTTTTATTGTGAGCCCGTGGTCACTAACTTAACGAACTCTTCACAAAAGTCTATCAGATATAGATACGTAGAAAGTGGTAGCGACTTACTTTTTTGTACAGTATCACCCGCTAGTGCGCCTTCCAACAAACCTAGCGCCACTCCATTTATCGGACAGCCGAACCAGAACATTATAATTACAAATACATTTTTCAATCCGATTAGTGTTGAGATAGAAATGGCGGAACATGATATAGATACGTTGGCGATTGCTCTTTACGGTAATCAGACTAAATCTATTGAGGACGGTGTATACACGTTATACGATAGTGACCTTAACATTTACAAACAATACAACTTATATGAAATTCGTGATGAGTTTAATAATCTATTATACGAGGTACGTCAAGACCGAGGTGGTAATATAGACTTTAGTAAAAACTTTACAAACATCACAGGATAATGGCCGACAATAAATATAGATATCCACCTGCTCCCCCTAATGCTAGGGGGACTTTTTCAGATGAACTCGTAGGGTTTCAACTGATTGACGGAGGAGGTCTTACGCAAGGAAATTTTGAGTTTACCACTAACGTTGTTGAAAAGGTTAACAGAACTTTTGATACTGGAGTGTTCTCTGAACCGATATCTCTAAACGATTTAGACTTCAATAGTTTAGAAGAGTCTAAATTGATTATGGCCAAGAACTTCAAAGTATATCCTAACTTTGACATTTCAAAAGTAACTAATTTTTCTCTTTATGGTTCTATCAGAAAAAGATTTTCTTCATCTATAACTAAAGTAATAAATTACTTTCCTGGTGCAATTCAGATAGACAAGATTTATTATGGGTTAAACACAGGTTATACGGCATATAATATATCTTATGATGATGTCGAAGGTCTAACAACTTTTGAGTTAGATGTTACTACGTTTAAGAACACATTTGACATTGATTATTCTGAAAACGCTGACCGTAATATTTCTGTTCGACCTTTAGAGGTGAGTCCACTAAGGAATTTGACAAGAAATTTCTTAAAATACGCTTTATTCTTAGAGGACTTAGAAACGGAATATAAATTTGTGGATTTTGATGCGTCGCCAAGACTATCTGCGGGAACGGTAACAGTCGTCGTTGACGGAAATCCATTCAGTGGTGAGGTAAATTCAACAAAGAGTATTTTATTAAAGCCGAATAAGTTTGAAACCGAAAAGGCTTTTAAAGACCCGTTTGACGAAATTGAAGACTTTTTATTAAATCGTTTAGTATCGCCTAAGTATACTGCGGAATTTGAGTTTATGAGGGAGGGTGAAGACGGAACTTTTTATAAAACCCGACAAAAAGTTACTTGGCCTTTGGATGGTCTTTGGAACTTAGATATTCGAACAGGAAAGTTTGAATCATATATGGAAAGGTTAAACATAATCGCAGATGATATCGACGAGTTTAGGTCAAACCTAATTTCAAGATTTTTAACTACGGGGGCGTTTAAAGACTTTGATACTCAAGGTAAAAAAGTAGAAAAAGTATTACAACTATACGGTAGAAGTTTTGACGAAACTAAAAAGTTTATAGATGCTTTAGCATATATGAACTCTGTTAATTATACGGTTAAAAATGATATACCATCACAACTTTTACAAAATTTAGCACAAACATTAGGTTGGGACACAAATATATCGTTAATAACTAATGACGATTTTTTACAGAGTATATTCGGAACTAAAAACCAATCCATTTATCCTGGTCAAACTAGAGATAAGACACCGACCGAATTAGACTATCAATACTATAGAAATTTAATATTAAATTCTGCTTATTTATTTAAATCTAAGGGTACTAGACGGTCGATAGAGGCTTTGATGAGGATGATAGGAGCTCCTGAGGCGTTGATTGAGTTTAATGAGACCATATATTTGGCTGATGGACCTATTAACATAGACAGGTTTAACGAAGAATATGCGACAATAACAGGAGGTACCAAAACCACCGAAACGCCAGTATTAGACCCTAACGTAACCTTTAGTTTTGAGGGTGTACAGTATACAGGATTCACCACAGAATTATCGATAACTTCTGTAGATAGTACAAGGAGTGATTATCCTGTCGACGAGTACGGATATCCGAAAGCTATGACACCAACGGAGGACATATTCTTTGAGAAGGGTTCGGGATGGTATGAACAAACACCCGAACACAGAGCACCCACAAGAATAGATACTATTGGTTCTGTTTTTACAGGGCAAAACCCTGACGTTCAAACTACGTTAGAACCTTTCACGTATGGTGAAAAATATTTTAACAGGTTTAGACATTTCCCATATATGAATTTGGGATTTGGTATTACTACTATAAAAGACAATAATAAGTCTTGGACAGATAACGAAACCGGAATAAGAAGGAATACCCAAGCGGGATACAACGCTTACTATATTGTTGACGATGAAAGGTTAGTTTTAAATAGAAAAAATATTGACTTAGGATTAAATATGGGTCAGGGAATTATATATGACATATGGGATATGTCAAAAAAATATGACTACCCTTTCCCATCCACAGGGTTGACTTCACCATACCCTTATCCTGAAGGTGCGGATTGGACTGTTATCAACCCAAAACCAAAAGAAAAGACATTCTTTGAATTTGCTCAGACGTTCTATCGTAATATGATAAACGTTAGAAATAGACAAACAATAACTGATGGTAAAGGAGGGGGATACCCGACACTACAATCGGTTTATTGGAAATATATTCAGTCGGAAGAAAACGTAGGTATACCGTCGAACAAGTACACTTACCAAAAAATGATTGACTTCACAAATGGTATTGGTGATTACTGGATGAAACTTATTGAACAGATGATTCCAGCATCTACCATTTGGATGGGTGGTCAAAAAATGGAAAATAATGTCTTACAAAGACAAAAAGTAGTATGGAGGAGACAGAGAGGGTGTGAGTTAGTACCAATTCCATGTATACCGTGTACATTTACCGGTCAATTATTAGGTGCTGATTGTGTCACCCAAACACTTAGTTGTGATATCGGATTAACTAACCCGCAAACAACACTTATAAATAGCATTAACACCGCAGTTGCGGGTGAAGGTTATAATGTTAGTGATTGTACATTAAACACGTTGACAAGTATGTGGTATGTCGATATTAGATTAAGTGGTACTTTATTAAGAAAAGACCTTTTTTATACGGGATATGGAGGTAATGACTATCCGTCAAGTCAACAGTGGTTATCTGCGGTTGAAAACTCATTAAGTACTTTATCTCAAGACGGATTAGACTATAGTATAAACGGTAGTGAGATAACTGTGTCAAATATTGGGTGTAATAATGATTTTACTAATAAAAATTTACAAATAAATGCGGGTGTCAACATAAGTATTAATTGTACATCATGAGTTTTACACAGTACATATTACAGAGTTGTGACGGTAACCTTAAATATAGGGTCAACTTTACAGGTACAACAAATTTAAATGTTGGTGAGACATGGTCTGTGGAGTGTGGAGGTATACGAAGTGGATGTTATCAAGTACTAGATAACACTAATGAAGTATTGGAAGAGTTTAATTCAGACGACTGTACATTTGTTGAGTTCAATGACTGTGATGGATGTGAGTCATTAACTGACGTTCTTTTAGTTGTTGAAGACTGTTATGAGTGGTTACCTTGTTATGGAGGTGCTCCGATATATCTACCTATCTCGGAGGATGATTACGACTACATACAATATGGTCCCCTATGTTATTATAGAAGAGATGCGGTAGTTACTACAACACCTACATTTCCGAGTGTAGGGGCCACTCAATGGAGAATTAGTTGTGAGGTTTGTCAAGATTACTTAGGTGAAAGTCCGGTACCGTGTTATACTTACGTCGCGTGTTCTACTGACCCAAGAAGTTTTGAGATAAATAATGCATACGCTTGGAACACTTCTGAGTACAACAGTATTTTATATCCATCATCGGCAGCAGGGGCGGGTTCGCAAGTTTTATATCTAAGAAATACAGAAACAGGACAACAAAAATGTTTTACATTAACACCAGGCTCAACAAAACCAAGGATACCCACAACAAACGTAGAATATATTGAAAACTACGCAAACTGTACAGACTGTGAATTAGCCTGTGATGCGCAAGACATCATAATATATTTTGATAATAGGTCGTTTACACCAGTACAGGGTCAGCCAAGATTCGAGGCAATGAAAGAAGGTATCCTTAATTACTTAGAAAGTATTGAGGATGATATTAACAATGATAGTATAAGGGTAGGTATCTATAGAAAAAATCCATCATGTAATGGTGGTGACGGGCAAGTTTTAGCTTTAAATGATACGTACAGTACTATAGTTGATTTAGTTACAAATATGACGTTTAATACGTTTGATAAAGACGAATATACGGTATATCAGGACATGTACGATGAGTTGACTGGAAGTAACTCAAGAGAAGGTGCGACCGCAACAATTATATGGTTAACTGATACTCTCTACATATCTTATAATCAAAGCTGTTGGACCCCAATAGACACACTCGTTAAGGCTAATTTCTTAACTTTAGCCAAGATGGGTTGGGTTAACGGATTAAACGGTAAACAAGTAAGGGTACAAATAGTTGAAGATATTGCGACTGACTACTACACCAACTGGTACGGTACAGAATCGGTAGCAAGTACACCCGAAGATTATATAAGCACCACTTGGGAAAACTTTTCAGGTACAACAGGTTCTTGGGAAGATATTACCGATATTGCTTGTGATGAATTCGAAAGTCCTGGTGACGGATTTAATACATATCTCGCCACTCCATGTTGTAAGGGACCTCAAATTGTTGTTAACATAGACTCAGGGTTTACCCCAACTATTAGTGGTCCGACCACTTCTGACGGTTTTGTGTATGGGGGTATATGTTATTGGTTAAAAAACCAAGTATCAACAGAAACATATTCAGGTCAGACGGTGGGTGTTATCTATACGGGTGACGTTGTAAGTCAGATATGTACTGACACCTCGGACCCTGAACCGAATTGTAATTGTGGTAAAGTATCTAAGAGAAGATTTGAAAACTGTTGTGATAGTAGCGATACAATAACTGTTGCGTATAATGAAGATGTTGCGGGTAACCCAACATCTACAGATGGTTTTATTGCTGCTGACGGTAAGTGTTATGTTTACGATGGTACAGGTGACCAAGGAGGAACTATATCAGATTATTGGACAGATGAATGGGTTGAAAATATATGTACTGACGGGAGTAACTGTGAAAGTTGTGGTTTCCCATATTATATATGGGCTGAGTGTGGAGGAACTGCAGAAATTTATACATATACAGGATTAACTTATCCTGATACTGTAGTTAATTATAGTGGTACCTGTTTTGAGCAGACAGACAATATAACTTATTTTGATGATGATACGTCATCAACTGATTTATCATTAGTACCTGATAATTTTTATTATAGTGATTGTGGTAGTTGCACACCATTTTGTCTACAAGACTGTGATATTATTATAGTTAACGCTGGTCATGATTTATATGCGTACACTCTAAGTTCAGATACCATAACTCAGATTGCTGAATATGTGGATTATAATGTAGATGTTGCTAACTCCACAGATAAAATATGGGTCAACGATAACTCCGGTAATATCGCGGAATATAATATTAAAAAGTGTCCATTTTCAATATTCTATAATAGAACAATTACTTCACCTGTTGGTAGTTTGTCTCCTGGGTTAGGTTCGACAGATGATGATACAATACTAATAACTGTACCAACTTTTGTAGTATCGGAATATGACATCACTAACGATACGGGTGTAGTTACGTCATTATTCAATCTACCTGAAAATAGGTCGGTCTCAGGTGATATATTAAAAACTAATGACGGTAAATACATTCTCACACTTAATGGTAGTGGTGACGATAGTGGTAATAGATATCTCACACAATTTGATAGTTTTGGTAATGTTGAAATTAATATTGAGATTTCACAATACAGTATAAATAATCCATATGGTATATTTATATACGACTCTGAATTTTATATTGGAAATTCTAACGGTGATGTATATAATGTATCATTATCACCACCGTATAATGTTACCCTTGAAGCAAATATAGGAACGTCAATTTACGGAGCATCACAAGACATTAGTTGTCTTGATGATATCCTTATTCCACCATCACCATCACCTACACCAACGATAACCGTTACGCCGACACCTACACCAACACCGTCATTACCTTTAGAAATAACCGCTCAAAAATTCTCAGCATGTACTCGGACTGAATCAACAGATATTATCCCGTATTTACATGGAACAACTACATACACTTATAATAGTGTTGAATATTCAGTTCCACTAGTTATTAATAATGTTTGTGATTTAAGACCCATGATGAATTCATCATTTGAAATCACAAAAAATGATATATGGGTGGCGGCTAATTTCCATTTTAATGTTAATCCTAATGGTCAGTGTGATGCTCCGTTTATTGATACAGATGGAGATGGATGTATTACGAATGATGACCTGGAGAACTATGTTTCATATGGTTATCCAGGAAATTCAGATGTTGTTTACACGCTTTCAGGTGAAAGTTCATGTCAGTTACCTAATGTAGTGTATGGTACAGGATTAACAGCTACGTGTACTGGAATTGTTGCAGATACTGGATGTACTTGGAATGTAAGACTCATGGATAGGACAGAATCCTGTATGACTTATTTAGGTGAAGAACAAACCTCAGAGCCAATATACGTTGATGAGATACTTACAGAATATTCGGATTGTAATACGTGTTTAGGTTTCTGCAATCCACAAGATATAGTTGTCTTGATGGACCAATCAGGTAGTGTAGGGTCTGTGAATTGGCAAGACATGCAGGATGGTGTTATTGCAATTGCGAATGACTTAGAAGATAGAATGAATCTTGGTGAAGTTCGAATGGCGGCAATAAGATGGTCTAATTGTAACAACACAGATTTAATCCAAGGACTAACGTCAAATCACACAACTTTTACAGGCGCAGTTGACACAGCACCATTTAACGGAGGAGGAACATACGCGTCACGAGCGTTATCAGACGCTTATGATTTACTAGATGTCGATAATTTAACTGCGGAAAAAAGTATAATATTAATTACTGACGGAGGAATCTCAGATTTTACTAATCAGTCATGTAGTATACCGTCAACCTCACAACTAGCCAATCAGATGAAAGCAGGGACCTACGACAGTGGAGTCTCAATAAAAATATATACTGTAAACATAACTAATGGTAATAACTTACAGTTAAATTCACTTTCTTCAGGGCCTGAATTTCAATTCAGTGCTACCGATTTTGATGATTTTGTAAATAATGTGTCAGGTCAGATTGCCGATAACTCTTGTGAGGAAAATCCATTTACTGGTAGTTCATATAATTGGTATGAGTCTACACCTTGTTGTACTACATTTGGATTACCCGATATAGTTGTCGCGTTAGAAACGGGGACAACACCAACGTTAACTACAGATGGGTTTGTTTACAATGGAAATTGTTATACGTTTAACAGTTTAACAGGAGACACGTTTAGTGGTTCTTCGGTATATACCGTACTACCTACAGATATAATTACTAACGCGTGTAGTGACTCAAGATGTAGTTGTTCTAATTTAGAAAAAATATTCTTACGAAATTGTTGTGACGTAACAGATAAAATACAAGTACTTTATTCGGGAGGTACACCTACTGAAGGTCAGGGATTAGAGTATGATGATAAATGTTACACATATAAAGGAGATACTAGCGGAGTTGATGTAGGAATAACTACTGATACACTCATAGATGACATTTGTTTATCAGGTTTTTGTGACTGTACAGTTTCGGGATGTGGATTACAAGATATAGTAGTACTTGTTGACCAATCAGGAAGTATTATTAGTGATTTTGATGACATTAAAACAGGTGTTGTAAATATTGCTGACTCTTTGGAGGGTAATATGGATAGTGGTGAGGTTAAGATTGGTATTATTAAGTGGTCTAGTTGTGGTAATGTTGATGAGGTGATAGACTTAACAGATAATCATACTAATTTCGTTAATGCCGCTAATAATATGTCACCTGACGGTGGGGGAACATATGTAAGTTATGCTTTAGAACAAGCATATAATATGTTAAACGGCGCTAACTCCACTTTAGGTGCAGAAAAAAACATTTTATTAATTACTGACGGACAAATTTATGACGTTACTGTCCCGTGTTCATTAGCTTCATTAAGTGCTTCACAACTAACGTCACAAATGACGTTAGGTTTATTTAGTAATGGTGTTCAGGTTAAAATACAAACTATAGGTGTTGGTAGTGGTATTAATGTAGGTCAACTTGAGACATTAGCCTCTTCTCCTGATTTAGCATATACCGCAGATTTTGACACATTCGCCTCCGATATATCAAATCAGATAGCGTTAACTTCTTGTGATGAAAATCCTGTTGGAGATAACCCGGATTTAGTTTATTGGAATGCTTCGGGTTGTTGTGAAAATTTAAATCTATCTGATATAGTGGTTTCAGTTTCTGCAGATACATCGGTATCGGGTGGATATTCATTTGTGTTTAACTCGGTTTGTTATACATTTACATCTTTAGCTGGTGACTCTGAAAGTGGTAGTACTGTAGACTTTATTTACGAAACGAATATATATACAGACGGATGTACAAATCCAAGATGTGGAGATTGTAATACTGATTATAAACTATATGAGTTAGAAAATTGTTGTGATGAGACAGATACAATAACTATTATTTACTCAGGAGGTACAACGACACAGGGATATGGTTTAGAGTATGACGAAAAGTGTTATAACTACAAAGGTAATACAGGTACTGGTACACCAGTAATTAATACAAACACACTTTTACCTAATATATGTACTAATGGGCCATTATCAGGTATGTGTGTAACTTGCGGGACTCCCACACCAACACCTACCAATTCAGTTACACCAACTATAACACCAAGTAATACGGTTACACCGACTATAACAACTACAAATACTCCAACTCCAACACCAACATTGAGTAGTGTTGCTTGTAATTCAGGTACCTCAGATTTTATTGGTGGTTGGCTTAAAGAGTCATGGGACGGGACAGCAACTAATGAATATTTCCAAACAAGGTTAATACAAGTACTACCGCCAAATTTACCTGACCCAGGTAATATTAACAACCCTATCAATTATGATAAAATCATAATTGATAGGTATAGCCAGGGGAATGTCGACCAAGAAACTGAATTAATGGCTTTAGATGGTGGTAATTCAGGTATAATCACTTTGGAGTATGTTGACGGTTCACTTATTTACTACTCTATTTTGGGTATAACATATGATTCACTACAAGAACAACTTGAAGTCGATTTAGGACCACTAATAAATTCACAATTAACCTCATATGTGAATGGGGTTTCATATGGGATATGTATTAGAAGTAGTAGTACAAGTAACACCCCAACTCCAACTATAACACCAACAGTAACACCTACAATAACGGTATCACCGACAACTACGCCGTCTATTACTACAACGCCAGCGCAAACTCTAACACCTACACCCTCGGTAACACCTTCTGCTGTTACTACCGAGGTATGGGAAGCGGCTGCATGTTGTGATAGGTCAGATACATTATTGGTCGAAGTACCGACGCCAGAAACTAAAGTATTTGTTTTCTATGACGGAACTTCATTAGATGAGACTAGTGCTACACAAGCGTCTAACAGTATTCGTGAATGGTATCAGGAAAAAGTAGATGATGGAGATTTATCAGGAGGTAATTTGTATGAAGGTGTAGTTGGTGCGACGTCTAAAAATGGTGAAAACTGGATGTGGTGGATGTCATACCCTTACTTAGGGTCTTTAACGGGTGGAACATTGTCTACGGGAGTTCAGATAGATGAGTTTGGTAGTGACCCATCTGATTATGTGGAATGGTCCATAGCTAATTCAAATTTCTGTAGAAATAGTTCAGGCGAATGTAGACCAAATGCCAGCGAATTCAATGACGGTAACACCACTTACAGAAGAATTAATAGAGGTATAAATATTACCACAGGAATAAATGACACAAGGTCAAATGGTGTACCATTTGATAATGGACAGCTAAACAACTCTGATACCTCAGGACCTGGTACATTCCTAGGGGGAGTAAAAGACTATATTGTCATTCTTATTATTGACGAAGCTGACGGTGCGGTGGGGTTATATCACCCAAAAGTCGAACCACAAAATCTAACTACCGATGGATTCTCATTATATTCAGTAGTGTCTTCAGGTACGCAATATTGGCAACCTAGTGCAGGTAACCAACCGTCAACTAGATTTGAATCTGATTATGAGAGCTATCTACAAGTTTGGAGAGACATTCAATTAGATGGAGGTAGGGTAAATGGATTAGTTTATCCGGTGATTGACTCAAACTTCGCTAGAATACCCTTTCCTTTACATTGTTTAGGGGCGATTGAAGGTGAAACAATAACAAGTACTGAATTTCAAAATAAATACGGTGAACCAATCACTTCGGTAGGTCCTGAAAATATAAATTGTAGTCTAATAACTACAAACAATCCTTATTCTGACTTAACGTCTACAACTGCTTACCAAAACTTACCGATACAATATCAAAATGGTTCAGGACTTAAGAATTTTGGGGTACAAGTTGACCCAACGGTTTACAGTTTTACTTCAGGAGTTGTCGGAGATAGCCTAGATGAGTTCTTAGATAGTACAGACCTATCTGAGGGTTATGGATTTAATAATGGGGGGACATGTTATTACTTTACTCAAGAAACGTTAGGTACTCCTCAATTAATTTTAAAATGGAATCAGATACTTCCTGATTATTGTGATGACGTATCGTGTATATGTGCATCAGCGACTCCATCAGTAACTCCTACAAATACCCCAACACCAACACCATCACCATCTAACTTACCTGGATGTGTTTCAGGTCAAACAAATGGTAATTATACTTTTGTTGATTGTTGTGGAGTGACACAAAGAGGTTCTTCACTTGGCGTTACATTCTGTATTGATACTTCGGCGTATTATTCAGGTATAACATTAACTTATAACGAATGTGTACCTAGTTGTGACGAAGGTCCGTTAGAGATAGCGTTCTCTGCGACTCCTAACTGCGGTAGTTTAGGTTCCATTTTTATCGATGTTCAGGGAGGTACAAAACCATACTTAATACAGAACACTTCACCTGGTACAGTACCTGATACATCGGGTAATGGTCCGTTTACGTTCGATAACTTACCAGCGGGGACTTACGTATTTAATGTAAGTGATTCTACAATACCGAACAGTAGATTAACAACACTACAAATCATAATTCCTGATTGTTTTGATGTTGAAATAGAAGCCTTAGATGTTCCATGTAACGATACGACAGGTTCAATCATAATCAGTGGAGATAGTAACAACTACCCATATGAGATTCTTTTGTATCAAAACAACATTCTTTTTCAAACTGTAACAACAGATATCAACCCATATTCATTCGACAGTGGTATTATACCATCTAGTTATTATGCGGTGGTTACTGATGGTACAGGTCAAGAAATAACTACATCTACAGTAAACGTAAGCCAATCTAATAATGTGGACTTCGATGTTTTAATTACAGGTGCTAGCCCATGTAATTATTATAGTAATGGATACGGCGCGGTTACAGGACTAACGGGTACACCACCATACACATTCCAATGGTCTAACGGAGGTACAACACAAATAGTTGATAATCTACCACCTGGAAATGGTAGTGTAATTGTTACAGATAGTAACGGATGTACAAAACTTGAAAATTTTGTTGTGGGTAATTTAAGTTCATTAGGTGTTTCTTCAGTTACAGGTACACAACCTGATTGTTTTAATTGTAATGGTTCATTAACATTTACTATTACAGGAGGAACCCAACCTTATAGCTTCTCTGCGAGTACTGGTGAGTTACAGTCGGGTGGAGAAACATTTACACTAAACAACTTATGTGCGGGAGCTCATACAATACACGTTCAAGATTCAGGAGAGTGTGATTTATTATATTCATCAACATTAACATCTACGGCTGGATTTTCTGTGGTTTCAGTTTTAAGTCAAAATTCTGACTGTGGTGAAAATGGTGAAATTACAATAAATATTGAGGGAGTTACAGGAATTGTAACATATTCTATTACAGGTAATACAGGATATAGTGAAAGTGCTAGTAGTTCTTCACAAACACACACCTTCGATAATTTAGCCTCTGATACCTATACAATAGAGATAACATCAAATAGTGGTTGTAATTACACAACAACTAAAACAATTGAAAATGAGAATAAATTCACTATTGATGTTTCACAAGTAACGGGTACGACATGTGGGGCGAATAATGGTGAAGTAAATATAGTTGTTAATAGTGGAAGTACTTCAATACAATACCCACTAAGTTATAATGTTAAAAGAATTAGTGACGGGTTCACCATCTATAATAATATTAATTCTAATAGTAACACATTAAACTTAACAGATTTAAATAGTGGTACGTATGAGGTTTCTGTGACAGACAATAACGGTTGTGTTAACTTAAACTATTTTACTATTTCCGAAAGTACTGGTGGGGTACAAGCAATACTTTATAGTACAAATTGTGTGTCGGGTGATGATGGTACTGCGACATTAGAAATAGTTGAGGGTCGCGCACCATTTACAGTGACATGGTCTAACGGAGTTACTAACCAAAATTACCTATCTAATTTATCGGGAGGTACGTATAGTGTTACTGTAGTAGATAGTGATGGATGTACTATTCAAAAACAAACAACGGTTGTTTGCGATAGTGAAGATGTTGAGGATTACGTAATTAATACCCTATGTGAACAAGATTTTACTACCTCATCTCAAGGTAAGAGAGGTTTTTATGAAATGCTTAATGAGGCATTCTTAGATTTAAATCAACCTGGAAATGGATGTGAATTAACTCAAGCGACATTTACAGGTGTATTAACAATATCAGGTGGGAGTTATGGAATTGGACAGACATTAGAAAATGAATTCTACACAGGATACACATTAAATGATGTTCCATCAGATAATGAATGGGAAAGTGTAGTGAATGGGTTATTAAGTCAGTTTAGTGGTATTACGTATACTACTGATATATTAAATAATATATTTACTATTGCTGGTGATTGCGAAGGAGATGTTGACCCAACTAGTGGTGCTTTTGTTGACTTAAGAATTGAAATTGATTTACAGGTAACATGTGATGGAAGAGCCGCTACACCAACACCGACACCAACGGCAACTTCAACACCTGTTTCACCCACACAAACACCTACACCTACACAAACACCAACCATAACAAATAGTGTTACTCCAACAGTTACAACTACACCTTCAATTACCCCAACAGTTACAACTACACCTTCAATTACCACAACGCCAACAGTTACTCAAACACCAACACCAACACTCTCCGTAACACCGTCAGTAACTGTAAGTCCTGGGTTATCCCCAACACCAACACCTTCAATTACACCGACTTCTACAGTAACACCTACTATTAGTGTTAGTGTAACACCAACAAACACTACGACACCTTCAATTACACCAACCTCTACAGTAACACCTTCTGTAACGGGTACTCCTGGAGTTAGCCCAACACCTACACCATCAAGTACTCCGCCACCATTAAGTTGTGACTTAATTGTTGTTGGTAGCGGTAGAGAGTTAAGTTGTACTTTGGAGATTTCATCATCGGTTTCCTCCTTAGATTGTAATTTAGTTGTTTCAGGGAGTTATGTGTTTGTAACTCCTACACCCACACCTTCACCCACACCTTAAAAATAGATGATTTATAAACCACACAATTTAAAAGTAATAACTATTTATTATTAAAATCACAAAAACTTATTTAAAATGGCAGATAGGTATGTAACATTAACAGGAACAACAATAGGTACCGATATATCCACAGTTGATATTTACCACTCTTCCGTCACGCCATCTAATTTAGTAGTTTCGGGTGTAACCCGTGAACAACTTTTAACAGGATATACTTTTTTAGACGATGCGAGTCATAATATTTATGTGATAGATTCTGATTCTCCGTGTGAAGTTGAAACAACAGTTAATGTCGCGGTTTCACCAACACCGACACCATCCATCACACCAACTACGTCAGTTACGCCATCTATTACACCGACAAATTCAGTTACACCAACAGTTACAATATCAGTAACTCCAACTAATTCAGTAACTGCAACACCATCAAACACGCCTGATTCGACGGTAACACCGACACCGTCAATAACACCAACACAGACAATAACTCCAACAGTAACAACAACAGTTACACCAACAAATTCAGTTACTCCAACCAATAGTGTGACTCCGACAAATTCAGTTACACCAACTCAATCAGTTACTCCAACCTCTTCAGTTACACCTTCAATAACTCCAACACCATCTATCACACCTACCAACTCAGTAACGCCAACCAAT
>Ga0206123_10001321_pt1 | contig 23489 bp, 19 predicted proteins | sample Helgoland_Spring_2_FD_160086 | JGI IMG/M metagenome (GOLD analysis project Ga0206123, IMG submission 160086) | Pelagic subsurface seawater microbial communities from Kabeltonne, Helgoland, North Sea - Helgoland_Spring_Bloom_20160316_1 | ecosystem: Environmental > Aquatic > Marine > Epipelagic ...
ATAGTATTATTATGCGGTTCCTATATTATTTAGTTACAGTATACATAATAAATTAGGAACCGCGTAATAATAACTTAGGTTTATCTTCTTCCCATATACCTAGAACATCTCCCTCTTCATTTAAAATATCTTGTGTAGATGGATCTACAAAATATATTTTATTATCATAGGTTTTCTCATCAACCTCTACAATACCTTCCAGATCATTTAATTTTTGATTAATTAAATCTAATTTTATATTTAAACTTTCCGCAATATTGGTATGTTTTTCTATTTTATTTATAAGTTTATTTTTTTCGTGAATAAGGTTGTTTATATCAAGGGATGGTTTATCGGTTAATTCTAACATTCTATAATCAAATAACGCTTTTATCTCGCTTGATAAATCGGGGACCTCAAACCGTAAGTAACTCTTATTGCTGTTTTCAGGATGCATACATACTAAACACATTTTAACAACTTTTTTCCCATAATTTTTCTCTATAATTGCTTTATATGTATTTAATTGTAGAGAATAATGCCAATAATTACTATCAGGTAAATGTGATATACATTCAGTTTTTGATTTACCCCAACCACTTTTTTTAATTTCACGGCACCTCTTCCAATCATATATTTCTAAATTACCTTCCTTATTCATAAATATCATATCTATAGAACCTGCTAACTTTAACTCCTTATCATATATCATCCATTCAGTTCGATATGCTTCCAATTCTTTATAATCGTTATAAAATGTGTTAAAATAACCGTATTCTACTGAATCATTTTTAACCTCCATATTGTTATAAAAACACTCTATATCATAGTGCATTTTAGTTCCAGCAGCGGCAGCTTGATCTCTATTATCATCCCATTGTTTTTTAATGTCATCCTTAGTCATTCCAAAATACTTACTAGTTGACCAATTCTTTCCTTTCATCATTTTGTCAATTATTAAATCCGCATTAAATTCTGAAAAATGTGTGTGATTCCACGTTGTAACTGATGTAAATCCTGAATCACCATCAATCGTATAAATATGTGGACCTTCCTCAAATGTAATATGGCTGTCTAATTCATGAGAATTTCTATCTTTTAGATAATTCAGATCTGTCATTTTATATTATTAATTATAAAATATAAAAAGTATCAAATTAATTTGTAACAATATATGTTATATACCTATATTTAATCTTGCTGTACTCTATATTTTTCAATTACGTTTGTTTTTTTTAAAACTTATATATAAGATTTCCAAAATTTCATTCCATTTATAGATATTTCCCAAGATTCATATAATAAACTTAATAATTTAATTATAACTAACTGATTATATGGGCTTTTAATAATATTATATTTATCAAAAATTTTAGCTCCTACACATCCAGATAAAAAATGTATCCCAGTACATATCTTCCATTTCTAATTAAATCATTATCTTTTTGTTTTTTGTTTTTTTGTTTTTGTTTTTGTTGTTTGTTTAAATATTTTTTTAAATTTCATTATATTTAATATTATTATATAGTAATATTATAATATGCCTAACTGTCGATTATATCCCGAGAGATGCAGTGCTTCTGTTAACTATTCAAAAGAAAAACATAAATTTAAATTAGAACGAATAAATGATGCTATAAAAACAAAATCTCCTATAGAACAATCTTATAAAAATAGAAAACTATCTAAAGAATGGAAAAACATATATCCTATTAATAATCACGATTTTAATTATAACGACTATGTATTAAATAAATATAACCCATTTACTTTAGGTATTACTAATACACCATCAATGGCAGGATTAATCGATGGTACATTAAATTTATCAAATTATGTCGATGTTATGTTAGAGGAACCTACTCCAAATTCGTCAACTAAATCAGGTCTAGATGATGTCAATAATGCGGATCCAACTATATATAAACATTTTAAAGATATAAAAAATAAATATGCTAAAATGCCTCTTCCCTATCCAGATTTTAAAAAGGATTATCCAGAAAGTAAATACCCAACAAAAGGTAAAGCAAGTTCATCTTATTTTATTAAAACGGGAACCTGTAAATCCAAAATAGATAATGAACAAACCTGTTTAAAAAAGGGTTTTACTTGGGTTAAAAATACTTTAGATTTAGGAAAAGGTGTCAGCAGTTTTTTTAAAAAAAAACCTACAACACAACCTGGAGATAAAAATCCAAATCCAAAACCAATTCCAAATGGAATCTGTTACAAACCTAAATTTATATATATCGATAATTTACCAAAAGGTTACTTAAATCTACAGGGAATGGCACCTGCTATTATTAATGATGTTATGAATATATCTCCTGAAAAACTGCTTCCGATATTAGCAGGACAAAAGGTGGATGGAGGAGGTTTAATTCCTTGTAAGGAAGAGTTTGTAGGTAAATCCTTATTAAAGGATAAATCCTTGGATATATATTTATGTATAAATATTAGTATATTACTTTTATTAATTATTATTATAAAATATTTTTTAATTTAGTCCAAGTTCTTTGATTGCCACTAAATATTTCAGATACCTCATAATATTGCAGTATTTTAATTTTTAAATATGTATTATTTGCTGTATGTGTTCTATTATCTGATTTCAGGTAAATATTGTCTATAGGTTCTTTATAAGCTGTAAAGTTAGTCATTACTTTACATTTAAATATTTTTTGTTTATTACACGAAATAAAAACACTATCCCCAATACTTGGTAAATTTACCATTTTAGCCATACCTTTAGATTGGTCTATTATAGATATTTTATCCTGTTTAAAATCATCAACCAGTTTTTTATAATCGTATTTATCTTTATTCCACGAAACTTTCCAAGAGTTTGTCATTCAATAATTTATTAATATAATTACATAATAGTAAATCAAATTTATTGGACATTTAATTTGATTAATTAAATGTCCATGTATATTATTCATAATTTTATGTAAAGCTTAATAATCATTTAAGTATAATAGGTTCCATTTAAACCATTTTTATAATATATCTTAGATAAATTGTCAATACATTCTCCAGAATTGTATCTATTTATTAAATCTTTATTATTTTTAACATTTTTATACACTGAACTATATCCTAGTCCTTTTTTTGAAAAAAATCTTCTGGAACTGGTTATTATGTAAGCATCAATTACATTTTGTCTATAACTAATAGGGGTCTGTTCTTTAATATATACATAATCTTCTAAAAATGATATATCTTTAAACATTCCAATATCACTATGATATTTAGAATTTAAACAAAAACATTGATCTCCATATGGAAAGTTTCTTACATTATTAACAGATTTTTCAACCAATCTTAGAGCGAGATTTGTCATATCAAACTTTAATTTAAAAAAACAAAAATTACAGTTAGATAATTTAGATATTACTAATGTATCAAAACTTTTTGGTAATAATGTATCACAATGTAAAAACATACAATACTTACTTTTATTTGATTTAAAACCAATATTCATGGCCCTTGCTCTTGTAGTTACATCTTTATTATTTATTAATAAAATATTAATATTAGATACAAAATTTATACTTATTTTTTTTGAGGAAACAATTATTATATTAGATATATTATTAAAACTAGAACAATTATTAATAACTGTTCTAATACATTCTCCAATAGTATTATTTTGTTCGGATACATGAATTGGAATAATTATATTAATCATTATATTAGTGGTATTAATATAATTAATATAAATAAACGACCTCATTATAAATTTATACCGAAACATTCAGGGTATATGTAAATCTAAATCATTTAGTACCTTAACTCAAATAAAACACCAATAACTAAATATAATTTACCAAAAGGTTATTTAAATTATACTGGTATAAATTAAATAACCATTTATTCTTTAGATATCATAAAACGTATCTAAAGAATAAAGAAATAAATTTATGCCGGCATAAATTTTTAAAATAGCTTAAACTAATCCATTCTATTTATAGTTTTTAATCATATTATCTTCTTAATACGCAATTCCTGTGGAATCCTGTACTCTATGATGTAATAATTATATTAATTTAAATTAACCATTCATTTAAATTTTAATTACCTAAGATTATTTTATATGTATTATAATATATGAAATCAATTAATAAATCAGATTTAACCATTCTTAATAAAAATAAAGATATAAATATAGGAAAATGTTATGGGCCGTGGGGAACATTTAGTGTTAAGGAAACTGGGTTGGGTAGTGGCAAAGGATTATTTTGGGGAGGTGTCGCGGTTGGTGATAAAGTGGTGTTTACTCCCTATATATCATCGAAGGTTGGGATTTACGATGTTAGATTGGACTCCTTCTCCACTAAGGAAACTGGGTTGCCAGGAGATAAAGAATTATTTTCGGGAGCTATAGCAGTTGGTGATAAAGTGGTGTTTGCTCCCTATTACTCATCGAAAGTGGGGATTTACGATGTCGCATTGGACTCCTTCTCCACTAAGGAAACTGGGTTGGGAAGTGGGGCATATTTATTTTCGGGAGGTGTAGTGGTTGGTGATAAAGTGGTGTTTGCTCCCTCAGGATCATCGAAAGTAGGGATTTACGATGTCAGATTGGACTCCTTCTCCACTAAGGAAACTGGGTTGGGAAGTAGACAATCATTATTTTCGGGAGCTATATCGGTTGGTGATAAAGTGGTGTTTGCTCCCTATGGAACATCGAAAGTGGGGATTTACGATGTCACATTGGACTCCTTCTCCACTAAGGAAACTGGGTTGGGAAGTAATCAAGCATTATTTTGGGGAGCTATATCGGTTGGTGATAAAGTGGTGTTTACTCCCTATTTCTCATCGAAAGTGGGGATTTACGATGTCACATTGGATTCCTTCTCCACTAAGGAAACTGGGTTGTCAGAGAGAAATAAATTTTGGGGAGGTGTCGCGGTTGGTGATAAAGTGGTGTTTGCTCCCGATAACTCATCGAAAGTGGGAATATACGATGTCGCATTAGACTCCTTCTCCACTAAGGAAACTGGGTTGGGAAGTAATAGAGAATTATTTTCGGGAGCTATATCGGTTGGTGATAAAGTGGTGTTTGCTCCCTATAAATCATCGAAAGTGGGGATTTACGATGTTCGATTGGACTCATTCTCTACTAAGGAGACTGGGTTGTCTGGAGAAGCATTATTTTTTGGAGGTGTCGCGGTTGGTGATAAAGTGGTGTTTGCTCCCTTTGGATCATCGAAGGTTGGGATTTACCAGATGTATGGATAGAATTAATTTAAATTATTAATTATTGGATTATTAAAGATTGTTTATATTAGAACTAGTGAAAAATTAATTTGATTAATTATATATTCAATTAAATTAAAATAAATGACAAACATTTTTTATACAGAAAATGTTTTTAACAGTAGTACTTTAGATACTATTGTTAAACAATCTAAAAATCTCCCTTGGTGTAAACCACCCTCTGGAATCCCTGGAAATAACCCACCTAGAAATGTATGTGTATTAGGCGATGGAAGTTCTATTATTGGAACTATTCATCAGCCAAGACTTAAAAAATATTTACGGTATCCCACTGATGTATCATATCCATTATATCAGTGTCATAAAAATTCATATGCATCGTACACTATGCGACCAATAACAAATACCTTTAGTAAAATTATTTTACAACTAAGAGATATAGTTAGATCAACATATCAGGATAAAGTTATTGATGTTGACAGCATGTTTAATGTAATAGTTTGTAATTATTACACGGAAGATTCACATCAAATTTCTGATCATAGAGATGATGAAAGATGGTTAAAATTTAATGAGTTGGATAGTAGCGGTAATCCAGTCGCATCTATCATAGCAAGTTTAACTTTTTATGTGGACGACGAACCATCTATTTTACGAAATTTTGAGATATACGATGACCGTACAAATAGCTGGGATAAATATCAACTACAACATAACTCGTTGGTTTTATTTAGTAATCATAGACATCGGGCTAAATGTATTGGTAAACGAGGTAAAAGTTGTAAAAGAATTAACTTAACCTTTAGAACATTAACCACAGGACTTCTTGGATTAACTGGTTACGGTAATTTCTATAGATATATGTCTATCCCAAAAAAAATATTCTTATCTGGTAAAAATAGTCACGATATAGTAACACACTTTTATAAATCTATAGAATTTAGTAATAATTTTAATAAAGACAATTATTATACCGATATTCATATAATCAAAATAGATGAAAACCTCACCAAAGAAAGGAAACAACTGGTTCGTAAGATTTATTTAAAGCTTTGTGAACCAGATTTGCCTAGATACGTAAAATCCCTATGTACACTTAATAATTACATTAACTATTTAAAATATATAAAGAAACGGCGATTTTTGGTTACACGAGACATTTAAGTTAATCCTGATTTTTTAAAAGTTATCTTTCGTTTTTTACAGTTTAACTGAGGGTATTTTTCATATAATTTAAATATAGATAACTCTTTTTTTTTCGCCTCAATCATTACATCTATCTCTACACCATATTTTTTATAAATATTTAATAAATATTCTGGGATAGTCTCAATGTAGTCCGAATGATGTCCACATTTTCCCGAACCTTGTTCAGACACATGAAACTTTGGCTTAATCCCTCTCCGTTTCCAAGTTAATAATATATCTGGTATATAATTATCTGGACAATCAAATCGCTCCCCAGGATGCAGTTTATTATAACAATCAAAATGATGTGTATCAAAAACAACTGGAATATTTATTTTTTTTGATACATCTAAACAATCCTTTATTGAGAAACATTTTTCACAGTTTTCTAGAACTAACCTTTCTTGAACATTTTTTGGCAACTTATAAAATTGTCTACACCAACGCTGTTTTGTTAATTCTTTATCTCCATATATTCCACCACCATGGACAACCATAACTGAATCCTTGCCCATACCCATTAAATCTAAAACTGTTGCTTGATATTCTAAATCATCAATCGTTTTCTCAAAAGATTTTTGATTTGGTGTCCCAACTACATTATACTGGCCTGGATGCATTGTTATTCGTTGATTATATTTTTTTGCTAAATCCCCTGCTTTTTTTAGTAATTCTTTAGCAAAATCAAATGTATAACTTTCGACATCGGGGTTAGTTTTATGTGGGAATAGATCACTTGATATTCTAAAAACTTTTATTCCATTATTTTCATTCCACTCAATCATTTTTATTAAATCTTCTAGATTTTTAATTACCCTAGACTTTAACTCATCTATTCCTAATTCCTTGATTTTTCTCTGAATAATTGTTCTGGAAGCATACGTTGGAATAAACTGATTTCTAAGAGTTATGTTCATACAACATAGCCCCAATTGTATAGGCTTGTTTTGACTCATTTAATCAGAACTTATTTTTATATTTTTAAATCAAAATTTTTATATATCTATATATATATAATATAATGAGTTATGAGATATGTGATGAACCTGGACCTTGTTGGGAAAACTATGTGTATGTAGGTTCTGAACCTGGTAAAAAAGGAAGCTGTGTTAAAAAACAAACGCTATGTAAAAAAAAAAAAGGGAAAGGGACCGAGTGTAAAAAAAAAATTAATTGCAAAACCACCGTATCTAATAATATAAAAATAAATAAAGACGCTTATATGAAATGCCTCTCAGATGCGGAGGTTAGATACAATAATAAAAAATTAAAGCTATGTTCAAGGGGTTATTGTACCGCAAAACACACATTTGATGTATATCCCTCGGCATATGCGAATGGTTATGGTGCAAGCGTATGTAAAGGAAAAAAACCTGATGCGTTGGGGAAAACTGAAGCGGATACTTTATATATCAATAATTTTAAAGGATCCAGAAAAAAAAATTCATTAAACCGATGGTATAATGAAGAATGGGTAAATGTATGTGAAAAGGGAGATGGACCTGGAGGATTTGCCAAGTGTGGAACAGGAAAAGGATTAGATAACCCCAAAAAATATCCTTATTGTAGAGCTTTTTATAAATTACCCGGAACAAAAGTGGTTACCGCACCAGAACTTACCAAAGAAGAAATTAACTCAATGTGTAAACATAAAAGATCATTAGAACAAGGTATAGATGGCAAACCTACGAGAATATATTTATCTAAAAAAACAAAAGATAGGGTAAAAAATACAAGACAAAAGGGTGGAAATAAAGAAATTTCGATACCTAGGGATGTAAGAGAAGCTGCTGCCATAGGTAATAAATTAATTGATAATGGATTTGCTGGTGGAACGCAAACTGGATGGGATCGAGGCTTACAACTAGAAACAGATAACACAATTTCATTAAAAGATTTGGCAGATATGCGAACATGGTTTGCAAGGCATGGTCCAGATGCTAAAAATGGAGGAACATCTTACCCTGGATATTGTAAATGGTTGGCAAATGGAAGTCCTACTCAAAGCGATAAAAATAAATATAGAGGTGCCGTATCGTGGCTTATTTGGGGAGGAAATCCTGCGTATATATGGTTAAAAAATCCCGAAATATCAAATCTCTTAATAAATGCTTTTCCAAAACGGAAACAAGCCTCGCCTAAAAACTTTTTAGGATGTTAATTTAAAATTATTTATTATTAGTGTCGATTTTATTATCCAAAACAATTATATGTCCCCACCACCACCATCGATTTCTTCTTTTAATATTCTTCATTGTAATCTATAAAATAAAATAAATAACTGTCAAATTTAAATATTTTTCTAATATTTTAAATATACTATTAAATTTCTAATCTACTTTTAATTAGCTCTTCTAAACTAACATTAAAATCCTTAACACTTATCTTACCAATCGGTTCTTCCTCTATAATATTTTTATCCCTTATAATTTCATTAGGATTATTTGGTAAGTCATATTCTTTTATAAATACCGCGTCATTCACTAAATGAAAATTATCTATTTTACTATTATTTAAATAATATTTTTCATTATCTGGTTTACTATATTTAATAATAGTACTACGTTTAGTTTTATTGTACATAAACTCTGAATTTAAGTTTTTTTCATCTATTATCTTATTTGGTAAATAATTAACGATATCTTCTTGTCGTTGATTAATAATTCCTTCCAGTTTTACTATTGATTCCTTGTGTAGTTCATTTTCTTTAATGGTTTTAGGTTCAGGGTGAAGTAGACTAAACTGATTATCAATATCTTGTTCACTCAATCCTAATTCTAAAAACAATTTTAAATTAGAATTATCTTCTTCTGATATATTTTTTAAAAATTCTTCATTAAATTTGCTATTATCTATAGTATTATCTATATTTTTATTACAAATACTTATATTATTTATAAATTTTAATGCATTATGATCTTTAGGAGTGCTTGTTGCTAAAGTATCATTATTCATCGATTTTAAATAATTAGATTTTAAATAATTATAGGCAATAACAATTGATGTATATTTTTCTTTAATACTATCTGGATACATATTATTTATAAATCGATCCGGGTGATATCGACTCGATAGTTTATAGAATTGCTTCTTTAAACTATGAACAGAATAAATAATTGTATCATCTAGTTCTAAAACACTATAGTAATCTTTTATATTCATTATAATATAAAAGATTATTTTTTATTCGTAAAAATTTTAGTATTAATATTTTAATAATCTTAGATTATTTATTTAAATTTTAATTACCTAAGATTATTTTATATATATATATATATATATATATGAAATCAATTAATGAATCAAAGGAAATCATTCTTAATAAAAATAAAAATATAGGAAAATGTTATGGACCGTGGGGAACATTTAGTGTTAAAGAGACTGGGTTGTCAGAAGATTATAGATTTCGGGGAGGTGTCGCGGTTGGTGATAAAGTGGTGTTTGCTCCCTATGGATCATCGAAAGTGGGGATATACGATGTCCGATTGGACTCCTTCTCCACTAAGGAAACTGGGTTGTCAGGCATATGGAAATTTAGGGGAGGTGTCGCGGTTGGTGATAAAGTGGTGTTTGCTCCCGATTACTCATCGAAAGTGGGGATTTACGATGTCACATTAGACTCCTTCTCCACTAAGGAAACTGGGTTGGGAAGTTATAGAGAATTATTTTCGGGAGCTATATCGGTTGGTGATAAAGTGGTGTTTGCTCCCTATAACTTATCGAAAGTGGGGATTTACAATGTTACATTAGACTCCTTCTCCACTAAGGAAACTGGGTTGTCTGGAGAAGCATTATTTTTTGGAGGTGTCGCGGTTGGTGATAAAGTGGTGTTTGCTCCCTTTTTCTCATCGAAGGTTGGGATTTACGATGTCAAATTGGACTCCTTCTCCACTAAGGAAACTGGGTTGTCAGGATTATTTTTGGGAGCATTATTTTTGGGAGGTGTCGCGGTTGGTGATAAAGTGGTGTTTGCTCCTAGGAACTCATCGAAAGTGGGGATATACGATGTCACATTAGACTCCTTCTCCACTAAGGAAACTGGGTTGGGAAAAGATAGATTATTTAGGGGAGGTGTCGCGGTTGGTGATAAAGTGGTGTTTGCTCCCTTTTTTTCATCGAAAGTGGGGATATACGATGTCACATTAGACTCCTTCTCCACTAAGGAAACTGGGTTGTCAGAGAGAAATAAATTTTGGGGAGCTATAGCGGTTGGTGATAAAGTGGTGTTTGCTCCCGCTAACTCATCGAAAGTGGGGATATACGATGTTACATTAGACTCCTTCTCCACTAAGGAAACTGGCTTGGGAAGTAATAGAGAATTATTTTCGGGAGCTATATCGGTTGGTGATAAAGTGGTGTTTGCTCCCTCTAGCTCCTCGAAAATAGGAATATATCAGATGTATGGATAAAATTCATTAAAGTATAAATTGTTTACATTATTTAGAATTCTTTATATTTTTAATTAATTTAGATTATTGAGAATTATTCACATTTTAATTAATTTAGATTATTAACATTTTTTATTGTTTAGATTATTGAGAATTATTAACATTTTAATTATTAAGATTCCTTAAAATTATTATCTAATTCTAACTACTATAATAGTTTTTTATATTTATTATAATATAAAAAATTATTTATAAACTTATTAGTACATATCAAAATAATAACTAACAATAACATTTCTCTATAACATTAACATTTCTAGCACCCGCTGGAGATTTTATTTTACGCCCTTTAACACTCCTTTTACACACTCCTTGTTCACATCCTCCCAAACACTGTCCTATATCTATAGTTATTTCCGAAAATGTTCCTGGATAATAGGTTTCTTCTAATTGCTCACGATGACATTTTCTAACACTTAAACAATCACAGTCTTTTATACTCCTGTGTTCTTGTAACCCATTTAATGTATACAAACTATTAACAACGTTATGAATAGGTAAACATTTTTCACAATTTTCGTTTAATACTCGAACGTTAGCATAATCAACCGCTGTATCATCTTGTACTAGAACATCTAAATGACCATCCAGAATAACATTATTTAATACACTTACTCCTCCTGGTAAATTATCCAAATCTAATGTAACACATAGATTATTACCTGGATTCCACACACCTGAATTTAATAATGGTAAGCTTCTACCCCATAAACCTACTCCATTTGTACCTAATCTTAAACTATCCGTGTTTGTCAATGGAACTTGAGCGGCTTGCATACATATATCCAATAAGGCTGTTTTTATAGGACATCCATGTTCATTAAAACAGTCATTGAACGTATGAATAAAACAACGGTTATCCACAAATGTATCAAATCCTGGCTGAATACCTAAAGAACATATTGAGGCTGCACTAGTTATCAACTGACTAGACGGATTTGTTGCTTCTAATCCATTCAAAGGACTATAAGAATCTGGAATACCTGCCCGACATATAGTATCAAGCTGATTGTCACATTTTCCATGACATTGTCCAGATGGAACTTCTATCACAGTATTCGTATTTCGAACACCGCAGTTAGAACATTCACAATCTTTAATTATTTTAACAGCAGCTCCTTTTAATTCCAAATATTCATAGGTGCTAGGTGAACATATCTGTTCATCACTACCTAATTTACATTTACCTAAACATTGTCCTACATCTATTTTTTTACCTTTATGAATTTCATACTTAATTTTTCTAGAACATATATTTAATGATGGCTTACACTTATCCCATAAACATACTCTTCCTCCGAAAACAGAATTACATCTATCTTTTCCAAATTGAGACAATTGCGAACAATCATAATTTGACATAAATATATCGTTTAATCGTTTTTTGGGATGATTCATACAACAATAATTGGGTTTAACCACTGGAACATCTTCTTTTAACACGTCACTGTCACTATCGATTTTATTTGGAAATGAATTACAACTACTAATAAATAATAAAAAAATTAAATATTTAAACATTATAAATATATACTATCAATAATCTTTAAATAAAATTTATAAAATTTTAATAATAACAAGTTTATTTTTTAAAATAATAAACTATATTATAATAAATGTTAATTAAAGAAATATTTTATATACCGAACATTATTGAATATATTAGAGTAGGACTTTTAATTTATGGAATCTATTATAAGAGTATTGTGTATTTTATATTTAACTATATATTAGATATTATAGATGGGCCAGTTGCTAGATATCTTAATCAAACTTCTAAATTGGGCTGTTTTCTAGATCATTTTATTGATAGACTAACTGTTTGTATCCCAGCCATTATACTCATTTATAATAATAATTTTGACATATGGTTACTATTTACTATTATAGAATCTTTCACAAATATTTATTTTAATTATTGTGTAAATACAAGCCATATGAAACATGGTGATAATAATAATTGGCTTATTAGAACATATTATTCAAATAGTCGGTATAATATTTTAAGTTATGTTTCACTTATCCCCTACTTTATATATTCACCATTAATTTATTGTGCTAGTGTCCCAGTATATATAAAACACTTATTACAGTGTGGGGTATTCATTTATTTTATGATTTATACACAAAAATTAAAATTATGGGTTAAAATTTATTAAAATCTATATTAATAATTATAGATTAATAATTATAAAAATTATTTATTAATTCATTGTATTGTTTTTGTAATTTAAAAACTTCACGCTCAACAAGTGGTAATAATTTTTTAGGATAGCCCGCTCCATAATTACAAGGATTAATCAATTTTATCTGACTATCCATTTCAGATTTAAATATATTAATGAATTTAATAAATTTCATTAGTTGTTTACCCATTAGACTTTTAGGTTCCGCTATATATATATTTTCCGTAATTATTATTGCTATTTTCGTATGATTTTCCACAATATGTTTTAATAATTCATCTAACATTTTACTTTTTATATCAAGTTCATTGCTTCGATTACTGTTTTTATCAATTAATCCCTCTATACTATATGAACTACATTTAGAAGTTTTATCATTAATATCTAGAAGTATACTACTTTTAAAACTTTCTTCAGAACTAGATTTACAGATATTATTTATAGTTGTATTATTAAAGACTGTTTCAGAATTTAATGTAGATATATTATTAGCTGTATTATTAGCTGTATTATTAGCTGTATTATTAGTTGTATTATCTGATATATTTTCTGATATATTATCTACTATATTTTCTAAAACAATAGTATTTTTAACTGGTATATCTATTTTGGTATCTGTATTAGAACTTTCATTTAAAGTATTATTTTTTAGTTTTATAGATTTTTGTTTAATATCATTATAATCAACAATATTTGTTTCCTTTTTAGTTAATAAATTCACTTTATCATATAATATTGTCCAGTTTTCTAAAACCTTTTTTGATTTAAATTGTTGATGTTTAATACAATAGGCGCCATATTTATCAATACAATTAACAGCAACTGGATTTGAGCATTTCTCTAGATTTTCCCCAGTTTTTCGACTAAATGAACAAAATTTATAATCCATATCAACATTATCCACCTCACTGTCTGATGCACTTTCGGTAATTTCTATACTATTTTCATCAAATTTAACCTTGGCCCATAGATCATAGTCATTTATTAATAAAATATAAAGGGGCCAGTAAAATTTTTCTAATTTATTAGTTATTTTTTCTAATTTAAGTTTATTTAAAAGCATCTTAGTTTGTGTTTTCTTAAAATCCCATCTATCATATAGCACTTTTATTATAATAAATATAGGTCCAATTATTAATGGAACCAGAATTTTTTCCCATACATCTTCAGTATTCATTTTAATAATGTATCTTTACAAATTTTTAAATAATGTTTATTTATCTTTACATTCATTTAATATTACTAATTCCATATCTTTATTTAATTGTTTCTTCAGTTTTTTATTTCCTTCTTCGTACTCTTCTTTAAAAGTTTCATATTTACTATTAGGAACAGTATTATTATATTCGTAATGATCATCCAATAGATTAAATCCTTTATCTAAAATATTATCAATAACTTCTTTTTTATCTGTTAATACCCATTTACTATCTTTATAAACACTTGCGTAGGGTAATTTTTTATTTGTTATTTTTATATTATGGTTTTCTGGATGGTTAGGATTAAAATGTATTATTTTAATTAATTTTGGAAGTGCACCAAACGGAATATTTATTAAATAACCTAATTTTGATGCATTTATATAGTCTAAATTTTCACTTCCGTGGTTATTAATAAATATATTGTTCTGATTCTCTATATGTGTAATATTTGTTCCAACTTTTTCTAATAATTTTTCTATTTCAGATCTTAATATTGATTCGCGCTGTTCCCATTTCTTTTCTCTTTCCCGTTCTCTTATCTCCATCATCTTAATTTGAGTTTCATATTTTTCACTTTGTACCTTTAAAAACTCTATTAGTTCATCATTTGTAGTTTTTAATGGTTTACTTTTACATACTCTTAGGTGTTTTTTTAAATTACTCCCTGTGCTAAATGAATTTTCACAAAATTCACAGTGAAAAAGATGGTTTATGGATTCAATTTTTTCAATGGATTCAAATGGATTCAATTCAATGTGAATTTTTGATGTTTTTTCGATTGGAATTATTTTGTGAAGAAAACTTGCGGGTTCTGATGTAAATTTGTTTTTTAATTCATTAGAAGACAAATTTTCAAAATTATTGATACAAAGTTTTTTTCTAAAAACATGTGTCTTCATATTATTTTTATAATTGGAGCAGTATCCACACCTCAGACAATTATATACAACCATACTATTTACTAAGATTTTTATCTTTAAATAAAATTCACAGTGAAATTCACTGAGTAATCCAATGATGGATTACGGTAGGTTTGGTAATGAGTTATGTTGTGAATTTTAAGCATTTTTATTAAGATTTTTCAAAAATTCACATTGAATCCATGATATTGTGAATTTTCATTTTTGAAGAGGGGGGGGGACTTTTTTTATTTTAGATGAAAGTGTTTGAAATAAAAAAAATTGAAAAAACTTTTTTTGGGTTATATCTTAAAAAACTAAAATTTTATATATTTGAAATAATTTAAACTCTATTCAAAATAATTTAAAAGAAAAATAATTTTATATATATAAAAATAATTTGATATATAAAATACATAATTTATTTATTTAAATGTCAAGTCTAATACCCTTACTATCTAAATTTAAAAGTAGTATTAGAAATTATAGTAATTTTTCTATAAGACATATTGGGGTTGATAACAAAGATATCGTCAAAATGTTGAAAGTTGTAAAACAAAAATCACTAAAAGACTTAGTTATAAAATCTACTGGAATAGAAAGTTATACTAACATTAAATTGAAAAGTAGTATTTCTGAAAATAAGGCATTAACTAAGTTAGAAACTATTATAAATAAAAATAAGGAAACCAAATCTCTAATAGGATTAGGATATCATAATTCTTATTTGCCTTATCCAATACAGCGTCACATTTTGGAAAATCCAAAATGGTATACCGCATATACTCCCTATCAATCAGAGATATCACAAGGCAGATTAGAAAGTCAATACAATTTTCAACATTTAATACAAGATCTTACACAATTACCTATATCAAATGCTTCTTTGTTGGATGAAGGTAGCGCATCTGCCGAAGTATTTAATATGTGTTTATCGCTCAATAATAAAAATAAATCTAATAAAGATCAATTTTTGGTTTCAGATACGCTTCATCCCCAAACGATCGAGATTTTAAAAAATAAATCAAAAATAAATAAGTGTACGTTAAAAATAGTGGATTTTAATAACATTGAACCAGAAGAACTCAATCCTAATGATATTTTTGGAATTATGTTCCAGTATCCAGATACATATGGAGAAATTAGAATACCCAGAGATATAATAAATTTTGGAAAATCGAATAAAATACCTTTATCTTGTTCCTGTGATATATTGTCGCTTGTTAAACTTATTTCGCCAGGGGAATTAGGTATAGATATTTGTTTTGGTACCGCACAGCGGTTTGGTGTTCCTATGTGGTTTGGAGGCCCACACCCAGCATATTTGGCGTGTACGAATGAATTTATAAGATATATACCTGGAAGAATTATAAATAAAGGAACCGATTTTAATGGTAATGACGCGTATCGATTGGCTCTACAGACAAGGGAGCAACATATAAAGAAAGATAAAGCAACCAGTAATATATGTACATCGCAGTCATTATTAACAAATGTGGTAGCTATGTATAGTATTTATCATGGACGAGATGGTTTAGAACATATTTATGATAAAATACATACAAATACTAAGGTTCTTAAAAAATGTTTAGAAATGATATATATAGATGTTATAAGTAATACATTTTTTGATACCTTAGTGATAGATGATTTAGATAGTAACAAAATATCTAGGGATTTACAAGACAAGGGCTATTTGGTAAGATATATTGATAAAAATCGGTTTAGTATTACTATGGATGAAACAATTCAAACAACAGATATTACTGATATATTAAATATAATTAAAAAAACTATTGGGAATGAGTCTTGTCAAGGACTATTCAATAAAAATAATATCTATAAACAAAAAGAAACACTTTTAAACGTTATACCAAATAATCTTATTAGAAATACAAATATTTTAGAAGATGATATATTTATAAAGTATAGGTCCGAAACAGAATTAATGCGGTACATCTATAGTTTAGCAGATAAAGACTATACACTATGTAATGGTATGATTCCATTAGGATCGTGTACGATGAAATTAAATAGTGTTAGCCAACTAAAAGAATTGACTAATAAAAAATTAACAAATGTTCACCCTTATTCTCCTAAAGAATGTGTAGAAGGTTATTTAGAAATTATTAAAAATGTGGCAGATTTATTACAAGAATTAACCGGCATGGACGCAACATCATTTCAATCTAATTCAGGGTCAATGGGTGAATATGGTGGATTATTAATGATTAAAAAATATTTAGAATCAAAAGGCGAATTAAATCGAAGTATTTGTTTAATACCTAAATCAGCACATGGTACCAATTCGGCGAGCGCCATAATGGCAAACTTAGAAGTGGTTTTTTATGACGATTCGTCTAATGATTTAAGTGTATTTATAGATGTAGTTAAAAAACATTCTAATAATTTAGCGGCATTAATGATAACATATCCAGGAACAAACGGAATATTTACTAATAATATTAAAGAAATTTGTAATATTATACATAAAAATGGAGGGATGGTATATATGGATGGGGCAAATATGAATGCAATGACCGGCATTTTAAAACCAGGAGAATTGGGTGCGGATGTTTGTCATCTAAATTTACATAAAACGTTTTGTATTCCTCACGGAGGTGGTGGACCTGGAATGGGTCCAATCCTATGCACTAAAGAATTAGAGCCCTTTTTACCGAATAATTTATTTCAGGATACACTAAGTGATAATTCTATAGGTATGATAACATCATCACTATGGAGCAGCGCATCATTATTAATAATACCATATATGTATATATTATGTATGGGAAAGGAGGGATTAATTAATGCGAGTGAGACAGCTATATTAAATGCTAATTATATTAAAAATAGTATAGAAAATGATTATACTATTAAAGATATAAATAGTAATTCTTGTGTGGGTCATGAGTTTATTATAGATACAAGCGAATTTAAAAAAATCGGTGTTAAAGATGTTGACATTGCGAAACGTTTAATTGATTATAGCTTTCATCCTCCTACTTTATCGTGGCCTCGTCCAAATGTGTTAATGTTTGAGCCAACAGAAAGTGAATCTAAAGCTGAAATGGATCGGCTAATTATAGCATTAAAATCTATTAGAAATGAACTACGTGAAATAGAGAATGGAGAAACAGATATAGATGATAATGTGATCAAAAATTCGCCACATACTTTAAGTATGATAACAGATTGGAAATATAGTTATAGTATGGAGAAAGCCTTTTTCCCTGTTAACACTTTAACGGGGAAAAAATTATGGCCTTCTGTTACACGTGTTAATGATGCTCTGGCCGATCGAGACCTTTTAACAAATCGTTAAAATAAATTTAAAATTTGATGTTGCTAAGTATCTACATCTATATCTTTTCTATTAATAGGATAGGTATTTTCATAAATACTTGATTAATGTTTACAGTTCCTAATTCTAGAATATTATCTAAGGAATTAATACATTTCGAATCTGTTAACAATCTTTGATTGCCATTGTTTTTATGTCTTTCTAAAGATTAAGAGTATAAATATTAGATCTGTTTCATTTTATTACCTGGATGATGATCTGAATCCATTATTTCTAATACACCTCCTTTCATTAAATAATATTTTTTTACCTAATCTGCCATAAATACTACATTTTTTTGTTTGTTGAAGGATTTATTTTATTAAAATTAATATATAATAAAATTTTAACAAACTAAAAAATATATATATATATTATAATGTATAATAAGATTTATAATCCAACGACAAAAAGATTTGTAAATATTCAATCAAAACTTGGACAATCTATACTTAAGAGTTATATATATATGTTGGGAGGTGCTTCCCAAAAAAAATCATCTGTAGAAGTACATATTGAGAGACAAATTTCATTATGGTGTGGTGTTCATTCTATGAATCACGTTTTACAAGATAGTATAGTAAGTGCTAAATATAGTATAGATGATGATTTATATGTAAAGGGTGGTAAACTCAATTTATTTAAAGTATGTAAGAGTTTATTGGAAGATAGAAATGAAACTAATAAAAGTGAACGGCGTATAGTAATACAAGAACGTTGTAATGCGTGCGATTATCTGATAGGTATGAGTATTATAGATAATAGGAATAGATTTCGTGAGGATGGTACAGATAGAAAAATGAGCGTACAAATACAGCATAAAAAATTAAATATGACATGGAAAGAAGTGCTTGTATATGATACTATAAAACAAAATATTTTAAAAGAATGTGGAATTAATTCTTTAGATGTTCCTATGGGAGCTTGGAACAATAAAAATACGTATGAGTTTTGTATGAAGCCTACAGAAGCAAAATTAAAAAAAATTCAGTGGTTAAAGGATATTTTAGATGGGAAAGTTGAGCAAGAAGAAATCCAAATTAATTGCCCCGTTTGTTCATTTTTAAATAATGTAGATGATGATGAATGTAGTGTATGTAGTACGGATTTATCAGATATTAGTGCTGGAGGAGCGACGCCAGAAACATGTAATTTAGAAAATATAGTATCACGTATTAAAAGGATAACAGTTGATATATTAAAACCTCATACGAAACTATTATGTCCTTTATTTGCGGGTGAGTCTCCCGTAGATGATACATTACAACAACATATAACATCTGAAAGTGAAGTTATTAATATGGATCATTTAATAGAAAAGGGATTGTGTGATCCAAGTGGAAATTTTAGTATAGATGTTATAGGAAACGCATATAAATTACTCGGCTATTATACAAAAAAACAATGGAGAAGTGAGCATTCTAGTGATGAATCTTATGTTCAAAAATTAGATGATTACTCAAAAGATAGTAAATTTATAGGTGTCTCGATAAATGTTCCAGGTCATTGGGTAGCTATTACAAAAACCGCACGTTGTCCCGATTTTACATATTTAGATTCTGTTGGAGAACAAGTTGAGTGTGGAGATATTAAAAAATTATTTAATAGATATGCGTCTGAATCAGCGGGATATATAGCTGTTTTTAATAATTAATAAAAATTGTATATAAATATAATTTTTATAAAATATTCCAATGAATTTACAAAATAAATTTACATTCCATCTGGGCATTGAGTCAAATAAGACTTCGAAGCAGTAGCAGCCGCTGAGAAACCATAAGGCGCAATGATTGCCTCAAATTCACCTGTAGCCTTTAACATAGCCAAAGCCCTATTGTATTCAGACCTGAACTCTAAATCATCCTTGTTAAATGCTGCTCCAGCACAACCCATTGGAACACCTGTAACAGGCATTATTAACTCAAGGTTTGGATCATTAGTTTTATTCAGTAGATCTGCTGTACCTAGACCTGATAAAGCAAATACATCAACTCTACCCTGTTGTAGCATCTTAATACCAGAAGGAGGTGCATCAAAATATACAATCTGGTCAGCGCTTACACCGCGCTCTAAAGCATACTTCTCTTCCGCACAACCAGCACAAGTAGTCATCTTTAAAGCTGGATTAGCAGCAATATCTTCATACGTAAGAAGGTTGTTTGGGTTTCCAGCTGGAACAGCAAAAGCTTCCGCGCCACATAAATCAGGTTCAGAATAAATGATAGACTCACATCTACCAGGTTTAATATAAAGACCAGAAGTTGCCATATCTACTCTTCTTGCTTGAAGAGCTGGAATCATAGCACCGTACATAATAACCTCGGCTTTTAATTCTGGAACACCTAAAACGGCAAGAACTGCGCGTGCAACATCTGGTGCGGCACCAGTCACATATCCATCAGATTTAATATAACTATAAGGACGTTCATTCGCAACCGCAACAGTTGCATATCCTTGTTTCTTCAGTCGTTTTAAAGTATCCGATTCTATAATAATATTTTTACTAAGATTCCTATTAGAATTATTATTAACTTTACCAGAAATAAATAAAGCTCCTATAACACCTGTTATAATATTTCGACTTCTATTTTTCATACTCTATATAATATAAATATATTTTAATTTTCTATAATTAATAATTAAATATTTAATATAAATTCATTGATAGTCGGACTATTAATCAATCAATTCAGCTATAATAAATCTTTATTCATTTACAGTTATAATAGCCCAATCTTGAGGAATATCAATTTTAAACTGCGAATCCTGAACAATAACATTTATTTTAAAATCTGTAAAAATGAATTCAACAACACTTTGGTCAAGTTCATTCATAAATGTGATACTTTTAATTACATTATCTTTTACAACCATTAAATAGTCACTGTTTTTAGTATCTTTATCAATTGGTGATAAATTAATATGGTTCTCATCATTTTCCCAAAATATTTCTAGCCGAAATTTAGCATTAATTAAACTTTCGTTAAAAAAATTATCAATATTAATATAGTTTGTATCGTTTTTTAATATAGTGACTTGCTGTAAATCTTTTTCGTAATAAGTAATTGACTGACCATTAGAAATGATGATTGACTCTTCATACTTTAAAAAAAATCTAGATTTTTTTTTGTATATCAAACTTCCTGTCTTAGTATCAAATAATTTATCATTTTTATCGTAATAATTTTGTATAAAAAATGTTGAAAAGGAGTTCATTTTTCTTATAAAATCAAAATAATTAAAATTTTTAGATTCACCATTCTTATCCGATTCTATAATAATATTCCTATTAGAATTATTATTAACTTTACCAGAAATAAATAAAGCTCCTATAACACCTGTTATAATATTTCGACTTCTATTTTTCATACTATATAAGTATATTTTAATTTTCTATAATTTATTAATAATAACTAAAAAAAATAATAGTATTAAAAGAACCATAATATTATAGATTAAAACATTATTATAAATTATATCAGTATTCTGTCTAAAAGATTCAACTATAGGGCATTGTTGTAGCTCAAATAAATTATCAATACTGCGTCCTTCCATTGCGGCTACTATTTTATCTGGAGACAGAGCCATAAAATCATTTGCTAATGATGGAATTAATCCTCTAAATTTAACACCAGCAACTTTAAATCCTGGACTATTGTTTATGTACGCGTATCTAGGTTGATGGCAAGAACCAGATGATTTGGTTTTCTTCGATAAAAGTGGTATTTTTTTCATTACATTGTCAATAACATTTGGGGTCCATTTATAACCTTTATTTTCACATTCATTAATTGTTTTAATATCAGGTCTTGGACACATTCCAACCTTAACATAATACGAGGATGATTTATCCCCAGTTGTTTTATATTTTCTAAGAAAACTATCTTTTGTAGGAGGTTCCTGTAATTTTCCGTATTTAATTTTATTCATCGCTTTACACGTAGCAACAGACCCAGCATCACTTATCCGATTTCCTTGAGAATCTACTAAATTTCCAGTACATTCGTAATATGATATATCTCCATCTTTCGCAAACTTGCCAGGATATGAACTATCTGCTGGGTTTGGATCAGAAATATAGCCTTTTACTAATTTCATAAATGCGCGCATATTTTTAAAAACAGCACTAATACTTCCACTTTTTGTTGCTCCAGTCGACATTACAGAATAATTATTATCTATAAAATTTCCATAATTCCAATCATAATTATTCCAAGGGTAAATATTTTTATTTAGAAAAGGCATCGATCTTATTAATTTTTGTTCAGCCACTTTATGACATCTATAACTATTACCTTGATTTGTACATAACGCGCAATCTAGATTGTATTGTTCTAATGATTTTTTAATATTATTTATTTCACTTGGAGATATAGGAATAAAATCACTTACATTGTTATCTCGTGCCATATCTAATAATTTTTCAGCAATTTTTACAACATCGGAATTTTGGCAAGAAAATTTAGTCATTATATTATTAAATATAATAATATAATAATTTTATAATTATAAAATAAAAATGAATTATATTATAATTTTATAATTATTATAGGTATTTATAATGCGCCAGATACTTTAGCGGCAACATTGGCTGGCACCCACGATTTCCATTCAGAATTATTCGCTAAATACTCCATTGCAGTTAGCTCCATATCACCGTCTGACTCATCTTCGTAGAATGCAAGCAGTCTATTAACTTGTGCGGTTGGTATGGTGTATGCTTCTAAGAATGCAGTTTCTTCAGGATGTGTATCAGCCCAAGAGCTAAGAACTGACTTATCTAGTGACATGTCTCTGTATTCAACTCCACAGGTTGGTACCCAAGCATCTGTTCCATTAGCCTTAATATCTTCTACAACAACTTGCATAGATGCCCAGCACTCAGCATTAAATGGAGGTTCTGTTAGTCTAACTAGATCTACCTTACCCATCAATCCTGTTGGTGCCCAGTAGTAAGTAAAGATTGGCTGTTTTTTGGCAAATGCACCTGCAATTGCTGCATCAAGTGCACCACCTGAACC